>Ga0206682_10005187_pt1 | contig 10334 bp, 13 predicted proteins | sample M240m12015metaG_FD_155444 | JGI IMG/M metagenome (GOLD analysis project Ga0206682, IMG submission 155444) | Ammonia-oxidizing marine archaeal communities from Monterey Bay, California, United States - M2 40m 12015 | ecosystem: Environmental > Aquatic > Marine > Intertidal zone | place: USA... | reverse complement strand
AGATGAAAGTGTAAAAAACATTGACGAGATTTTAGTAAAAATGGGTGCTGATGCTCCAAGCGATATCATTGCTGATATTATGCATTGGATTGATGCACACCCAGGTGAAAACTTAGAAGACTTAATAAGACAAGCTAATGGTTATTACAACGATGAATTAGAAGAAGGCAAAAGCCCACATAAAAAAGGTACTAAAAAGTACAACGATCATATGGCGGCGATGCATGCAGAATCAAATATTAATGAGTTTGGTCCAGATGAACGTTATACGAAGATTGGCAATAATACAATGATTGCAAATAAAAAAACAGGTAGTGTAAGCAGCACCTTAAGTTTAGGTGGAGACAAATATGCAACTGTCAATAATCACCTTAATAGAGATGGTTCAGCAGGTAAACTTAAAGTATCAGGAACACTTGGAGGAATGAAATTTAAAGCCAGTAATCAAGTAAATGGCAAAACTCCAAAAGCATCAGTAAACGGTGTTAATATGCCTGTGAACGCATCTAAAAAATTAAAAGTTAGAGAAGCAGGCTCACCATGGACTACTACAGGCAAACATCCAGAAAAAATGACAACTGATGAACTATGGACTGAGATTGCAGTATTTGATGAATTACAAGACAGAGGTGAAACTTTATCACCTAAAGATATGATGAGATTAGATTCATTGTTCAGCTATTTAGATACAGCAGAAATGAACGAACAAATAAAACGCAAAGCAGATTCTATGATGGAATCAGCAGTGTGGAAAGCAAAAAGAAACAAATAAGGAGACTATATGTTTAATTGGATAAAAAAGATGTTTGGCGAAGGTGCTAAAGAACAAGTGTTCGTAGCAAAACCAAAAGTGGTTGTAACAAAAACTGTTACTAAACCTATTGTTATTAAGCCAGCATTTAAAAACAAAAAAGAATTAGCAAAACTAACCAAAGGCAAGATGGAAGAAATCGGCAGAACGTACGGTGTAGAACTTGATAAAAGAAAAAAGAAAGATGCACTAGTTAACGAACTTTGGAAAGCTATTAAGAAATAAGGAAATAAGTCATGCGTTTAACAAAATTATTTGAAGCCCCAGCAGATGAAGAAGATATTAATGCAATTAGAAAACAACTTGTTAATCAAATAAAATCTGAGACAGAGTTAAATCTTCTTAAAAAAATATTAAAAGTTTTAAAAGCTAATAATGTTGATGAAAAAATAGCCAATGCACTTAAAACAGATCCAGATGCTTCTGTTTATGTTCAAGAAATGGTTGCTTTAATAATGGACACTGAAGGCACACAAGCAGAAAAAGAACATTTTGCAAATAACTTTAGCAAGGGATTTATAAATATATCAGCGATTTTGACTCCTAATAAAAAGATAGCATTAAGCGACATACATCAAAATGAAATGCCAACTGATCCAGAAAATGAAAATAGAACAGATACATTTGTTCATACAATTTTTAAAATTATGGCCGGTGCAAAAGCGTATTCGCCACAAGGTATTGGTCCTGGAGAAGTAGCATTAGCAGCCTTGTCCCCAGATATAGGAAGAATTGGAGGCAGCACAGGTGCAATTGGAGATATTGATGTAAGGCATAATGGTAAAATATATCATGTCGAAGTTAAAGGTACGTCAGCAGGCACTCCAGGTAGATTATCTGATGCAAAAATACATGTAATGGATCCCGACCTTACAGCAAATACATTAAAAAAATATGGACAAGATGGTCAAAGAGTAGCATTGGCACCTGGAACAGGAAAGTCAAGTAAGTCAATTTTCTTAGTAGGATCAGATGCAAGTGTTGTTGCTAAAGTGGCACAAAACGGTGACGATGTTAATGTCTTTGCTAGAGAAATGGCTCAGGCATTATTTTCTGCTGCTGATTCAAATGTTCAAACTGACGCTGCAAAGTTAATTGCATCAAACAGTCCAGAGCTAATGAACTTTTATACTAAAGCATTATATGATAGATACTATCAAGTAAAATCAAAATCAGAAGGTGAAGAACTAGCAGGCTTCATATTTATAAATATACCAGGAAAAACAAGTTTCTTTAACCCTAATGATTGGGATCAATTAATAAGTCAAGGAGCTCCTAGATCGAGTATAATATACTTAACTGACCCACAAGGTAAACGAAATGGCGATCCGAGAGAATACGGCCCTGCTATGAAGTTTTAATAATATGTGGGAAATAATTGAAAGAATGGCAACAGACCGTTTATGGATATACACTGCTATTGCAGGAAGTATATTTGGTGCGTTGTTTATAGCATATTTACGTGGAACTAGAATTAGTGCATGGGCTTTCAGCAAATGGTCAGCATTACTAAACTTCTTTGTTACACGCTATGGTTGGACATGGTTCCAACAAGATCCAAATGCTTGGAAAAAATTACACCCAGAACTTACTAAACGCATAGAAGATTTAGAAAAGCGTTTAGCATGGATAGAAAAAACTACCACACGAAAAGTAAAATAACATGAATCAAATATATCTGGTATGTACTCGTAGTGCCATCAGCGCCAGTGCATTAACCTACATAATTAATCAAAGTCCACAATTCTACAATGTAGTACATAAGAATTTATTTCTACATGAAGATGGAGATCATTTTGATACTGCTAAAATAATCGAAGACTGGTGGAATGTTCCTAGCATGTTTAGTGCATATAATCCAGATGTTAGAAATAACGAAAATATAAAATTAGAAACACTACAAAACTTATGTAACGAATGGCAAAAGTTACAAACAGGTAAACACATTGCATTCTTTACACATGCAACAAACACAGCAGATATTATGAAATGGAGAGATGAACACAATCTCCCAATAACTGTGGTTACTACTATCATGGGCAACAACTGTTACAAGTATATGGACTTGTTCTTAAAAAGAGAATACAATGACGAAATGAATGAGTTTATAAACTTATTTGAAGCATGGAAACATTTATACAATCAATTTTTAGCCCAAGATACTATGTGGGCAGAACATGCCGATGTTGTACTTGCTATGGATGATTGGTTAGATAACCCAAGTGTAGTATATCATGCATTAAATATATTCCCTAACAATAATGTACAAACATGGGTAGACGAATACAAAGTAGATAATCAATATCACAAATGGGATATAAAGATAAATGATGTAACAAATAAGTTAAAAACCATGTGTTATATCTATGGAAAATATGAGAGCTTATTCCATTCAAATCAAGCCAGAAAACTATTTGCACTATCAGTGTTAGAATCTGTACGAAATCAACATGGAAATGGACTAACAGATATAGATCAAGTAGTAAATCTCACCGAAAATATCATCAGAAAACAATTGACTTTAGCGTAATTATAGTCTATAATACTACTAATTAACCTAGGAGAATATCTATGAGCATTACGTTTAATCAAGACGATATAGCAAAACTTAAAACACTAATACAAGAAGGTATCCAAGTAAGTCAGGAAGTGGAAACACTTAATGAAGGACTAAGAGATACTGTAAAGCATATCGCAGAAGAAATGGGCATCAAGCCTGCAATCATTAATAAAGCTATTAAGGTAGCATACAAGGGCGAACTACACAAGCATAGAGATGACTTTGATACACTTGAAACTATACTTGAAAGCATTGGACGTCCTGATTAATGGAAAAACGCAAAAAACTAGACGATAAGATTAAAGAACTAGATAGTACTAGAGTCTTTAAGAAGATAACACCCAAAGGTGATTTATCGTGGTTTGTTAAATGGGTATCTGTTGTGCTAATTCTATTTGCCACTTCAGCAAGAGCAACAGGTACTATGCCACAGATTGATTTATGGTTTGGTTTATTTGGTACACTAGGATGGTTTTGGGTAGGATACCTTTGGCATGATAGGGCACTTATATTACTTAACGGTGTATTAGTTACTCTTATTTCTATGGGCTTGATGAAATATTACTTTGGAGTGTAATATTGATTGATAAGATAAATGCAATTTGGGGTATAGATAATAATACTAGTAATCTAGATAAGTTTACAGGGTATGAACATCTGTATGATAAATTTGATACTTACACCAAAGAAGTTTATTACGCAAATCCGCAACAAACAATACAAGAAGTTTATGATCTATATCGTAGTGTAAATCTTGTTCCAATCACATACTTTACAGAACAAGGAATGATTGATGAACTTAAAAATTTTAAAAGCAGAGGATATAACCACGTTGTAGATAATATACAAGGCTTGGGTAACAATGCTGGTTCATCTATTGGAAGATTTTTATTTCCTAATATGATGACTGCTGAACCGAAAGGTAGAGGCTCAAACAGTTTACGAGATAGATTCTTAGATGAGAAAAAACTTAAAAGAGCAATACGCATTTGTTTTGAATTCAGAGACAGTAACAAACTTGTATATCCAATGTCATTGAGAACTGCATTGGAATTAGTTACTGGAGAAAATGTTACTAACTTCAAAGCCCAACATGCCAGAAGTATTGTGGAACATTTGTGTCCTGTAATGTGGGGCAGAGTATATGATTACAGTATGGGATATGGCGGCAGACTGTTAGGTGTAAGTGCAAGTAATATGAACTACACTTATATTGGAACAGATCCTAACACAGAAACATTTGCTTATTTAGAATATTTAAATGAACTAATAGGCGGTCCTGCAAAAGATAATGAACTATATTGTAGTACAAGTCAGGATTATCAATGCGAAGATATTGACTTAGCGTTTAGTAGCCCACCTTATTTTAATTTAGAAAAGTACAGTGACGAGCCTACACAGTGTATGGTAGAGTTTAATAATCTTGATGAATGGTTTGAGGGATATGCAGTACCAACAATGCAAAACATATACAATGGATTAAACAGTGATGGAATCTTTGCAACAAACATTGCAGACTATAAATCTTATGATAGAAAAGAGCCATATGAAGTTGTAGATCGTTGGATTGAAACTGCTGAAAAGATTGGATTCAAACATACTAACACAATTAAAATGTTGCTAAGTACAAGACCAGGAGTTGGTAACGATCGTAAAGAAGGTAGACAAAAGTGGGAAGGAGTATACGTTTTTGACAAAAAATAATTTATTACAAGAAGCTACTCCTAGCAATAAGTTTTGTACAAGCCCATGGAATGAGGTTCATCTTCATGCAACAGGCAAAGTTAGAATGTGTTGCCAACATCAAGGACTAGATAAAAATATCCGCGATGTTACATTAATGGAAGCATTCAACGATGAAGCATATAAACTAGCAAGAAAACAAACTGTATCTAACATTTGGCCAAAAGGATGCGATCAATGTGTACGATCAGAAGCACACTCGGGATTTGGTTTGCGTTATATGAATACGCAACAAACAATAGATGAAAGAACATGGCATGCAGATTTTGGTACAGGAACTATTCAAAAAGTTGGAATAGATTTCAGTAATGCATGTAATTTAAGATGTACTTTTTGTGACCCATCTAAAAGTACAGGATGGTACAAAGATGCTAAAATGTTAGATAATGCATTGGGAGAAGAGTCGTGGAGAGCATTCCATCGTCCATCAAAAGAACCATACGGAATACCAACAGATTTCGTTGATAAGAATTTAGATACATTACTAAAAACAAAACAAATAGAATGTGGAGGTGGAGAACCTTTTTACATGCCACAGTTTATGTACTTACTTGATAAATTAATAGAACACAATTATCAAGGTAAATTAAAAATTATAACAAATGCTACATTACTTAAACCAGAAACATTAGAAAAAATAAAAAACATAAATGTTAGTTTTGTAGTAAGCATGGATGGTACTGGACACATATATCCATATATGAGACCAAGTACACCATTTGGAAAATACAGTTGGGAAGAAATAGAAGAAAAGATTTTACATATAGTAAAAGAATTTAAAACTATTAATATATCATATACTCCAAACACTCTTAACATATATAATATTCCAACATATATAGAATGGGTAGAAGAAAATATAGTTCCATTAGGCATACCATTTTTTAAAAATAGATTTTTTAATCAAGCAATTACTTCTCCTGAATATTTGCGTATTGCAGTACACCCAGATGAAGATTATAAACATGAATTAGCAGATATGTTAGAAAAGAAAGATGCAAAAGGGTTTAATGATATTATAACGCAATGTAGAAACCCACGTACAGATAAAGAAATATCAGATTGGAAATTCTTCTGCAAGACAACAGATCTTCTTGACAAACATAGAAAAACAAGTATAATTAAATACATCCCCGAACTAGAAAAATATTGGATTAAAACATGAAACAAATAATACATGATATGGAATGCTTACAATGTGGAGATAGGTTTATTACACCTGTGCCTAGACCGTGTGTTAAATGTGGACATAAGTATTTAATTGATTGGGGATTTAAAAAGGTGAATAACAAATGAGTTATGTAGACGCATATCATGATAGAAACAAAGACGTTGTACATGTTGTAGAACGTATAAATGGCAAAAGAGAATATAAAGAAATTCCTGCCAAGTACACATTTTATTACAAAGACCCTAGAGGTAAGTTTACAAGTATCTTTGGTGAGAAACTTGAACGTGTTGTATGTAACACAAGTAAAAAGTTTAATACAGAGAAAAAGATCCACGGACACAAAGGCTTGTATGAAAGTGATGTAAATGTTATTTTTAAAACATTTGCTGAAAATTATGATCCACAATCAGTGCCAGAATTGAATGTTTGCTTTTTTGATATTGAGACAGACTTTGATAAGAAAGTGGGATTTGCTCCACCTGAAGATCCGTTTAATGCAGTAACGGCCATTAGTATGCATAACAGTTGGATGAATGCAACAATTTGTCTTGCTATTGGTCCTAAAACTATGACGTTTGAAGAAGCAGAAACTGTTACTAACAAGTTTGAAAATACCATGCTATTTGAAACAGAACGTGAAATGCTTGAAGCGTTTTTAGAATTAGTTGATGATGCAGATATTTTAACTGGTTGGAATAGTGAAGGTTTTGATATTCCGTATCTTGTAAATAGAGTATCTAGGGTAATGAGCAAAAGTCACACACGCAAATTCTGTTTATGGGATATGCTTCCCAAAGAACGAAAGTTTGAGCGTTTTGGAGCAGAGCAACAAACATATGATTTGCATGGTCGTGTACACATGGACTATATGCAATTGTATAGAAAGTATACATATCACGAAATGCACAGTTATTCTCTAGATGCAATTGGTGAATATGAATTAGGTGATCGCAAAGTAGATTATGAAGGTACACTGGATCAACTATACAACAATGACTTTGAAAAGTTTATTGCTTATTCGAGACAAGATGTTGACTTGCTTGTAAATTTAGACAAGAAGCTACAGTTTATTGACTTAGCAAATGTGTTAGCACATTCTAACACAGTGTTGCTACAAACAACAATGGGTGCGGTTGCACAAACAGACCAAGCAATTATTAACGAAGCACATACTAAAGGCTTAATTGTTCCTGACAAGCGTTACGACAGAGATTCAACACAGGCCGCAGGTGCCTATGTTGCAACACCTAAAAAAGGTATGCACAAATGGGTTGGAAGTATTGACTTGAACAGTCTATATCCTAGTATTATTCGTAGTTGTAATATGAGTACTGAAACTATTATTGGTCAAGTAAGGCATACACATACAAAAGAAATGATACAAAATGCTCGTACAGTTGCTGAAGCATGGGAAGGAAAGTTTGCATGTAGAGAATATGAACTTGTGATTGATAAAAACATTGACGAATTACTACATTTAGACTTTGAAGATGGAACTAGTTTTGATGCCACTGGTGCAGAGATATATGAAATTATCTTTAACAGTGGACAACCTTGGATTATTAGTGCTAACGGAACTATCTTTACATACGAGAAAAAAGGTATTATTCCTGGACTACTAGAGCGTTGGTATGCAGAGCGTAAAGAACTACAAGCAAAGGCTCGTGATGCTAGAGCAGAAGGTGGAGATAAGTTTGCGTTTTGGGACAAACGACAGCTAGTTAAAAAGATTAACTTGAACAGTTTGTATGGTGCGTTACTTAATCCTGGCAGTAGATTCTTTGACAGTAGGCTAGGACAATCAACTACATTAACAGGTCGTTGTATTGCAAAACATATGGCTGCAGAGCTTAATAAGATTATTGCAGGCGAATATGATCATCAAGGCAAAGCAATTGTGTATGGTGATACTGACTCTACTTATTTTAGTTCGTATCCTATGCTAAAAGATCAAATTAAAAACAACGAAATCAAATGGGACAAAGATACTATCATTGACTACTATGATGCAATTTGCGAAGAAGTAAACAAAACATTTCCTGGCTTTATGAGTAGGACTTTCCATACAACATTAGACTTAGGTGCAATTATTGCCGCAGGTAGAGAAATGGTTGGAAGTGCAGGTTTGTTTATTACAAAGAAACGTTATGCAATGCTAGTGTTTGATAACGAAGGCAAACGTGAAGATGTAGACGGTAGTGCAGGTTATATTAAAGCAATGGGCTTAGATTTAAAGCGTAGTGATACACCACCTTGGATGCAAGACTTTTTAAAAGATGTATTACTTGAAGTACTAACTGGTGCAGAAGAACAAGAGATACTTGATAAAATTATTGAGTTTCGTAAGAGCTACAGAGAAAAGCCTAGTTGGGAAAAAGGTTCGCCTAAGCGTGTGAATAACTTAACAAAGTATCGTGGACTAATGTCAAAGTTTGAAAGAGATCGTAAAGTAGCACACAACAATAATAAAACAACTGCTGATATTAAAAAGCCAGCAATGCCTGGTCATGTTACTGCGGCACTTAACTGGAATAAGTTGCGTGAGATTAACAGTGATAATTATGCTAATGAAATAGTAGATGGCATGAAAACTGTTGTTTGTAGACTCAAAGATAATCCACTTGGAATGACAAGTGTAGGATATCCTACAGATGAAACACGTCTTCCACAATGGTTTTTAGATCTTCCTTTTGATGATGATCATATGGAAACAGTAGTTGTTAGTAAAAAATTAGAAAACCTACTAGGTGTACTAGATTGGGATTTAGATAAAGCGGCAGCCAAAAATACATTTAACAACTTATTTGAGTTTTAATGATTCGTGTTCTTTTAGTATTATCTACTTTATTGCTTACTGCATGTGGTCCAACATTGTTTACAGTAGGTGGTATTGTAAATGTTACTGCTGGTGATATTGCTACAGTACCAATTAAGAAGAAAATAATAGAAGAAATAACTGAAAAACCAAGCAAAACTGCGGATAATTAGGTATTGACATTGGGTAGTATTTGCTATAATATATACATATGAAATACTTAATTATAGTTGCAAGCATTTTATGGGGTGTATTTTTCTATACAAATGCAAAAGCAGAAGAAACATTAGTAACGAACGAGCAATTTGCATATAAAGTAAAAGGTTGCGTAAACTCACTGTATGCAGATGAAACAAAATATCCATTAACCAAACAAGTTCCACTAGAACTTATTATTGCTCAAGCGGCACATGAAAGTGCATGGGGTAATAGTAGATTTGCAGTACAAGGAAATAACTTGTTTGGAATTAGAACGTGGAATCCAGAAGATCCACAACTAAAAGCAAAAGGGGCCCCTGATGCTCCTTGGGGTGTAAGAACTTATACTAGTTGGTGTGCAAGTGTAGAACATTACTTACACATACTAGATACACTTCCTGTTTACTCGCAATTTAGAGAAGAATTGCAGTTTCAAAGAGAAGTAATAAAAAGTGTTACGCCTATAAATTTAGCATTATATCTAGCAAGTTGGAGTGAACAAGGTCCAGAATATGTAAGATTGCTACAATCAATAATGTTAAGTTTATATCAAAAAGACTTCTATAAAAAGATAACATAAGGAAATAGTATGACTGACTTAGGAATTGATGTACAAAAAACTGTAGATAAACTTAATAAATGGGACGACAGACACGGTGGTCCATATGATAGAGGTGGTGCAGATAGTTACTATAGACGAGGTTGTAAACCACATTATTACATAGGTGCTACACATGATAGTACTAGAGTAGAGCAAGAAGATATGTCTGATGCAGAAATTAGGGCATATGAAGCCGGCTATAAAGACAACGAAGAAGCTGGTGATTTCAAAGATTGGGGCTAAACCCATTTTTAAATAAATACTGTATTACCGAAAGACTTAGAAAGGTTCTTACATGGAAAATAAAAATGAAAATTGGGGAGATAGTCGTTGGGAGTTTACCAAAGCTCAATCACAATGGCACTTTGATCCTTTAAAAGAAGGTAATAAAGATTACCAGAACGTATGCACATTTGAAGGCGATTGGGATGATGC
>Ga0206682_10005185_pt1 | contig 10336 bp, 7 predicted proteins | sample M240m12015metaG_FD_155444 | JGI IMG/M metagenome (GOLD analysis project Ga0206682, IMG submission 155444) | Ammonia-oxidizing marine archaeal communities from Monterey Bay, California, United States - M2 40m 12015 | ecosystem: Environmental > Aquatic > Marine > Intertidal zone | place: USA... | reverse complement strand
GCATGTACTCCAGATTTATATGTATTTGACAACAATTTAATATCAGTTTATCATGGTCAATTAGATGATTCTAGACCTGGCAATGATCTTCCGGTTACTGGGATAGATATTCGAGAAGTTTTAGATCTTCTTGAATGTGAAAAACCCTACAGAGGTATTCCTAAACCTAGTATAGGCTGTAATATTAAATGGAAGTGATATTAGCTAATGAAGCCATTATTTAAACAACTTCTACAAACAACCCATCTTCAGTTTTAGTAACCTTAGCCACCTCTTTTTTGGTTAATCCTTTAATGGTTTTATCCCATTTGTTTTATCCCATTTCTTATTGCTTAATCCAGATTGAGTTTTTAAGGCTATTAAATCTATTTTTTCAACTTTAGAAATTATAGCTAGAACAGCTTTCTCTTCCTCATTTAATTCAATAGAGGGCGCTTTTTGTTCTGGTCTCATCTGAGGAAAGAATAATACTTCTTGAATAGACTGATTGTTGGTTAAAAACATAATTAATCTGTCCATTCCAATTCCCATCCCAGAGGTAGGAGGCATTCCATATTCTAATGCTCTTAAGAAATCATGATCAATAAATTCTGTGGCTTCATCATCTCCTTTTTGAGCAAGTTTTAGTTGATGTTCAAAACGCTCTCGTTGATCTATTGGGTCGTTTAATTCTGAATAAGCATTGGCAATTTCTTTTCCACAAACCATCAATTCAAAACGTTCTGTTAGTTCTGGGTTGTCTCTGTGTTCTTTACAAAGCGGAGACATTTCTTTGGGATAGTCTGTAATGTAGGTGGGTTGAATATAATTGCCCTCACATTTCTCTCCAAAAATTTCGTCGATTAACTTTCCTTTCCCCATGGTTTCATCAACAGCAATATTCATAGCTACAGCAGCTGCTCTAATTTCATCTTCTGTTTTCCCAGTGATGTCAAAACCAGTAAAATGCTTGATAGAGTCTGTCATGGTTACTCTTGCATAAGGCGCCTTAAAATCTATGGTATGTTCTCCAAAAGTAGCAACTGAAGTTCCGTTTACTGCAATAGCACAATGTTCTAATAATTGTTCTGCAAACTCCATCATCCAGTTGTAATCTTTGTACGAAACATAAATTTCCATCGCTGTAAATTCTGGATTGTGAGTTCTATCCATACCCTCATTTCTGAAGTTTTTAGAAAACTCGTACACCCCATCAAAACCACCAACAATTAATCTTTTTAAATACAATTCATTTGCAATTCTCATGTACAAAGGAATGTCTAGAGAATTGTGATGAGTACTAAAAGGTCTCGCTGCGGCTCCTCCCGGGATGGGTTGTAAAACAGGGGTTTCAACTTCAAAGTAGCCAGCGTCATTAAAGAAATTACGCATGGCATTAAAAAGTTTAGTTCTTTTTACAAAAACTTCTTTTACGTGTGGGTTTACCACTAAATCTGCATATCGTTGCCTATATCTTAGTTCAGGATCTGTAAATGCATCATAAGTAACGCCATCTTTTACTTTAGGTATTGGTAAGGGTTTTAACGATTTAGAAAGTAGGGTAAACTCTTTTACCATGACTGTTTTCTCGCCAACTTTGGTAGTAAAAAGTGTTCCCGTTATCCCAATAAAATCTCCTAAATCTAGTAATTTTTTAAAAACAGTATTGTACAAAGATTTATCTTCTCCAAGACAAATTTCATCTCTGTTAAAATAAAGTTGAATTCTACCTTCTCCATCTTGTAATTGACCAAAAGAGGCTTTACCTTGGATATTTATAACCATTAATCTTCCCGCAATAGTTACCTGTTTACCTTCCTTAAAGCTGTTTTTTATCTCCATAGAATTAGTATCTACAGGAAATAAATCTGCAGGATAAGGATTGATACCTAATTCACGTAATCTCGATAATTTTTCTCTACGTACAACTTCTTGTTCTGATAATTGCATTCTATTTTCTTTTCTCAAATGATTATAAGCTGCAAAGATAGTCATTTGATAAAAAGAACTTTGAAGTTAAAAAAGAAATAATGGTGTTTTAAATTTTAAAAAGAAGTATATTTGTATGTTGTTTTAACACAAAGCAACGTGTTGTGTTGTTTTGGCACTTTCGTAAAAAGTGTCCTGGTTTTGTTAACCAATGGAAAGCTTCCCTGAGATGGGTCGCTTTTTTTTTGCGCTTAAAAGAAGTTAGATTTCATTTCCCAAATTTTTAAAAAAAACAATCCTGCATAAATACTGCTAACTATAAATTTTAATCCAGTTGAAAACAGAAACCCTATAAGAGAGCCAAAAGCAGCTTTTAATGCTCTATTAGAGTTTTCATTATCATGGATGAGCTCTCCTATAAATGCACCAATGAATGGGCCTATGATAATACCAAAAGGACCCAGAAAAATAAGCCCTACTAATAAACCTATTGTAGTACCTATAATGCCATATTTACTCCCACCAAATTTTTTTGTTCCTAGAGCAGGAATGATATAATCTAATATATACACGAGTATGGCAACCGCTAGGGTAGTTAGTATAAATGTCCAATTATAGGGAACGGCATTGGTAAGATGAATTAACAATAAACCCACCCAACTTGTAATGGGGCCAGGTAGTACCGGAATGAACGAACCAATAATTCCAAGAATTATAAAAAAAACACCTAATAGAAGTAGAAGAAGATCCATAGATTTACTTGTTGTTACTATAAGACGTTTCTAATGTTTATTTGTTACAGTTATAATTCAAGCTATAGATTTAGTTAATCTAAAAGGTTCAGTATACACAAAAGTTCAAGTAGTTAAAGTCATTATAATTGCGTAATTTCACACTAAATTAATGATCATTTCAAGTGCGTTATTTTTTATTCATATGTTTACTAATTTCCTTTACTTCTTGTAATTATTTTTCATTTGAAAAAAACAAGAATATAAAGAAAATTAATATGGATGTAGATTATACCTCTGTTGATGTTTCTCCATCTTTCAAAGTCTGTGACTCCCTAATAGATAAATACAAAAAAAGCAGTTGCTTTAGAACAACCATTCGACAAGAAATTTCTAGCAGTTTAGCCAAGCAGTCTATACAAGTTGCTCAATCTGTAGATGAAACTATTGAAGTAGCCATCACCATACAATCTAATAAAGAGGTAAAATTAACCTCTATAAAATCATCTGATAGTTTGTTGGTTATACTTCCGTCTTTAAAAGATATTCTAAAAAAAAGTGTGGAAGAACTTCCTGCTATCTATCCTGCAATTAAGAGAGGGATTCCAGTAACAACCGTTTATAAATTACCAATAAGAATAGCGGTAAAAAACTAGTTTAGCATTTTCCAAAGCTTATCCTTTAGTTCTTGAAGTCCTATTTGTGCTAACGAAGAAATAAATACAAAAGGAATTCCTGTTGGTAATTCATTTTTAATTTCTTCTTGCAGCTCTTCATCTAACATGTCTGTTTTTGAGATCGCCAGTAAACGTTGTTTGTCTAGTAATTCTGGATTGTGCTTCTTAAGTTCGTTTAATAGCACTTCATATTCTTTATGAATATCATCACTATCTGCTGGTATTAAAAAGAGTAGGGTAGAGTTTCGTTCTATATGACGTAAAAAACGATGTCCAAGTCCTTTGCCTTCAGCAGCTCCCTCAATAATCCCTGGAATATCTGCCATTACAAAACTCTTAAATTCTCTGTATTCTACAATTCCTAGATTAGGCTTTAGAGTAGTAAATGCATAATCTGCAATTTTTGGTTTGGCAGCAGTAATTGGAATATCTGCCATTACAAAACTTTTAAATTCTCTGTATTCTACAATTCCTAGATTAGGCTTTAGAGTAGTAAATGCATAGTCTGCAATTTTTGGTTTGGCAGCAGTAATTACAGAAAGTAAGGTAGATTTTCCAGCATTTGGAAAGCCAACCAAACCTACATCTGCTAAGATTTTTAATTCTATTTGAAACCAACCTTCTAAGCCGTCAACACCTGGTTGTGCATATCTAGGTGTTTGATTTGTAGAGGATTTAAAATGCCAATTTCCACGGCCTCCCATACCACCTTCTAATAAAATTTGTTCTTCTCCGTTTTCGGTGATTTCAAAAATAATTTCAGCAGTTTCACTATCTCTAACAATGGTTCCAAGGGGCACATCTACATAAATGTCGGTTCCGTCTTTTCCTGTGCTTCTACTTTTACTTCCGTCTCCACCTTGTTCTGCTCTAAAATGTTTTTTAAATTTTAGGTGAAATAAAGTCCACATATCTTTACTTCCTCGAAGAATGATATGACCACCTCGTCCGCCGTCTCCACCGTCTGGGCCACCCTTTGTGATAAACTTTTCTCTATGTAAGTGCGCAGAACCTCTACCACCCTTACCTGAGGAAGCATATACTTTTATATAATCAACAAAGTTTCCTTCTGTCATAATTTATAGTGTATCAAAAACTTTTGCTAGACGTTCAGTAATTTCTTGAATAGAACCTACTCCATTTACACCAAAATAGTTTCCTTTTGCAGCGTAATAATCTTTTAAAATAGCAGTTTTTGTGTTGTATTCGTTAAAACGATTTCTAATTTTTCCTTCATCAGTATCGTCAGCTCTTCCACTGGTTTTACCTCTTTCTAACAAGCGTTCTACTAATAAGTCTTCAGTTACTTCTAGGGCAACCATCCCATTTATTTTTTCTCCTTTGGTATTTAAAAAACCGTCTAATGCTTCTGCTTGAGATTGGGTTCTTGGAAACCCATCAAAAATAAAACCATTGGCGTCTGTATTTTTATCTACTTCTGCTTCTAGCATATTAATGGTTACTTCATCGGGTACTAAATCACCTTTATCCATATAGGTTTTGGCAAGAACTCCCAGTTCAGTTTGGTTCTTAATATTAAATCTAAAAACATCACCAGTTGAAATATGCACCAAATTATATTTCCCTTTTAAGAGTTCTGCTTGGGTTCCTTTTCCGGCACCTGGAGGTCCAAATAATACAATATTTTTCATTTAGTTTGTTTCTGTTGTTAATTGGTATACTGCTGGTAGATTTCTTCCTAAGCCATTGTAATCTAATCCATAGCCTACAATAAATTTATCTTCAATGTTTTTGCCAATATAGTCTATTGGTAATTCTTTTCTGTAGACATCTGGTTTAAAAAATAGAGTAGCAATTTTTAATTGTTTTATATCTTTATTTTTAAAACTATCATAAATTTTATGAAGCGTAGTTCCTGTGTCTATAATGTCTTCTAAAATTACAATGGTTCTGCCCGATAAATCTTCATTAATCCCTATTAATTCATGAACAATATCACTAGATGAGGTTCCTTGATAAGAGCTTAATTTCACAAACGAGACTTCACAATTATGGGTGTATTTTCTGATAAAATCTGCAGCAAAAAGAAAGGATCCATTTAAAATCCCAATAAATATTGGAATTTCATCAGCATCTAAATCCGCGCTTACCTTCTTTACTAAAGAGCTTACAATCTCAGAGAGTTCTTTTTCTGAAATAAAGGGAGTAAAATTTAAATCGTGTAATTTTATTATGCTCATCTTACAAAGATATGATGCTGATATTAAAAAGAAAAAACCGTTTTGATGTACTGAGAAAAGTCAGTAGGGACAAAACGGTTTCTTCATCTATTTTTTGAAATTATTTCTTACTTGCTTCTTTTCTTTTAGAAGTATCATACATTACAGGAGTAGCTACAAATAATGAAGAGTAGGTTCCTACTACAACACCAATAATTAAGGCAAACATAAATCCTCTAATAGAATCTCCACCAAATGTAAAGATGGCTAACATTACCAATAATGTTGTTAATGAGGTATTGATTGTTCTTCCTAGTGTGCTGCTCAATGCTTTGTCTACAACTTCGCTGTAGGCCCATTTTGTATGAATTCCCGCAAACTCTCGAATTCTGTCAAAAATAACCACGGTATCATTTAATGAATAACCAACCACTGTTAAGATGGCAGCTATAAACGATTGGCCTATTTCCATGTCAAATGGCATAAATTTATAAAGTATAGAAAAGATTCCTAATACAATTAGAACATCGTGAAATACTGCAATAACAGCACCTAAACTAAAAGATATTTTTCTAAATCGTAATAAAATGTACAAGAAAACAATTAGTAACGAACCAAATACCGCATATACTGCTGAGGTTTTAATATCATCTGCAATCGTAGGCTCCACTTTAATATAACTCATAATAGAATTAGTGCTTTCTCCTTCTTTTTGAAAACCGGGTTTAAAACTTTCATAAGTAGTTCCCTCAGATAAGTAATTTTTTAACCCTGTGTATAAAGCAGTTTGCACTTCTTCATCAACTTCATTTCCTTCTTCTTCAATTTTATAAACAGTTGTTATTTTTAACTGAGAGTCAGATCCGTACGTTTTTACTTCTGGGGCAGTTTCAAAAACTTCTTTTAAAGATTCAGAAACTTCTGTTGCATTAACTGTTTGATCAAATCGAACAACATATGAACGCCCTCCCTTAAAATCAACTCCTTGCTTTAGACCAATACTCGCAATAGAAGCAATACCTCCTAGGATGATAGCTCCAGAAATTACGTAGGCAATTTTACGTTTACGTAAAAATTGAATATTAATATTTTGAAACCATCCTTTAGACAAAGACGTGTTAAAAGTTAAGTTCTTTCCTTTTTCTGTAGCACCATCAATAAGTAGTCTTGTAATAAATACAGCGGTAAACAAAGAGGTTAAAATACCAATGATTAAGGTTAACGCAAATCCTTTAATAGGACCTGTTCCAAAAACATACAATATAATACCTGTTAATAAACTGGTAATGTTAGCATCTATAATTGCAGATAGGGCTCCTTTTACACTAAATCCTTCTTGCACAGATTGTTTTAAGCCTTTCTTTTTAAAGATTCCTTCTTTAATTCTTTCAAATATAATTACATTGGCATCTACAGACATACCTATAGTAAGAATAATACCAGCGATACCAGGTAGAGTTAACACCGCATTAAATGATGCTAAAATTCCAAAAATGAATAAGATATTTACAATCAAAGCAACATTAGCATAAACACCAGCTCTACCATAATATATTATCATCCAGGCCAAAACTAGTAGGATAGCCAACATAAATGATCTGGTAGATTGGTCTATAGATTCTTGTCCTAAAGAAGGTCCAACAACTTCTGCTTGAATAATTCTAGCAGCAGCAGGTAATTTACCAGCTTTTAATACAGTTGCAATATCTTGTGCCTCCTCTATTGTCATACTTCCACCAGAAATCTCAGTTCTTCCTCCAACAATAGCTTGATTTACAGTAGGTGCTGTGTATACGTAGTCATCTAAAACAACTGCTACAAAACCTCCAACGTTATCACCAGTTAATTTTTCCCATAGCTTAGAACCTCTTCCGTTCATAGCCATACTTACTTGTGGATTATTTAATTGATCAAAAACTTGTGAAGCATCAGTAATTACATCACCTTGAATAGGAGCAATATCATTTCTATTGGATTTTATTGCATATAGGCCAATTACTTCAGAACCATCTGTAGTGGTATTGGATTTATAGTCCCATAAGAACTTCACATTTTTGATATCGTTAGATCTTATGCTTATAACTTTTCGGTCAGATAATAATTTATTTACCATGGCAGTATCACTAACCTTTGCCTGAGCAACTAGAGAACTCTGCTGTTGTTCTGATTGAGCAACGTTTACAGTTAAATAAGTAAATAATGTTTTTTGCTGAACTTCAGTTGAGTCTTTTACCTCATTTAAAATACTTTGGATGTCATTAACATCATCAGTTTCCTCAGTTTCTTCTGTAATGTCTTCTTTCAGCATTTCAGCTACAACAGCGTTGGCTGAAAAGAAATAGTTTTGAACTTCGGCATTAGAAAATACTTCCCAGAATTGCAATTCAGCTTTGCTTGTAACAAGTTTAGTTACTCTATCGATGTCTTTTGCACCAGGTAACTCTATTTGAATTCTTCCAGAATTACCTATACGTTGAATATTTGGTTGTGTAACACCAAATTTGTCAATTCTACTTCTTAAAACTTCAAAAGCAGTATTGATTGAGCTATTAATCTCTATTTGTAACTCTTCCTTAACTTCGTCATTAGTCTTGTTGAAGTTTATTTTTTCACGAAGAGCTTTTGTGCCAAATATTTCAGGATCACTTAGTTTTATACCACTAGTTCCTGCAGCAATTTCAAATTCTGTAAAAAATAAATCTAAATAGTTGTCAGTATTATTTTTCTGAGCTTCATCTGCTGCTTTTAATGCTTGTCTAAAAACCAAACTTTTTGAGTCATTTGATAAGGAAATCAACACCTCTTTTACAGATACTTGTAAAATTGCATTAATACCACCTTTCAAATCAAGACCTAAGTTCATTTCTTTGTCTTTGATATCATTATAAGTAAATTGAGAAATCCCTAAGTTGATAACCTCAAGGTTATTTACACTATCTAAATATTTTTTCTCTAAACTTGCTAATTCTCTACCATTATTCTGATTTCCTCTAGATTTCGCATATTCTTTGGCTTCATTTTCTACTTTTGAAGTAAAAAATGAAAAAGACAATTGGTATAAACTTACCAATCCGAAAAGGATTGCAAATAATCTTATAAGTCCTTTGTTTTGCATCTTCGTTTGATTTTAGTCGACTACTTTTTTAAAACGTGCAAATATAGTATTTACAATAAGATTAGCCTAATGAAATTATGTATATTTACCCGCTTTTAGTAAGCGATAAGCAACCAACAAAAAAACCATATCATAAACGATGAGTCATCTATCTGACATTGAAATTGCACAAGCTAAGAAGCTTAAGCATGTTATTAGTATTGCACACAAAATAGGAGTTGATGAAGACGACATTGAGATGTATGGTAAGTATAAAGCTAAACTTCCATTGCATCTTTTAGATGAAGAAAAAGCAGCTAATAATAATTTAATATTGGTTACTGCTTTAACACCAACTCCGGCAGGAGAGGGTAAAACAACAGTTTCTATTGGTCTTACAGAGGGTTTAAATAAAATAGGTAAGCAAGCTACAGTAGTTTTGAGAGAGCCTTCTTTAGGGCCTGTTTTTGGGATAAAGGGTGGTGCAGCTGGTGGAGGTTATTCTCAGGTAGTGCCTATGGAGGATATAAATTTACATTTTACCGGAGATTTCAACGCAGTTGAAAAAGCAAATAATTTGTTGTCAGCATTAATAGATAACAACATTCAAAATAAAGTATCTAATTTAAATATAGACCCAAGAACTATACTCTGGAAACGAGTAATTGACATGAATGATAGAGCTCTTAGAGATATCACCATTGGTTTGGGAGGAACTGCTAACGGAGTGCCAAGACAAGACGGTTTTAATATTACGCCAGCTTCGGAGGTAATGGCTATTCTTTGTATGGCAACAGATTTTGACAATTTAAAAAAGCGTCTAGGTGACATTTTTATTGGATTTACTTACAAAAAAGAGCCTGTTTTTGCAAGAGATCTAAAGGCAGAAAATGCCATGGCAATTTTATTAAAAGATGCTATTAAACCAAATTTAGTTCAGACTTTAGAAGAAAATCCAGCAATCATTCATGGAGGACCCTTTGCCAATATAGCTCAAGGAACCAATACTATTATTGCAACTAAAATGGGACTTTCGTTGTCTAATTATGTGGTAACAGAGGCTGGCTTTGGTGCAGATTTAGGTGCTGAAAAGTTTTTGAATATCAAATCTGCATTTGCAAAATTAAACCCTAAATGTGTGGTTTTAGTAGCCACTATTAGAGCATTACGTCATCATGGAGGTGTAAAAAAAGAGAATTATAACGTGCAAAATTTAGAAGCCGTAAAAGAAGGTTTTAAAAATTTAGAGAAGCATATAGAGAATATTAGAAAATATAATATAGAACCGGTAGTGGCTGTTAATTCTTTTCTATCAGACACGTCAGAAGAAGTTAATTTTGTAATTGAAAAATGTTCAAGTTTAGGAGTTCATGCAGTCTTGTCTGAAGGGTGGTCAAAAGGTGGAGAAGGAACAAAAGAACTAGCAAAAGCTGTTGTTGATATTGTTGAAAATAAAGCAACTCAATACAAACCGCTGTATGATTGGAAAAGTCCTGTAACGGAAAAGATTGAAATAATTGCAAAAGAAATTTATGGAGCTTCTAAGGTAGAATACAGTAAAAAAGCACAGTTAAATTTGAGAAGAATTAACAGATTAGGATTTAATGATTTTGCCATATGTATGGCGAAAACACAAAAATCTTTTTCAGATAACGAACAACTAATAGGAAGACCAGAGGGCTTTACAGTTACTGTCAGAGAAATTGAAATAGCTGCTGGAGCTCAGTTTATTATCCCAATTTTAGG
>Ga0206682_10005184_pt1 | contig 10337 bp, 8 predicted proteins | sample M240m12015metaG_FD_155444 | JGI IMG/M metagenome (GOLD analysis project Ga0206682, IMG submission 155444) | Ammonia-oxidizing marine archaeal communities from Monterey Bay, California, United States - M2 40m 12015 | ecosystem: Environmental > Aquatic > Marine > Intertidal zone | place: USA... | reverse complement strand
TCAATCGCCGCCTGCGCTGTAATAACATGACGACCTGTATCTAGCTATTCAATATTCGTCTACGTCATTCCAAGTGCACCGATCACTTGCAGAACTTGTCCGCCTTGCCGCCGCACCGCAGGTCCAGGCGCTCCTCCGTCGACATCTCGTGCGACTTTTTGTTCTTCCAGCTCTCGGTGTACCCGTGCAGGATCTCGGGGGCGGCTCTGTAGTTGGTGCCCCAGCACTGACTCCTGCCCTTGCCCTCCTCCTGCCGCTTGACCTCGTACGGGAACAGCTCCTCGTACGTCCCCTTGGCGTCCCCGCCCGGGTCCCCGCCGATGCCCTGCCCCACGACGAGGCCCTCCTTCCTCGCCGCCTCCATCGCGGCAGCCAACTCCTTGGCCTTCTTCTTCTCCTTCTTCCGCTTCTTCTCCGACTTGACCGCGAGATCGCCCCCACCCTTGAAGCTGAACTTACCCCCGCGGACCTTTTCGTACGACGTCGCGCCCATCGCGCTCGACGGCTTCTCTGCGTTCGCGAGAAGTGGGTGGGCACGAGGAGAATTAGAATTACTTGTATTTCGTCGTCTGTCTTTTGCGCAAACGCGGGCTCGTCGTTCTCGGTGCGCACACGTGCGTGCGAGATCTCATCATCGATGACCCAAATTGGGACCGTCTGGGTTTTTACTCGGGATTTCTGGTTCTCCCGATGCGGTCAACGTTTTGTGAATTTCTGGTTTTGTATGTGCAAACAGTGTGATTCACCCCGCAAAATTTTGCTTGCCAAGCGAGCCGCGCGATAACTTTTCCCCATAATTGCACGGAAGCCCGGCGGGTGGATCACAACACGCACGCGCAAGCGCTCAGCCGACCCACCGGCTCCGTCGCGAACGCACGACCAGCTCACGCACCAGCCTCGTGTCCTTCACGCAGGCGAGGTAACGAGCTCAACGCGAGAAGTCAGCGACACCGCGCGCTCTCTTCCCCGAGCCAATTGGACGTCCCAATTTTGGAGCTGATACCAAAGCAGCACCTACGCCAACATGTCTGACGCCGAACAAGAAGTCGCGGGCGAGGAGGTACGCGCGCCGACCCGATCAACCTCTCCTTTCTCCCAGACCCGTCCTTCGTCGCGTCGCTCGGCACCCTAAACCCGGGTCCGAACCCTCGCGCGGGAGACGGGACCGCGTCGGGGGATCCGCATCCAATTCTATCGCCCGACGCGATTCTCCCGATTCTCGCCGCCAGCCCCGATCCACGCGCCGCGCCGTTCAACGCTGACGTCATCCCCACCCGCCTCTCACCACCCTCGATCCGCAGCCCATGACCGAACCCGAGGTCGCCGAGGTCGCCGAGGTCTCCGAAGCCGGCCCCGTCTCCGAGTCCGTCGACGCACCCACCGACGAGGTGAGTTTTGCTTCGCCATCCCGTTTTGGTCAACGCGCGGCCCGCGAATCAGCCCCGTGGATTTGGGGGCGGGCCGTTCGAGCGGACGTCGCCGTGTCATGAGCCGGCGTCGATCCGCTGGGCCCGGGACTCGATCGCGAACCGCGAATCGGACCCCCGGACAGCCTCTACGGCGCGGTCCACGCGCGCGGTCGAAGCCGCGGCCGATCCGAGTCGACGCCCGCCCGCCTCCTGAGCACAGAACCCCTCGATCTTCGAGACGACCGACGAAATCAAATCGACTGACCCCATTCCTTCTCCCCTTCCTTCCCACTTGACAGGCTGGCCCCGTCTCCGAGTCCGTCGACGTCGCCGAGGGCGAGGATCCCATGACCGAGCCCGAGGCCATGCCCACCGGCGAGCCCATCTCCGAGTCCGTCGCCGCGGACCCCGACGCCGACGCCGCCCCCGAGGGTGAGGAGAGCTTCCAGCAGGATTCGGTTTACGAGGGCGGCGAGGCCGTGACGGAGGCCAAGAAGGCTGCCGCGTCGCCGCCTCCCGCCGCCGTGCCCGAGCCCGCGTCCCCCGAGGGCGCGGACCCCGAGGCGCTCAACTCCATCGGCGAGGATGCCGGCGACTTTGGCGCCGCCCAAGCCGCCGAGGAGGAGGCGGCTTCCAAGATCGCCGAGCTTCAGCACATGCTGGACGCGACGGAGCAGAAGCTCATCGCCGAGGAGCAGATGACCGAGGAGATCAACGGGCTCATGAAAGGCCTCGATTACCAGCTGAAGGAGTCCCAGGCCCAGAAGTTCCGCCTCGAGGAGCAGGTCGAGGAGGTGTCCAGGAGGCTCGACGACGAGATTGAGTTGAAGGAGCAGGCGCTGGCGGATCTCCAGAACCTCTCCCACGAGCAGCAGCGCAACGCCGCGCTCAAGGCTGCGCTCTCCGCCGAGCAGGGTAACCTCCAGGCGGAGAAGGCTAAGATCCAGCAGGAGATCGAGGAGGCGCGCCAGGAGGCTGCGCGCTCCGCCGACGCCCTGGCCCGCGCCGAGGAGGCTATCCGCCAGGAGGAAACCGTCGCCAGGCTGAAGCTCGAGGCTGAGCACAACGCCAAGGTGAGCCGCCTCGCGACGGAGATTGACCGCCTCAGGGACGAGCTCGAGCAGCGCACCAACTCCATGGGTAACGAGATGATGAGGTGGAAGTCCCAGGCGGACGCCGCCGCCAACGCCGTCAGCCTGGCCAAGGATGAGGTGATGGAGCGCAAGCGCGAGCTCGACGTCACCAAGGAGAAGATGGACCACCTCGTGGAGAAGCTTTACATCGGCCGCGAGAAGGGCCTCGAGCTCCGCGGCGCCATCGACTTCCACCTCGAGCGCCACCGCACCAACTACCAATCCGGACGCGGCAGCGACAAGCTCCCGGGCATTCGCAGGGGTGGCGCGCCGCAGATCGCCTCGGGCCCCTCGGGCGGCGCGTCTAAGCCCCGCGCCGCCAAGGGTGCCTTTGGCATGGCCCCCGACAAGACCCCACGTCGCGGTGCCGGCATGGCTGGCGGAAACATGTTCACCCCGGCGCACGACCTCAACCGCCCTGGCGGCGGCATGGGTGCGAGGAGGGGCAGGCGCTAATTACCTGATTGGCGCCGAGACGAGAGGAGGAGACAGAGGCTGACATAAAGGATGACCGTCGCTGATGAGCGCGGCATGCATGTACATACCTGACCAACCAGGATTAATTCTGTTTACCGTAAGGCACCACACCGCGACGACTCGAGTCGTCGCGGGGGGGGGCATTTTATATCACCAAAGATAAACACTCATCTCTCGTCCACCCCCGCGCCGCCCTCTTCGAACGCCACCCCAGTCGCCGACGCAACCGGGAAACTTGGAAAAATGGAATATCCAAAACTCCGAAAGGTTCCTGAGCCTACGCCACAGATATGCGGCGCCCGGTAGACCCGGAGGATGGGAACGGGGCGATGCCCTCATCCTCACCCGCGCGCATGCTGTCCAACCCGTACCTCTACCTCTACACCTTCGGGAGCTTCAGTAACGGCCTCTTCATCAGTCTCCGAGGCCCGATAATTCCGGAACTCGCGTCCCGCGTGGGAGCCGCCTCTCCCGCCTCCTTGGGGGCGTATCTGGGCATCGGGGGAGTCAGTGGCGGTATTTTCGCGGTGCCCACCGGCTTGCTCCTCGACAAGGCTGACCCTCACGCGGTCTTCGCGGCGGGATGCGTCTTGAGGGCCCTCTCGGTCGGAGCCATGCCGCTCTGCACCGCCATCTGGCAGGTGAACGCGCTCGCGGTGGCGCAGGGGGCCACCTTGCCGATGATAGGCGTATCGATCAGGGTGTGCCTCGTCCGCGTGTTCCACGAGCGATGCGCGGCGGCCCTTAACTTCACCATGGGCGCGTTCGGGCTCGCATCCATCGTCGCGCCGCTAGCGTTCGCGGCTCTCGACGCGTCGATGCCGTCGGGTAAAGGCAAGTTTATTTTAATCATCGTATGGGCAATTCAGTTAGAATGACGTCGTGTTTTGTTTACAGGGTTCGACGCCACCTTTATCGCGTGCGCGGTGTGCTACGTCCTGTTAGCCCTCGTCGCCTCCGTCGCGAAGACGCCGCCGCCGGAGGATGGGGACGATGGAGCCGCGCGTGGAATCGTCGGAGACGAGCTCGGGGACGAGATACCCCTGCCGGGGAACGATGAAGACGGGGGTGGGGGCGCGGATGGAACTGACAACCGCGGGGCTGGAGACGCATCGGGAGATCCGTCTTCATCGCGGGATCCATCCGGTCGGGGCGATGCATCGTCGACGGCGGTACCGCTGGTGGTGTTGGTTCCGATGGTGGCCTACATGGGGTTGAACGTGGCCGGCGAGGTGACCTTCGGCTCGTGGATATTCACCGTGGCTCGAGCGCGGGAAGGGCTCTCGGTTTCGACGGCGGCGGCGCTCACCTCCACGTTTTGGGCGTGTTTCACCGCCACCAGGTTCGCGCTGGGTCTCATCCCGGACCTGCGCCCGCTAACGGCGCTCGCGTGGTCGCACGTCGCGGCGCTGAGCGCGTTGGCGACGCTCGCGATGTACTGGTCTGGTTCGGTGGACGCGTCCGGGTGGGCGCTGTGGTTGCTGACGGGTTCAATCGGCGCCGGCACGGCTGGGCTATTTCCAAACGGCATAGCCCAAGGGAGGCGGATGTTTCCGCTCACGGGGCTGCGACAGGCGCTGTTCGAGCTCGGTGCGGCGACGGGCGCGGGCGCGGGACCGTTCCTCGCGGCGAGATGGTACGCCGCGAGCGGGGAGGACGCGATGACAATCGCGGTGTCGTGCGCCGTCTTCCTAGCCGGCGGCGCCGTCACGCTCTGCTTCGCGCTCGGCGCTGATGCGCGTCTGAAGAGAATAGCGTTGGATGTACTGGATGACGAGGATGACGATGCGGCGGGGGCGGGGATACGACGACCGCTCCTGGATGGTGGGGAGGAGGTCGACATCGAAGGGGTGATACAGTGACGGTGACGATTCGTTCTAAAAAAAAAGATTCTCAATAAAAGGAGCTATCACATTGGCTGCTCATCAATTGCACTCATAAATCAATGAATGGACAGGTTGATGGGGTAGGTCACGATGCCCGTGGCACCCATGCGTCGCACTACCGGCACCAAATCCTTCGCGGTACCCTCTTCCACCACAACCTCCACGGCGCAGTAGTCGGCGTCGAGCAGCGGCGACACCGTCGGGGACTTTTCGCTCGGGAGCTGAGCGCTGAGTTCGGGAACCGACGCGGTGGGCAGGTTCATCTTCAGGCCGACCATTTTCTTACCGTCGATGGCACCCTGTAAAAGCAACGCCAGGTCCTCGATCCGCGCGCGCTTGACCGGGTCTTCCCACGCGTCTCTGTTGGCGATGAGGCGGGTGGTGGACTCGAGGATGGTCGCGACTTCGCGGAGCTTGTTGGCGCGGAGGGAGCTGCCGGTCTCGGTGATGTCGACGATGGCGCCGACGCCGGGGAGTGACGCCTTGACCTCCGTCGCGCCCCACGAGTACTCAACCTTGACGCCCTGGATGCCCTTGTCGAGGAAGAACCGTTGGGTGGTGTTGACGAGCTCGGACGCGATCAAGGTGCCTTCCAAATCCTCCGCGGTTTTCACCGGTGAGTCCTCCGGGACGGCCACGACCCACCGCGCTGGGTTGGACGTCGCCTTGGAGTACTTCAACTCGGCGACCTCGATGACGTCGGAGCCGTTCTCCACGATCCAATCGCGGCCGCAGATGCCGGCGTCGAGGACGTTGTCGGCGACGTACCGGGGAATCTCCTGGGAGCGAAAGAGAACCAAAGAGAGGCCGTCGTCCTCGACGGTGGGGAAATAGTTCCGGTCCTTCACTTTCACGGGGAGACCCGCGCGGGCGAAGAGCTCTTCCGTCGATTTCTGAAGCGATCCCTTCGGGAAGCCGAAGCGCACGCAATTTTGATCCTTGCCCTTCAACGAAGCAGGCACCGCGTTGGATGAGAAATGAGTGCCGAGGGGATCGACGATGGGGGACCACGCGTCGGAGACGGACTTCTCGGTTGAGGTGGATTCGTTGCCCAGGTTGTAAGGGGGATTGATCGTGGCTCTGATTTTTGTTGAACGGCGCGCTTTAGAACGGGCGTTGAGGTCGGAGCGCCTGGGTTCGTGGAGTCGGTATTGTTAGCCATTAATCGCTTTTTGGCGGCTTCTTAAATCGGGACGATCCGCGTCACGCATGAATGAATCATGGGGAGGAAGGCGGGCGTTTTGTATTGGCGCACCTGACGGGGAGCGCGAGCGCGCTCAACTTCATGACGGTAGCCATGATGCAAGAAGGAAGATCTTTACTTTACGGGGGGATGTGTCTCGTCGAGTGTGCCGACGTCGAGTGCCGATTGTGCTGCACTTTTTTGGAGAAAATATCTGCAGCGGATATAAAAAAGGATGCTGCGCGACGGGGAATTGAACCCCGGTCTCCACGGTGACAGCGTGGGATACTAACCACTATACTATCGCACATTGTGACAATCTCCCGGGTTATTACCCAGGGATAGTACAGGAAATCCGGTATGAGCCGGACTGACTGTGATGGTTGAGATTCGCCCAGTTGGGCGAACGCTGTTCTTGCAAGGAGTTGCAGGTGTTGTGCTCGAAAGTGGGAATTTTGGGATTAAATACCTGGTCAAAAATACCGGGTTCGGCGTATGGGCAAACAGTCACAGCAATGCCTTTGCCCGTATCTACCGTATGAAAAATTTATTTCGAGTGGGACCGAGATGACGGCACCACTCCACCAAATCCCCCGACACAATCATGACGACGCCGATCATCGCGGGCGCCGGCGTCGCGGCCCTCGCCCTTACCGGGCGGGCCGCGATCCTGTCGTTCGAGGCGTGGAGGAGAGCCCCGCCTCGTATGCGGAAGTTTTACGAGGGCGGGTTCGACCCGGAGATGACCAAGAGGGAGGCGGCGTTGATCCTGGGCGTGCGCGAGTCCGCGGCGAAGGACAAGGTGCTCGCCGCGCACAGGAAGGTGATGATCGCGAACCACCCGGACGCTGGCGGGTCGGACTACATCGCGACCAAGATCAACGAGGCAAAGGCGAAGCTCATTAAGAAGGGCGGGTCGGGCTCGCCGTTCTGAGGAGACACATCGGTAGAGACACTTAGGAAAATAATTTAGAGCAAAACGTTAGGGCACACGTCACCACCGACGACAACCCCTAGAGGGCTCATAACCCCTCGCAATGACACTTAATCACCTCCACGTCGTAGTCTCCCCACTCTGTCGCGTCCCACCACGACGGCGGCGGAGCCAACACCCGAACACCCTCGTCGTCTGATTCGCCGCCAACCGGAAGTTTCAACACACATGAATGCAACCTGTAGCCCTTCCGCCTCTCCTCCAACTCCACGCCGTCTTTGGATGAGTCGTCGTAGCCGTACTTGTAGTCCCCGACGATGGGAAAGTACTGCGCGCAGTGCATGCGAATCTGGTGCGTTCGGCCGGTGAGTGGCTCGGCCACGACGGGGAAACTCGGCATCTCCCGAAGCCTCGCGTGCCTTTTCATCGTCTTCGGAGTCGGAAAGCCGTAGTACAGATTCGTGCGCATCTCCTTCACCTTGCTTCCTCCCGGCAGCGTTCGACCGACGTCATCCTTGGTGTACAGCCGCCAGAGGCCGTGCTTGGACCGTCCGTGTCCGGTGTGACACTCCAGGCTGTGATTCATGAACCTCTGCGGCCACTGTATCAATTCGGCGGAGCCGTCGTTGTGTAGGGGCGTCCACTCCTTCCAGTCTTTCCAGCCGCGTCCAGAGTTTTCCATGCCAGCCAAGTGCGTGTTCATGCAGTGCGCGACGTATCGTTTCTTCACCCGGCCTTCCTGGAACGCGCGTGATAAGATCCTGTTCATCTCCTTGTCGCACGCCACGCCCAGGCACCCCGTCGTGTCCCTGTCCAGCCGATGCGACAGTTGGAATCGTTCCTCCACCGACGCCAGCGACCTGAAAGCCTCGTGACACGAACCGCCGGGGAATTTCACTCGCTTCGTCTCGCCACCACCCTCTCGCTCCTTTCTGATATCTTCCATGTACCGCTCGATGACGATGAGCACGTCCTCCACGTACATTCCCGCGGGTTTGTTGACGACGAAGAATCTTCTGCGCGGATCCACGTAGAGAACGAAGCTCGGGCTACACACGACGTCCCGGTAGTCGAGCGACTCCATCCGTTGCTTGCACCGCTCCGCGCGCCAAGCCTCCGTACGCCTCGCGTTTTCATCCTGCGGACCCGGGCAAAGGCTCGGCCTCGGCCAGTCCTCCGGCGGGGCGCTCGCCGCCATCGAGGGTGTGAGAAAAGAGTAAATCTCGAGCTCGTAAAATATTAAAAGCAACAACCATCACCTGGGCGCCCTGGCGAGCATCTCCGCCACGCCGTCCGCCGCCTCCGCCGCGGCCCTCGCGATGTCCCCGCACGGCTCACCCCTCGCCAACCGCCTCAACGTCGCCTCCAGCTGCGTGGTCTCCCCCGGCGTCAGCGTCTCCGCGTCGAACGGCGGCGACAGCTGCGTCGCCGCCCGCGCCGCCGCCGCAACCGCGCTCAGGCTCGAGCGCTGCGCCCGAGCGAACCCCCTCCTCGGACTACCGCTGCCCCCGCCGTTCACCGGCGATGACCCGCCGTTCACCGACGACACGTCCGCGAACCCATGTTCGCCCCTGTCCACGGCCGCCGCCGTGCCCAGCGCGCCCACCGCGTCCATCAGCGGCGTATCCCGCGCGAACACCGCCCTGGACGCGTCCGCCGGAAGCAAGTCCACCATGGCCTTTAGCGACTCCGCCGCGAGGGAAGGGACCGCGAAGCTGGCAACCTCCGTCTCCCCCGCGCTGCTGCACTCGATGAGCACGTGCACGACGTCGAGCAGCGGGGCGATGCCGTCGAGAGCGGATGCGAACGCGTCGCCGCGTCGGCCCGCGTCGACGGCGCGTTCGTCCACGACGCGTTGCAGGAGAGCCGCGCATATCCCCAGGCTCGGTTCTAGAAAGGGTTCCACGGCGTTCTCGTGCGCGTACGACAGCACCGCCGCCACCTTGTGACCCGCGGCGAAGTCGGTGAGGAGCGTGTGCGTGTGCACCGCGCGTGACTTTGCGAGCGCGAGGCACAGGCGCACGTTGTGCACGTTGTTGTTGGTGTGCTCGAGGGAGAGAAACTCGAAAAACTTGGGCGCCAGCCCGAGCTGCGCGACGTCGCCGCACATGTCCTTGTCAGCCTCCAGCGCACCCCCCAACAGCTTCAGCGCGTACAGCGGTATCGGGTCCTCGTCCGCCAGCAGGGTGGGACACAGCGGCAGCAAGTTATCGCGTATGAGCGCCGCGAGGGCCCTGTGCCTGCTACCCCCGTCCGACGTATCGTCCGGGTCCAGCCACAGCGGCAGCGTCAAGTCGCACGTCAGCTTCAGCGCCAGGAACCGTCCATCCGCGCTAGAACCCTTCGTACCCAACGTGTCAGCCAGCGCGGGCAGGAGCCGCGAGGTGACCGCATCCGGCGCCGTCTGCAGCAGCGTCGGCGCGCACTGCGACAAAGTCTCCAGCAGAGCGAGGACGCCGCCGCGAAACTCGGCGGCGCCCGGAAACGACGGACCCTCCGCGCGCGCGATGTACAGAGCGCACTGCGTCAGGAAACGTTCGTCGCACAGCCGTGGGCGAAGTACGTGGGAGCCGAGCAGGTGTACGAGCGCCGGGAAGAGCGCGAGCGGTGACACGCCGCCACCAGGTGTCTCCGGCCGCGTCGCGTCGGCCCCCCCGGTCCGTTTCGACTCCCGACTCCCCGTCCGTCCCCCGGAGATGAGGAGCCTGTCAACTTCCCGCAGGATGCTATCGTTGAGTCTGGGCACCGTCGCGACGACGGTGGATACCAGCGCCTCGAGGCACCTCTGCAGGTACTGCTCCCTGTCCTTCTGCAGGCGGTCCACCAAGGACAGGAGCCGGGTCCCGCACGCCGCCAGGAGCCACCTGTTGTGCAGACGAAACAGCGACGCGAGCGTGAGAAGCGCCTTGCCCCTGAGCACCGCGCTGCCCCGCTCGAGAAGGGAGACGAGGGTGGGGAGCAGACTGCTCTTATCCTCAGCCGCCAGTGCCGCTCGAGCCCGTGCGCCCAGGTCCACCAGGCCGCGGTTGAGCAAGTTAAGGCTCGCCTGCTGCACCTTCGGGGACGTATCCCGCAAACCGTTGACTAAGAGCTTGATGCCGTACTTGTCCAGCACCAGGTTCAACACCGCGGGGGAGAACCTGGCACACCTGGCGAGCGTGGACGCCGCGGTGCCGCGGAGCTGCTCGGACTTGGCGCCGGACATGATCGCGACGAGCGAACCGACCGTCTCCTGCGAAGAAAACTTGTGCGCCCAATCGCCACCGTGCGCGGCGATGTTCTCAATCGTCTTGACCGCGTAGTGCTGCGCAATTT
>Ga0206682_10005182_pt1 | contig 10346 bp, 4 predicted proteins | sample M240m12015metaG_FD_155444 | JGI IMG/M metagenome (GOLD analysis project Ga0206682, IMG submission 155444) | Ammonia-oxidizing marine archaeal communities from Monterey Bay, California, United States - M2 40m 12015 | ecosystem: Environmental > Aquatic > Marine > Intertidal zone | place: USA... | reverse complement strand
CTGGACCGCGGTGTCAAGCAGCACCTGGTGAAGGCGCTCACGCGCGAAGCCGCCGTCGCCATGGAGCGCGAAGCGCGCGTGCACGCGCGCCGCGAGTGCGGCGAGGCGCTGTGGCGCCGCGTCGCCGTGGCGCCGTGGCGCCCCGAGACCCGCGCGGACGCCGAGGGTCTCGCCGGCGACAGCGGCTCCGTGGACGTGCGCGTGCTGGCGGCGGTCTGGGGCCCCGGCGACCCGCCGAGCACGTTCGCCATGCTGGACGCGGACGGCGAGCTGGTGGACTTCCTGCAGTGCCCCAACATCGCGACGCGCGCGCCCAAATCGGGCGGCGCCGCCGTGGCGCGCCAGCAGGCGGACCTCGACCGGCTGCTGAAGTTCATGATCGAGCACCGCCCGCACGTGGTGTGCGTCGCCGCGTCGGCGGCGGCGGGGAACAACGCGCGCCTGCTCAAGGACGCCGTCGCGATGGTTGTCGGGCGCATCGTGGAGGACCACGCGCGCGCCATCCCCGAGGAGGTGGACACCATCAAGACGCACTTCGTGGACGACACGGTGCCGGCGCTCGCCGGCCAGTGCGCGGCGACGCGCGCCGAGTTTGTCGAGCACTCGCGCGAGGTGCGCCACGCGGTGGCGCTCGGGCGTTACGCGCGCGACCCCCCGGGCGTGATCGCGCAGCTCGCATCGGGGGGCGAGGCGCGGTCCATGACGCTCTCGCCCCTGCAGGACATGCTGACGGAAGAGGAGAAGGCTGGCGTTTTCCAGCGCGCGCTGGTGGACGTGGTGAACCAAGTCGGCGTCGACGTGAACGCCGCCGTCGCGCACCCCTGGCGCCAGTTCGCGCTGCGCTACGTGTGCGGCCTCGGCCCGCGCAAGGCGGGCGCGCTCGTCGCGGCGATCCGCGCCGGGGACGGCGGCGCGGTGGAGAGCCGCGCCGAGCTGCTGCGCGTCGACCGCAGGGCGCGCGCCGGGGATGCGAACGACGACGACGACGACGACGACGCCGCCGCGCGGAACCCCCTCGGGCCGGTGGTGTTCTGCAACGCGGCGGCGAGTCTCTTCGTGGCGGATGCGGAGGACCCGCTGGATTCGACGCGCGTGCACCCCGACGAGTACGCGCGCTGCCTGGAGATCGTGGCGAACGCGCTGGAGTACGACTACGAGCAGCTCAAGGCGGCGAGCGGCTCGACGCGGCGCAAGGCGCTCGAGCGCGCGATGGACCCCGAGAACTGGGACAAGCTGGCGGTGCTTGACTTGCGCGCGTACGCCGAGTACCTCGCCGGCCAGGGCCAGGGCTGGACCCTGCAGACGCTGCGCGAGACGCGCGTGGAGCTTCGGGCGCCGTACGGCGAGCTGCGCGAGCCGTGGCGCGAGCACACGCCCTGGGAGGAGTTCACGCTGCTCACGGGCGAGACCGCGCACTCGCTGTGCCCCGGGAAGATCGTGCACGCGACGGTGAAGAAGCTGCAGCCCCCCCGGCGGGACCTGGACGGGACGGAAATCGGGACGGGGCACGTCGTCGTGGCGCTGGACAGCGGCGTGACGGGCATCGTTGCCAAGGAGGACCTGTCCGATCGCCTCGTGGAGCGCCTGGAGCACAAGGTGGCGGTTGGGCAGGTGATCGCGGGCCGGGTCAAGCCCAACGGGCTGGACTTGGAGGCCAACGCCGTGCACCTCTCGTGCAAAGGCAGCGTGCTCTCCGCGGAGGAGAGCGCGCGCTGGGAGCAACAGGCGTGGCAGCACAAGCGGTACTACTCGTTCGTCCCGCTGGACGGCGAGCGACCTAAACCGAAGCCGCGGCGGAAGAAAGCGAACGAGAACCGCGGGTTCGTCGCGCGCAACATCGACCACCCTCTGTTCCAGAACGTCTCGTTCCAAGGCGCGCAGAAGTTCCTGCTCGGCAAGGAGATCGGCGAGGTGGTGCTCCGGCCCTCGTCCAAGGGCGTCTCGATGCTCTCGATGACGCTCAAGTTTTCGGATGAGTCGTACGTGCACTACGACATCAAGGAGGGCGCCAAGACGGGGGTGGGGCACACCGCCAACCTCGCGCTCGGCTCGCCGCTCACGCTGGAGGGCGCGGAGTACGAGGACCTGGACGAGGTGTACGCGCGGCACATCGAGCCCATGGTGAAGCACATCCGCGCCGCGCACGCGCACAGGAAGTTCCGCCGCGGGGACAAGAGGGAGGTGGACCTGCGGCTCAAAGCGGAGATGGCGCGCGCGCCCAACACTCGCCCGTACGCCATCTCCGTCTCGAAGGAGCACGAGGGCGTCTTCTGCCTCTCCGCGATTCTGTCCAAGTCGGGCACCGTACACCACGAGTACTTCGCGTGCAAGCCGGAGGGGTTCAGGTTCAGGCGCATCGAGTTCCCCACCGTCGACCGCATGCTCAACTACTTCAAGACCAACCCGGGCGCGCCCAAGGCGGCGCGCCCGGCGGCGGCGCCGCCGCAGGCGCCCATGGGCGCGCCCGCCTACGGCGCGCCCTACGACCAGGCGTACCCGCCGGCGGCGTACCCGGCGGCGCCGTTCGGCCAGCCCCCGCCCGGGTACTACGGCGGCGCACCCCCGGTGCAGGCGTACGGCGGGTACTACGGGGGGCAGACGCCCATGGGCGCGCATGGGTACCCGCCGCAGGGCCCGCCGCCCGGCCAGCCGCCGTACCAGCAGAGGTACTGATGACGATTCATTTTCGTTCGCGGACGCCGCGACTGAATGACGAGACGACGCGTTTTACGAGTACGCGCGTCGGGGAGAACACGACAGACCTGCCGAGGTGAAACCATAGAAAAAGGAGGGAAGACTCCGCACGAATAGGCACGCGCGACGCGTTTGTACATGGGCACGTCGACGTCTGTGCGAAAACGTTTTCGGGTCTCGTTATTACGTCTCGTTTCGCCCTCGTCTTTTTGGCGCCGTTTCGTTCGGTCCGAGAAGAACTTCCTTCGCGCGCGCAAAGCCATGCGCGCGTACTCGCAGGAAGGCGAGGGTGCGGTGTTCGGGTGGGGCGACGACTTTGACGGCGAGGATGGCGGCGAGGACGCCGACGACGCCGAGGCTGAGGATGTCGAGTTCGAGGACTTCGCCGCTTCGCTCACCCCGGAGGAGACCTGCGAGCGTATCTCGAAGCTCGCCGCTTCGCATATCGCGGGCGTCCTCGGGTTTGAACTGCCACCCGACTTGGGCGAGCGCGCCTTCGACCCCGCCGCGATCGTGCGCTCGCCCCAGCCCCTGGCCGCCGCGCTCGAGTTCACGCTCGCCGCCGGCGCCGATTCCGCGGTGCTCGCGTCGTGTCCCACCGACCGCGCGGACGCGCGCGGCCACCTTTCCGCGCCGCGCGACCGAGCGGCTCTCGGGGAGGACCCCGAAGCGCCTTCGACGAGCCTCGCCGCGTTTCGCGTGCCGAGCGCGCCCGAGCGCTCGGCGCGCGTCCGGCTGCACGACCCGAGGCGGCCCTCGGCGTACCCGCGGCTCTGGTCGCTGCTGCGCACCGTGCACGCGCACTGCTCGGAGGGGCGCACGGTGACCAACCGCGGCCTGTACTACCTGCTGGCGACCGCCGACCACGCGCTCTGGGGCCCCGGAGCGCACGCCGCCGTCGCGCGCGCGCTCGGCGAGTGCGTGCGCTTGCTCCGGTGTTCGCGGCGCGCGATGGGGATCACCACCGCCGGCCGCGGGCTCGCGGCCGGCCGGCTCGAGGTGCACGAGTTCGGAACGAGCACGGACGGCGTCTGGCGGGACTTCAGCGGGATACACGCTCCGCCGTACGAGATACCGGGCGATATCGACGCCGTAGAGGCGACCCACGCGAGCGGCGGCGTTCGCGTCGCGGCGTCGTACGCGCTGGTGGTCGAGAAGGACGCGGTTTTCGATCGCCTGCGGCGCGAGCGCATCTGGGAGCGCGTGCCGCTCGTGCTCGTCACCGCCAAGGGGTTCCCCGACCTCGCGACGCGCGCGTTCCTGAAAGGTATACAGAACCGGTTCCCCTCCGTCACGATGCTCGGCCTGGTGGACTGGAACCCGAGCGGCGCGCTCATCCTGCGGGCGTACCGCAGCGGAAGCGCGCGCGCCGCGCTCGAGTCGGCGCGGTACGCGCTCGAGGTCAAGTGGCTGGGCGTGCGCTTCGCAGACATTACGGACCACGTTCGAGACGGCGCGGCGACGATGCCCCTGACCCGGCTCGACAGGGCGAAGATCAGGAACCTGCTGGAGACCGCGGACGCGCGGACCGAGGCGGGGCGCGCGACGCGGAGCGAGCTCTCCGAGATGGCGCGCCTGGACCGCAAAGCCGAGATCGAATCGCTGTGCCCTCTGGAGCGCGGCGGAGGCTCTCACGGGGCGTCCCTGTCCGAGTACGTCGTCGGGAAAATCGTGCGCGGAGAGTACGTGTGAGACGAAGACACTACGTTCCCTCGACGCTCTGTAAGAGAAGCGTGTATAAACTACGGGTACCTACCGCTCGCCGCCACCGCGCACGCCCGGAGCTTTTCTGTCGCCTGCGGCGGGAAGGCGCGCGCGACCGCGGCGACGTCGCCGGCGACGCGCTCCGTCCACGCCGCGCTCGCCTCGGAGAGGCGCGCGCGGCTCTCCGTCTCCTGCTTGACCGACTCGAAGCGGGCCTCGATCGTCGCCTTGAACGGCTTCAGCTCGCCGCGCACGGCGTTGACGCACTGGTACAGAAGCGCGATCTGGTGCGCCGCGTACTTGGCGTTGGCGGGGTGCCTGGCGCGCGCCTTGAGCGCATCCGCCACCGCCACCAGCTGCTGCATCTTCGCCACGTGCTCGAAGTAGTCCCAGCCGGGGGACTTACGCGCGCGGTGCTGCTGGTGCTTTGTCCCCGCGCGCGCCAGCCCATCCATGTGCGGGAACAGCGCGAGCAGACCGAGCTCGCGCAGAGCGGCGACCGGGTCCGCCGCGGCGGAGGCGTCCGCCGCGTCGGCGTCGCGCGACGATGATGATGAAGGCGCGCGCTTTCGAATCCCGACGCCGCTCAGGCGCCGCACCGTCTTGAGGAGCGCCGCGCCCCGCGTGCCGTCGAACGGCGACGTCGACGAGGAAGCGTCTCCTCCGCGGCGCGACGCGGCGTCTTCGCCCCTGGCCTGCGCGCGGGACGCGCGCTCGCACGCCAGCGTGGTCAGCACGCACAGCTCTGCGAGTTTTCGCGCGTTCGGGCCCGAAGGCCACAGCGGTTCGTCCAGTCTGTCCGGAGCACCGCGCTCAATCGCGCCCGCGGCGTCACGGGCGAACAGCGCCTCGTGGCGCTGCATCCCGCGCCGAGGCCGGGCCAGGGCCTGCCGGCGCTTCGTGCCCTTTGTTGTGCCGAGCCGGGCCGCGCCCGATACACGTCGGATATCTGAAATGTGAGTCACGTGAGTCGATACACTCACGCCTGAAAAGTAACAACCTCTTGTGGTAAAACCCTCGATCGTTCACGTGACCGCTCAGAACCCGCATGTTGGCCACAGCCGCTCGAGCCACCGGTCGATTTGTCCGCGTCGCGTCGCGCTCAACCGCGTCCCTGCATCGCCGCGCGCCCCTTCGCGCCGTCCACGCCTCTGCCTCGGCCGACACCACCAAGATGCTCGATCTCAAGTCCACGAACCGCGCTTTCGGCGGCGAAGTGCGCAAGTACACGCACGCCTCGTCTTGCACAGGAACAGACATGACCTTCTCCGTGTTCGTCCCCCCCGCGGCGGCGCTGCACGCCGTGCCCGTGGTGTACTACCTCAGCGGGCTGACCTGCACGGACGACAACGCCGTGCAGAAGGGCGGCGCGTTCAAGGCGGCCGCGGAGAAGGGCGTGATGTTCGTGTTCCCCGACACCTCGCCGCGCGGCGCCGGCGTCGCTGGCGAGGACGAGAGCTGGGACCTCGGCACCGGCGCCGGGTTCTACGTGGACGCCACGAGCGAGCCTTGGTCGAAGCACTACAACATGTACTCCTACGTCACGCAGGAGCTCCCCGCGCTCATCGAGTCGAACTTCTCCGTGACGTCGCTCAAGAGCGTTACCGGGCACTCCATGGGCGGATTGGGCGCGCTGGCCGTCGCCTTCCGGAACCCCGACGCGTACGCCTCCGTGAGCGCGTTCGCGCCCATCGCGGCGCCGACCGCCGTGCCCTGGGGCGACAAAGCGTTCGGCGCGTACTTCGGGAAAGACGCGCCGAGTCAAGGCCCGGAGTACGACCCGTGCGCGTTGCTCGCGAAGCGCGGGCGCGCGTTTCCGCAGTTCGAAGACGTGCTGGTGGACGTCGGTTTGGACGACCAGTTCCTCGCCGCGCAGTTGCGGCCCGAGCTGCTCGAGGAGGCGGCGCGCGCGGTCGGCCAGAAGGTCTCTGTGCGCAGGCACCCCGGCCACGACCACTCGTACTTCTTCGTGAGCTCGTTCATGGAGGACCACGTGCGTTTCCACGCGGACGCGCTGGCGCGCAAAGCCGCTTCCGACGCGGAGGCGGCGACCGAGTCGGCGGCGGACGCGGCGACGCTGGCGTCGTTCGCCGAGACGGCGGGGAAGCCCATCGAGTGCTCCGCCGCCGTGGCGTGGGGCCCGAAGGAGCCTCTGACGCACGAGCGCGTCACCGTCGCGCCGCCGCGCGCGGGCGAGATCCGCGTGAAGGTGATCTCCAACGCGCTGTGCCACACCGACATCTACACCCTGGACGGCCACGACCCCGAGGGCCTGTTCCCGTGCATCCTGGGCCACGAGGCGGGCGCCATCGTGGAGAGCGTGGGCGAGGGCGTGACCTCGGTGCGCGTGGGCGACCACGTCATCCCGTGCTACACCCCCCAGTGCAACGCGCCCTCGTGCATCTTCTGCGCGAGCCCCAAGACCAACCTGTGCCCGACGATCCGGAGCACGCAGGGCGCCGGCTACATGCCGGACGGCACCACGCGCTTCACCGCGCGGAGGGACGGGAAGGACGTCCCCGTCTTCCACTTCATGGGATGCAGCACGTTCGCGGAGTACACGGTGATCGCCGAGATCAGCGCCGCGAAGATCAACAAGCGCATGCCTTTGAACAAGGCGTGCCTGTTCGGCTGCGGCGTCTCCACCGGACTGGGCGCGGTGTGGAACACGTGCAAGGTGGAGGAGGGGTCCACCGTGGCGGTGTTCGGGCTGGGCGCCGTCGGGCTGGCGGTGGTGCAGGCGGCGAAGATGGCGGGCGCCGCGCGCATCATCGGCGTCGACCTGAACAAGGACAAGTTCCGCGTGGCGTCTCAGCTGGGGTGCACGGACGTGGTGTGCCCCTCAGACCACGCGAAGCCGGTGCAGCAGGTGATCGCGGGCGAGCTCACCAAGTGGGGTGTGGACTACTCGTTCGACTGCACCGGGAACGTGGACGTGATGCGCGCCGCGCTGGAATGCGCGCACAGGGGCTGGGGCGAATCCTGCGTGATCGGCGTCGCGGCGGCGGGGAAGGAGCTCGCCACGCGGCCGTTCCAGCTGGTCACCGGGCGCGTCTGGAAGGGCACGGCGTTCGGAGGGTGGAAGTCGCGGAGCGCCGTGCCGAAACTGGTCGAGCGGTGCCTGTCCGGCGAGCTCCCGGTGGACCACTACGTGACGCACGCCATCGCCGTGCGCGACGGGGACGTCGCCGCGGCGACCAACGCCGCCATCGACGCGCTGCACTCCGGGGACTGCCTGCGCGCGGTCGTCACCTACGACGACCGAAACACCGCCTCTGAGTAGAGTCACTGACGTGTGTGTGTGTGTGTGTGTGTGTGTGTGTGTGCGTGTACTTTTGTGTGTGTTCTTCTTACTACGGACGTCGTATCGCGGTACCGCCGGTTCGGCTCGTCGTCGCGCGACTCGCGACGTCCGAAAGGCAAAAGGCGAAAAGCTCTGCCGTTTCCAGCGCGACACCACTTCGTCCCGCGCGTGGCGACGCGCGCACGCGGAGTCGACGCGATGGGTCTCGTGCAGTGGTTCAACGTGTGGTGGTCCCTGGGGTACGTCCTGCTCACGGCCACCACCGCGACGCTGATGCTCCTGGTCCCCGCGATCGTGGTGTTCCGCCCGATCTCGCTGTCGCTCTACTCCCGGGCCACCTCGTGGATCCTCGCGCTGTGGTGGACGTCGTGCCTGTTCATCACCGAGCGCCTGAACGGCGTGGGCGTCCGCGTCACGGGCGACGCGCTCCCCCTGGGCGTGCCTCTGCTGATCATGAGCAACCACAAGTGCAACCTGGACTGGATGTTCCTGTGGTCCGCCGCGATCCGCACGGGTTCCATCTTCCAGGTGGGCGTGTTCCGCGCGGTGGCCAAGAGCGAGATCCGTGTCATTCCCATCTTCGGCTGGGGGTGCAAGCTCAACGGCTTCGCGTACATCCGGCGCAAGTGGGCGGAGGACGCCGCGCACCTCGCCAAGTGGGCGCGCGCGCAGTTCGCCAGGAACGCGCCCGGGTGGGTGCTCATCTTCCCGGAGGGCACGCGCTACACGGACCGGAACAAGCAGCGAAGCGACGCGTCGTGCGCGAGGGACGGCGTCGACGCGTCGGCGCTCGCCGGCGAGATTTTGCGGCCGAGGACCAAGGGCTTGGCGCTCTTGTTGCGCGAGAACGATTCGCAGAGGAAGGCGGAGGAGGATGAGACAAAAGCGAGAAAAAAAGCGAGCTTTCACGAGCGGAAAAACACATCGAGGGCTTCGTTCGCGAAAGTGGTGGACATGACCATCCAGTACACGGACGCGAACGGCGCGCCGGTGCTTGGAAGCGCGCTCGGCACGCGGTGTTTCGGGCAGCTCGCCAAAGGCGAGCTCCCGGTGCGGACGTGTCACGTGCACTTCGACTGCTTCGACCCGACCGACGTGCCCGTGGACGCGGATGAGGTCACGCAGTGGACCATGCGGAGGTGGCAGAAGAAATCCGAGATGCTGCGCTCGTGTGCGGCGCACGGGCGGTTCGAGGGCGCGAAGGAGTGGCCCGCCAGCGGCGGCGCGGTGCCCTTTTTCATGCAAACGTGCCTTCGCGCGTTTTTCGTCGCGCAGGGCGTTCTTTGCGTCGCGCTGCTGTATCATTCGCGCGCGTTCGCCGCGTACGCCGCGCTCGCGCTGGGGGGACTCGCGGTGATGTGCCAGGCGGACCCGCCCGACTGGTGAGCCGATGCGCGGTTCAGACACGTTTCTGAATCTCGGCGGAGTAAACCTCCTCTTCTCGCTGTCTATTGCAAAGCTCTTCATTCGTCGTCGCCGTCCCCGTACTTTTCCGCATCCTCCTTCGTGGCCTCGCCGTACGCCTTCCTGCTTTCGTACCCCACATCCCCCCCCACGAGCTCGCTCACCTCGCGCCACAGCGGCTTGGGTAATTGGATCACCTGCTTGAGCGCGATCTGCTTCGAGCACGCCACCGGGTACCACACGCCGCGTTCGCACTCGCTCTTCAACTGCCCCGGCCCCCAGCCACAGTAGCGCGCGAAGAACTTGCAGTCGTTTGCCTCCACCTCGCCCTGCTTGACGAGCTCGCACGCGCTCTCGTACCCGCCCAGAAACACGCCGTTGCTCACCTCCACGGACCCAGACACGCTGGAAGAGCCGTGCAGGAACGACACCGTGCCGTCGCCGACGTCGCCGCCAAAGTACAGCGCGTTTTCCGAAAACGGGCCGCTCTCGTCTCCGGAGACGTACCCCATCGAGTACTGCGTCGGCCGGTTCAGAATCACGCCCATGCTCCCTTTTTCGTCGTGTTCCAACATCAGAATCACGGCTTGGTGGAAGTACTGCTGCCCTTGCGTGAAGTTGTCCCCTCTGGCAACCAGCAAGCACCCGCGCTCGGGCGCGCCGATGACGTGCGCCCAAGGCTTCTCCTTGGCGAGCGCCGGGTTCTGTTCGCGGAGCAGCTCGAGGTTCGGCCCGGAAGCCTCCTCCGCCGCCGCCGCCTCGTCCGTGGAGGAGCCCGGGCCGGACTCCATGGACACGAGACGCGCGCGGAAATCGCGCCAGTCGCCCTCCAGCGCGGGCGCGACGTCATCCTCCGCGGAAGACAACAGGGAGCTCTCCCCAGAGCTCTCGGAGGCCTCCTCGAGCCCGCTCGCCTCGGTTTTTTTCGGCGGATCCTTTTTCTCATCAGATGCGTCGCTGTTTTTCGTCTCGGGCGCGGTCGCGGACGCGTCGTCCGCGGCCGCGTCCGCGGACGCGGCTTCGCTCTCGTCCGAGCTCTTTCCGTCGGAGCCCTCGGTGGCGTCGCTAGCCTCGGACACGTCGGCTTTGTCCTCGTCGTCCGAGCGCTTGGCACGCGTCGCCACCGAGGAGACGGTCGGCGCGAGCCGAATGACGTGGCCGACCCGCATCTGCCGACGATCGCGCGCGCGCGCGGCGGACGCGCGCCGGTGGAGACTCACGGCGGGCGCGGGGGGGGCGA
>Ga0206682_10005181_pt1 | contig 10347 bp, 12 predicted proteins | sample M240m12015metaG_FD_155444 | JGI IMG/M metagenome (GOLD analysis project Ga0206682, IMG submission 155444) | Ammonia-oxidizing marine archaeal communities from Monterey Bay, California, United States - M2 40m 12015 | ecosystem: Environmental > Aquatic > Marine > Intertidal zone | place: USA... | reverse complement strand
CTACATCCAAAAGATTAAAAAAGATGGAAGCCCGTACAAGAACAAGTCTCCCTGTCCTCGCTGTAAAAAAGAAGGCGCACTTTACCTAGACACAGACAAGGTCGCAGGCCTGAAGATGATACCCGACGGAGTGTCGGACGTGTCTGTACACGGGTTCAAGACAGACAAGGCCACTCTGTCTCGCTTGATCGATCAGGCGAAGGATAAAGGCAATCTTGTAGCGCAAGAATTCCTAGAAAAGATTACACGCCTCAACGCGGTAAACACATATCTGGATTCGTTTGTTACTGGGATTAGGACCTACACCCGAAAGTCTGGTTTTCTACACGCGAACTTTAATCAGACTATTACGCGGACCGGACGCCTGTCTTCGTCACAACCCAACTTCCAAAACCAGCCAAAGGGAAATAAGTTTCCTGTACGCAGGGCTGTGGTGTCACGTTTTGATGGCGGTCTGTGGACCGAGTTCGATTATTCGGGACTTGAATTTAGAGTTGCTGGTGAACTGAGCCAAGACCCGCAGATTATTGAGGATATTCTGACGGGGAAAGATGTACACAAGCAGACCGCTAGTATTATCTACCAAGAACCCGAATCAGATATATCCAAAGAAAAGCGCCAGAATTCAAAGGCTTACACATTTGCTCCCCTGTATGGGGGCCGAGGTGCAAATGAAAAACCCCATATACGCAGATATTTTGATGAATATTTTGTTTTGTATCGGGGGCTTTCGGAGTGGCATCAGGAATTATTCACAGGCGTTTTAGAGGATGGTATTGTCCGTGTACCATCTGGACGAGAGTACAAGTTTAATAACGTCCGCCGGTTAGGTGGTGGCAGGGTTTCTAATGCTACCAACATCGTAAATTATCCTGTTCAGGGATGGGCTACAGGGTGCCTTGTGCCTTTAGCCTGCATACGCGCCCTACGGAAATTTAAGGAGTTAGGTCTAAAGTCAAAACTCACACTCACTGTACACGATTCTATCTGTTGTGACGTACACCCCGACGAAAGGTCGCAGGTCCATAGCGCACTGCATTGGGCAATGACCGGCGTGGTCGAAGAGGCCAGCGAACGTTGGGGTTACACCTTTTCGTTGCCCCTAGATATCGAAGGTTCTGAGGGCAAAAATTGGATGTCACAAGAGGATATCTCATTGACTAGTGTACGCTAGTAATGGTATTCTAAAGAACCACTAAGAAGAGGACTCATTGATGAGCAGTGAACTTACTACAGTAGACCAAACCGAAGTGAACGCCTTGTTGAAACAACTCGGCACAGTTACAGACGATCAAATCAAGGTCGCGTTTCTGAACACTCAATATAAGCCTGACGACAAGCAGGGGCGGGATGTTAATAAACACCGTGGGTCGTTTTATCTGAGCAATCAGAATAACCCTGTGTATGCAAAGGAAGTTAAGGCTCGTTTTCTATGCCAGCACTTCCAGTACCGAGTGAGTAATACGGAACCGCCGTACAACACGCTGAACAAAACCGTTCTGATGGACGACATTCGAAAGACAGCCGAGCCAATTGATATGAAGGGTGGCGTCCGTTGTGGTCGCCCTGATCCAAAGGTATGGCGTAATCTTGATGCGGAAGATCGTAAGAATTACTCCCACATCAAGGCACACCGCATTCTTAAAGGTATCGTCTCGTATACCGGTGAGACTGCGGATGGTGAAGAAGTTACGGTTGAAAACGAGCCGTTCCAACTATGGCACAAAGGCATGAACTATATGCAGTTTGATCGCCAAGTAGTTGATGCCTTGAAGGGTAGCCAATTCCATAATATGTGGATCGACCTTTCCAACAAAAAAGATGGGATGGCTTACATCACAGGCTTTACGTTGGACTTCAAGACGCCCGCAGCAATGACCCAAGAGGTTGTAGATACCCTGCGGACATTCTTGGATATGGTTAAGCAAGAAAACGAGATGATTACTTCATCTTGGCACAAGAGCAACTCAGCAGACGATTACTCGGATGCTTTGGATGCTGTGGCTACCATATTGCCAGACGACGCCGGCCTAGAAGCCGACTTCGCCTAAACCCTAAAATTTTAACTTAGAGGGGCTACGGCCCCTTTTTTAACCTCTTAGGGGGACGGTATGTCTTTGTCTATTTTATCTGCACAATTGCAGTCAGTTATGGAGCGCCTAAGTAATGGCGAATCTGTAGACGTAACAGAAGATGTTATTGAGAAGGCGGTTCAAGAATTTGAACAGGTTCTTCGGAAACAACTAGGCCGAGGTCGCGACGACTTTCGACTTCGTATGTCAAATATTGGCCGCGCTTCTTGCCAGTTACAGATGGAAAAATCTGGCGCAGAGCGTTCTAGAAGTCCTTACAACCACATCCTACGCATGATGATCGGGGATGCTGTTGAGGTGTACCTTACAGCCCTACTCCGCATTGCGGGTGCTAACATTACTGGTGGTAAGGATATCGTATCGTTTGATATTGCCGGAACAACCATTAAGGGCGAAAGCGATATCGACTTTGACGGAGATGTCTGGGACATCAAGTCAGCCTCGCCTTGGGCATACAAGAACAAGTGGTCTAAGGGTTATCGCGGACTGTCCGAAGACGACAGTTTTGGTTATGTGGGCCAGTTGTATGGCTACTCTAAAGGCCAAAACAAAGGTATGGGCGGCTGGGTTGTCGCAGATAAATCCAGCGGTGAGGTTGTCTTCGTAGAAGCAGAGCCGAGCGAAGAAGAACTATCTAAAATCCACAGTGATATTGAAGATCGTATCCACAAGGTTGAATCAGACGCACCCTTCGAGCGCTGCTTCGAGCCTGAAGTTGAGTACTTCAACCGAAAACCCACCGGAAGTAAGCGACTTGGGACCAATTGTTCTTTCTGTGACTTCAAACACGCCTGTTGGGAAAACCTTCAGTACAAACCACAGACCATGTCACAGGCAAAGTCTCCTCGCCACTACTGGTACACGGAGTATGCGGGATGAAGGTAATAGACGGATTTATCAGAGACCCTGAATTACTGGAAGCAATGCTGGCGGATGGCGTTTGGGGGACCCTGCCCCCAGACACTGGGTGGTACGCAGGTTGGTGGAAAAAAAAGCCCACTAATCTGTGGCACCTGTTGATCCACAAGATTTGGGCAACACTACCCAATGTCCATGCCTCAAGAGGGTTTGAATACTGGGGCAATAATATCAAAGCCGAAGACGGCGGTATTTTGCAGTGGCACCAAGACAAGGACGAGCGCCTCTTTGAAGATACCGGAAAGACGGTAAGCCCTAAGATTGGCGCGGTGTACTATCCATACCCTAGCCAGTTCACGGGCGGTTACTTAGAGATCGCTAATGGAAATGACTTTGATCGTCTGGAGCGAATAGAGCCAGTATTTAACCGCTTAGTCATATTTGATCCGTCGCAGTACCATCGCGTCAGCAAAGTGTACTCAGGATACCGCAAGGCTTTTGTCGTTAATGTGTGGCAGGACCATACCCCTGTAGTAGAGGGGTTCTCTGTATGAAGCGCACTTTAAATAGGCGGGCCATTCAGGCGGGCTACCGTTCCGGATTAGAGGATCGGGTTGAGAAAGAACTGAAAGATGCGGGGTGCCGCGCTGAATACGAACCTTTCAAGATCCCGTATTTCGTACCCGCTTCACAGCATCGCTACACCCCAGACTTTGTACTCGAAAATGGCATCGTAATTGAGACCAAAGGCCGGTGGGACCTAGACAGCCGTAAGAAGCACAAACTTCTTAAAGAGCAGTACCCAGAACTCGACCTTCGAATGGTCTTTTCAAACTCAAAGGCGCGCATCCGTAAGGGAGCCAAGACGCGCTACTGCGATGTCTGCGAGAAATTAGGGATACCCTATGCCGATAAGTCTGTCCCCATGGAGTGGGTCCAGGAAAAGGCTAATAGAAAATCCCTTCAAGTAATTAAGGACATAAGGACATAATATGTCAGAAGAACACAATAATAACGCCCCCCATGAGTCAGTCCAAATTACTCTCCGTATGCAGCATGAAGAAGACCTTGTGGCGTCTATCGGATGGAACTTTTCGCCTGAAATGGACGAGGCCACATTGATCCAACTCCGTCGCATCGGAGAGGGTCTGATGTTCATCTTATCCCGACAAATCGAAGAAATAATCCAAATCGGTGCCAATCTAGAGGAAATCGAAGAGGACGAACCATTCGAGCATGAGGGGACTGTGATCCCCTTCCCTACACAAACCAAGCACTAAGGAGACTGCTATGCAGGCACACACGCCCCCATTTACCACAGTGGGAACCACCGCAAATGACGAGGTTAACCACCCTGCACACTACAATTTCGGTGAGATTGAGGCAATTGCTTACCTCAAAGACAACTTAGGTGATGGCTACCCGTTTTACCTAGAGGGTAACATCAAGAAGTACCTTCACCGCTACCGTTATAAGGGCAAGGCCCTGCAGGACCTCAAGAAGGCCCAGTGGTATCTGAACCAACTCATTGATCAGTACGAAGGGAAATGAATATGGCTTTAGATTTTGCAGAATACCAACGTCAGGCCTCTAGGACAGCCATCTACGACGATGCAGACGTTGTCGTTTATCCCGCTCTCGGATTGGTCTCGGAGGCCGGTGAGGTAGCGGGCAAGGTCAAGAAAGTATTGCGCGACGATAAGGGCCAATTCCTCCCTGAAAAACGCCAAGAAATTGCTAAGGAAATCGGTGACGTGCTTTGGTACATCGCCGCACTTTGCACTGACCTTAACGTAGACATGGAAGCCGTTGCCCAAGGCAACTTGGACAAACTCAATAGCCGCCTCTCACGCGGGGTTATTGGGGGTTCCGGCGATAATCGGTGACCTACTACATCAACCGGTCTTTCTGCGACAGCGACTGCATAAACACAGAATGCTACCGGTTCTTCGATAGTGGCGTTCGCGTGGACCTAGAGAAATTGGGCATACCACACGAACTCCACGACTACTCGCGATCTTGCGAACACTACACAAAACCAAGGGAAAAAAATGAGTAACTATTTACCAACAGACTACCAATCATTCATCCACACCAGCCGCTATGCTCGTTGGCTTGAAGACGAGGGCCGGCGCGAAACGTGGGGAGAAACCGTTGGTCGTTATGTAGACAACATCATTGCTACGGTAATCCCCGACGCTTCCGTACAGAAAGAGATTTCAGAGGCCATCACGGGATTAGAAGTGATGCCCAGTATGCGATCAATGATGACAGCCGGTGTAGCCGCATCACGCGACAATACATGTATGTATAATTGTTCTTATCTGGCCATCGATGATCCCAAAGCATTTGACGAGGCCATGTTCATCCTGCTGTGCGGAACGGGCGTTGGGTTCTCCTGCGAACGACAGTACATCAAGACTCTGCCCGAAGTACCCGAAACATTGTACGACAGCGACACGACTATCGTTGTAAAGGACAGCAAAGAGGGCTGGGCCAAAGCCTACCGCCTGTTGATCAGCATGCTATACGCGGGTGAGGTTCCAAAGTGGGATGTTAGCAAAGTCCGTCCGGCAGGCGCTCGACTTAAAACATTTGGTGGTCGTGCTAGTGGCCCAGCGCCCTTGGTCGATTTGTTTAACTTCACCGTAGATACTTTCAAGCGGGCTTCAGGCAGCAAACTATCATCCTACGAATGCCACAGCATTATGTGCAAAATCGGTGAAGTAGTGGTCGTGGGCGGGGTACGTCGCTCTGCGATGATCAGCCTGTCTAACCTGTCAGATGACCGTATGCGCCATGCTAAGTCCGGCAAGTGGTGGGAAGCAGCCCCGCACATGGGCCTAGCAAACAACTCTGTTGCCTACACAGAAAAGCCAGACGCCATGTCCTTCCTGCGCGAGTGGACAGCCCTAGCAGAGAGCGGTTCTGGTGAGCGTGGCATCTTTAACCGTGAGGCTGCAGTTAAGCAGGCGGCAAAGAACGGACGCCGTGATCCTAATTATGAATGGGGGACTAACCCGTGTTCGGAGATACTTTTACGGGGACCTAAGATCGATAAGAACGGCAACCCTATAACAGGCACCGGTGGACAATTTTGTAATTTAAGTGAGGTAGTTATCCGTGCTTCAGACTCTAAAGAAGATCTTATTCGGAAAGTCCGTATCGCGACCATTTTGGGAACGGTACAATCTACCTATACCAAGTTCCCTTACCTGCGAAAGGTGTGGGCGAAGAACACGTCAGAAGAACGGCTGTTGGGCGTGTCGCTGACAGGGATCATGGATAACACTTTGACCAACGGTAAGGAAGGCGACCTATCGGCTTTACTAGAAGAGTTGAAGCAGGTCGCTGTGGATACCAACAAAGAGTGGGCGGACAAACTAGGCATCGAAGTGTCGGCTGCTATAACCTGTTGTAAACCATCGGGAACCGTATCACAACTTGTGGACAGTTCGAGCGGGATACACGCACGGCACAGCCCTTACTACATTCGTACTGTTCGTGGAGACAACAAAGATCCACTTACACAGTTTATGAAAGACCAAGGCGTTCCTAATGAACCAGAGGCGTTCAAGCCAGATCAGACTACGGTTTTCTCCTTCCCAATGAAAGCACCAGAGGGTGCAGTTGTCACGGCGGATATGTCAGCAATCGATCAGTTGAATATGTGGCTAACGTACCAAAGATCATGGGCCGAACATAAGCCTAGCGTGACTATAAATGTCAAAAATTCTGAATGGTTTCAGGTGGGTGCGTTTGTATACGAGCATTTCGATGAAATGTCTGGTGTATCGTTCCTGCCCTTCGACGATCATACTTACCAGCAAGCACCCTACCAACACTGTGGTAAGTCCGACTATGATCAGATGCTGTCTTTTATGCCTGATTCCATTGATTGGACTAAACTGGCGGACTACGAGGCGGAAGATAACACCGCAGGTAGCCAGACGTTGGCGTGTTCGGGCGACAGTTGTGAAATTGTGGACATTAGCGCGTAATGTACACCGTTATAACCCGAAACAATTGTGTACACTGTGACAGGGCGAAAGCCCTGTTGCGGGACCAAGGCATATCATTTGTTTCCTACAACGTAGAGAGTAGTAGCAGTAAGTGGATTCTTTCTTTACTTCGCATGGCAGAAATAAAGACTGTACCACAGGTATTTGATAGTGATGGTAAGCATGTAGGCGGCTTTAGTGACCTTGTTCCAAGTTTAGGGCTTGATCATAAGTACCACTAATACTATCATATAAGTATGTTCACTAACAAAACCTCTAGCGACCCCCTGCCGTATCATCTAGATTCCCTTCTAGACGAGATGGGGGTCGTTAGAATTAAGAACAGCCCAGTAGTTCGTCCAAAAGAAAAGAAGACCTACGATATAGTGAAGGTCATTCTAGACGAGAACGGCGAACCCCCATTTTAGAGGTCATAATTGTCCAAAAACGCACGGCGCAACACGCGCAGAAACAAACCGCGTTCTGAACAAACCTTTACCCGAAAAAATGTACCTGAATTGCTTGCCCAAACTCCTAGGCAGCGAGACTACATTAATGCGTTGATGCAAGACGACCTCATCTTTTGTATCGGGTATGCGGGTACAGGAAAGACTTATGTCAGCGCCACAGCCGCGGCTAAGTTTTATCAAGAGCGTAGAATTCAGAAGATCGTAATTACGCGGCCAAATATTGCGTCGGGTAAAGGTATAGGTTTCTTCCCAGGAACTTTACTTGAGAAGATGTCTCCTTGGGTCGCCCCTATTGTTGATGTCCTTATTAAGCATTTAGGGAAGCCCTCAGTAGACATCATGCTAAAGCATGGTGACCTTGTGATTGAGCCTTTCGAAACTCTTCGGGGCAAGTCCTTCGAGAATTCCTTTGTCATGTTGGACGAGGCTCAAAACTGCACCTATGAGCAGTTAAAGATGTTTCTGACCCGACTAGGCGATGGCTCTAAAACCGTGATTAACGGTGACGTGATGCAGACTGACCTCTCCTACAACAGCGGATTGAGGCAAATTCTTAGTATAGCCAAAGATCAGATGCTCCCGTTCCCTATTATTGAGTTTCAGGAAGAAGACATTGTTCGGAGCGATATATGTGCGACTTGGATTAAAGCCTTTGGCAGAAACGAGAGAATAAAATGATTCATTACTACAGTTTGTTCTCACTCTACTTGCTTGGCGCAATCTTCGTACTCCTGGTGCTTGAACCCACAGAGGAAGCGGGTCCTTGGGGCCTTATAAAACTTGCATTCCTTTGGCCAATAGCAACAATCTGGATGATTATTTGCGAGTTTATCCTGCCGGACGACGAACAATAAAAAACCCCATAGATCATTGACCTACAGGGCTTTAGAAAATATAATAATAAACAACTAGGGGGTGGTTCCCTTGGTTCCTTATACGCAAGTTCGCTTGCGGTTTGGTTTGGTACAGGTGTGGTAGCCTGTGCCTGTGTAGTAGCCCCCTAGGTTCGCCTAGGGGGTTTTCTATTATCTACCAATACCAAACAGGTTAAGAATAGGATTGGATCCTACAAGATCATTGCCCGCCATTTCTGCGGCCTCTTGGATTTTCTTATACTCATCCATGATGATGGCTTCGAGTTGAGCCGCCTCTTCAATAGCATCGATGTCGTCCTCTGGCCTACCTGACTCTCCTCGGATCATACCTGAGCGGTACAGGAATAGGCGTAGGCTCTCGGCCAATACGGTCTCACCCGCCATCTTGTCTTGATTTTTAAAGATGCCTTCAGCGACCCGCGTAAAGTATGCAGGGTCCGCAAGCATCTTATCTGCCAACAGATCAGCCTTGCCCTTATTCATGGTAAGGCCTTTAGTCACCGCCTGACCACCCGAACGTACAACCGCACCGACACGGCTCAGAACACCGAAGTAGAACGTAACCATACGATCAAAGGCTTCGCGAGATGCTTGGTTTGCCGCCGTCGCGCTTTCGCCCAAGACAGGCTTGCCAAGTTGTAGGCGCGTTTCGTCTCCGGCCATTCGTAAGGCTGTTTCTACGCCATCAATAAATGCGGGCTTGTCTCGAAATACGATACGGGCTGCATCTAGCAATTTTGTGGCATCCAATTCTTCGTCAGAAATTTTTGCGGCACTAGCAGCGCGATCCCCCGCAGTGTTCTTAGTCTTACCAAAGAAGGCAGTACGAATCTTCTGCGCCATTGCGGATTGATAGCCCTCAATAAGAAGCGGGTTCTCGGTCGCATATATACGATCTGTTAACTCTTTAACGACACCGGAATTCGCGCCCTTTGCCATATCATCAAAGATCTTGTCGAAAATCTTAAAGCCGTTCTGATATGGGACGCCTTCTTTCGCCCAAAAATTCTTTAACTCGTCTTTAAATATCTTGTCTTTGGTTACTTGTAGTTGTTTTTGCAAACCCGAAAGAATTTCCGCTAGTTCTTCCCGTGGTCGGGTAGCGCTTAGTAGGCCCTCTCGAATTTTAGCAATGCGGGCTGAAGCCTCCGGAACACTATCCAGCGCCGCACCGTAGGTCTGCAAGTCTGTTAGAGCGCGCTTCAGAGTCTCTTCTGATAGGTCACCCGCAACGGACAGGTCGTTTGCAATAGGCTCTAGAACCTTAGAAACAATGTAATCCGTGGCCTCTTTGGAGGACAGTTCTGTGAACTCGCTGTCCAAGAATTGCATCAGTTGCGCGGCACCGGCTACGCGATCATTCGAAAGGCCTTGGCCTACAATCTGACGTGCTTGGTCCTGATAGTTTACATCGCCCTGTGTCCGACGCGCGCGGGCAAGATCACCTACAACACCATCCTCAGTAAGTGGGAAATAAATTTCTCTATCAAACTGTTTTGCAATGTCTACGTTTTCGCGAATGGCCGCACCATCAATACCACGGGCGGCAGAGTCCAACAGGTCCCCATCAATAAAGTCTATGAATTCTGCTAGTCGGGTTGCTGGGCCGTAGGCGCTCCTGTCACCCATATTAGCCGCTTTAAATAGGCGTTCTTTGGCCACAGCAGCGTCTTTGCGGATAGTGCCAAAGAATGTACCGAAGTCCGTAATACCGGCCTCATCCAACATGACTACCATATTCTGAAATGCGTCATCTCCGTCCGCCACTTCCAATGATTGCAGTAGGCGTTTGAACCCGCCGTCTGGAAGTACATTCATGGCGTCCTGCAACTCAGACATTCGGAAGCCACTCAAGGCCCCCTCAAGAAGGTCAATGTCTAAGTCTCCACCATTGCTGGTGATCGCATTGTAGTAGTCCGCACGAGTAGAGCGCATCTTTTCTACGCCCTCATCTACCGCAGCAATAATCTCATCTGCGTTGCCGCGACTAAACCGCGTCGGATCAATACCTGTACGGTTAGCCAGACGGTTAAGAGTATCCCCGAATAGT
>Ga0206682_10005179_pt1 | contig 10348 bp, 12 predicted proteins | sample M240m12015metaG_FD_155444 | JGI IMG/M metagenome (GOLD analysis project Ga0206682, IMG submission 155444) | Ammonia-oxidizing marine archaeal communities from Monterey Bay, California, United States - M2 40m 12015 | ecosystem: Environmental > Aquatic > Marine > Intertidal zone | place: USA... | reverse complement strand
AGATAATAAATGGAATAATATAAGTTAGCATAATTTATATTTTAACTAATTATCAGTTAATCACAACCTCACAAAAATCAATAATATTCATATTTTTTTACATATTAAATAAAAAAGAGCAGAAAGTTATAGTAAAAAACTCTTTAGGACTTATTGATTTGTAATCAATAGGTCCGCGGTTCGAATCCGTGCGGGGGCACCGCTAAAATCTCGTTTATTTTCAACAAACATAATAATTACTTTAATTTTTTTAAAAATTTAAATCATTGAATAAGACTATAGAATGGAAGAAAGTGGAATTAAGGTAAGTGAATATCAAGTAAATTTGTATTAAAAATGAATTGATAATTTTATTCATTTTAATTGTAAAAAATAAAAGATTAAATCATGCATAGCTTTTGTATCTTTAGCGCAATATTTAAGTAGTTCTTTTTTATAATTTGTTTTTTCTTCAGTTGTAGTTGCTGAATCTGTACATTTAAACCAAGCTAATTGAGCATCACCACCATCGCTAACTGAATTTTCTTTATTACTTTCATAGGAAATTTTTGTTGGTATACCTTTTACAATTTTTTTAAGTGAATATTTTCCAAACATTTTAGGAGAATAAAAATTTTTTCTAGTTAATTCCAAAGTATCAATAATTCTATCAATAATCATATCTATTTTACTGGAATATAAATTCAAATTAGGTTTTTTTTTTAAACGATTTAAAACGCCTTTTTCAAAAGGATGGTTGTGTACAAAAATAGTTCCTTGATCACCTAAGGTTTCAACTAGTTTTTTAAGAAAATTTAATTCTATATCTTGATTTTGAAAATCTAAAAACGAAAATTCTTCTAGAGGTTGATCAAATTTACTCCATTTTTGGATTGACCATTGAAATGGTAGCTGCTCAAACGGTTTAGTGTTTTTTATAATAGGTATAGTTTGTTGGACAGTTTCAAAATCCATAAAATAATATGGCCATTTCCAATTTTTAAATTGTTTTGAAAGTTCTGGATTAACCCAAGGTGTATTTTTAATATGAGCTTGTTGAATAATATAATGGTAACTATCTGCGTAATCTTTTCTGGAACTTTGCAATAAATCCTTAGGAATAGCTTCTAATTTTTCAATATCATTTTCTTTACAATATTTTTCAATTTTTTTTCCATAGTAAGGAAGTATTTTAAAACTAGGATTTTGAATATCTGCTTCTGCTGGAGAACAACGATCAAGGTAATTACAGGGGTAAGGATTTTTACAATGTGATCCAACTTCTTTACTGGGGCATGAATCTTTAACAATTGAGAGGCTATTTTCTATTAATTCTTTAACTTCTTTCTCTTTCTTTAAAACATCATCAGTTATTTCAATCTCTTTAATTAAATCAGAATAATTTTCATTATTTTGATAGATAAATTCCTTATTAATATATATCAGCTTGTTTGAATTTAAATTTAATCCATTTTGCTTTGCTATATAACTTTGAATAGCAACATCATAAATATTTATGTCTTTAATATTAGTGGAAGCTTTAGCTTCCAACATAGTCCAACTATCACTGTCCTTTAATAAAACGTCAGCTCGAATATAAGTTTTTTTAAATTGAAAAGCACCTTCATAAATTACATTAACATTACTTGATTTAATTGCTTCAGTAGTTTTATTAATTGTTATTTTAGGATCAAATTCATCTGATAAATCTAAACCCTGACCATAATGCTTTCGAATGGTACCATTAAATCTATTACCTGCTTCAAATAAAGCTTTAGCACCTACTTTGATTTTTTCATTTTTATCATACCAAAGTTTTTTTTCACATTGAATACCACTTAGAATTAATGTTTTTGTTAAAATATAATTTTCATTCACTTTTGTAATTGATAGATTTTATTCTAAATTTTATACTCAATAAATTTTTACATATTAAAATTAAAAGTTTGATAAAATTTATAAAACATCCAAAAATTCTAAAAAGTAAGATGGAACTTCTTCTTTTCCAGATTTGTACTTTTTCATATCTTCAGAATTTAATGGATGTTTTTTACCTTTTTTATCTAAAACAGAAAATTTTCCATTATCATCAACAATGGTAAAGCCTCTTTTTTTACATTCTTCAATTAATTCTTTATAAGTCATATTTTTTATTGGCTGTCATAACCATCCCAAGCATCTTTGAGATCATCTTCAGGTTTATTTTTATCATGCCATTTTATATTCATATAACCAACTCTAACATAATCACCTTTTCCTGTAGAACCAGAATTATCAAAATTAACATCTAATTCTTTTTTATCATACCATACTTTATCAATTACTTCTGACAAATTAGTTTCTAAAGTTGAATAAGCTAATTTTTTTGGATCAAAATCATCACCATCAGTTTCAACAAAATAACAACCAAGATCACCTTTTTCTGTGGACATAAAGCTCATAACAGGAACATAAGAGTCTATTTCTTGATTATTATTTTTTATATTTTCCTCTAATTCACTTTTATTGTTCTCATCAAAATATGCCTCTCTACTATATAAAAAATAAGCTTCTATTTTTTCCTCGTTATCTCGTGAATATAAATTATCTTTTTTAACTTCATTTATAAATATGCCAGCATCAGAATAACAATTATTAGCATGCTCTATATCATCAATTTCATTCCAAGCATTGAAGCTTTCTCTTGGAAGAGGAATGCTTTTATCTACTGGTTCATTAGGATCTCTAAAATCCCAATCATGCAAAAATTGCACAAGTTCCTCTGAACTTTTGTTTATCCAATATTCAACAAATTTTTCATCTACTTTTCCAACTACTAATTCACCACCCATACTACCAAATTCTATTCTAAAAATTCTTTTTGACATAATGTTTAATTGATAGATCTTGAACTAATGTTTTTCATAATTTAAAATAACATTATGGTTAACACAGTTTCAATCAAAAAATATAAAAATTCTGTTACTAAAAAGTATATTTCTATTTCAAATAATGAAATTGATACTATTGAAAAAAGTAGTTATTGGTTGTCAAAAAAACTTGATGGTCAATTATGGTTTTATTGTAAATCAAATAAAAATTCAAAAATAATTAACTCTAATGAAAACGACATATCAAATCTTGTTAAAGATATTAAAAAAGATTTAGATAAAAAATTATCTAAATCAAAAAATATAATATTAGCAGGAGAACTATACTTTTTAACGAAAGATAGAGAACGTTACGGTGATACTATTTCTGGACTAGGAGATAATTCTAAAAAGAAAAACTTAAGATTAGGTGTCTTTGATATTGTAGTATTTGATAAATTTCTAAGTAGTTTTGAGAAAAAGTATAATTTTTTAGACAAAACATTAGGTAAAAATCCAAAAGATTTTTCTCATGTATTGGAGCATAAAAGAATAAAACAAAATGAGATAAATAAGTTATTTAAAGAAATAGTAATTAAAAATAATGCTGAAGGTTTAATTGTTAGAAATGATAGTGCTGTTTATAAAATTAAAAAAGAAGAAACGGCAGATTTATTAATAACTGGATACACTCTAGGTAATACACCAAATCAAATTAGATCAATTTCTCTTGGTGTTTATTTAAATGAAAATGAAATTTTACACGTCGGCTCATGTGGTAATATGCCGACTAACGTAAGAAAAGATCTTTATAAAAAATTAGTTAAATTAAAAGTTAATTCAAACTTTCAAAAAATAGCTTCAAATGGTTCTGCATATAATTTTGTAAAACCCGAAATAGTTTGTGAAATTAAATTATTAGACTATCAAGGAGATAAATCCAATGATGAACCTATAAGACATTTAAAATATGAATACTCAAATAAATCCTTAAATGCTACAGGTAGGTCTAGATCAGTATCAATATTAAACTCTAACGTTGTTAATATTAGATCTGACAAAAAAGCAAATTTTGAAGATTGTGGAATAGATCAAATTATAAAAGTAAGCGGTATTCCTAAAAGTGAATTTAAGGAATTAAACAACAAAGATCTTCCAAAAAGTAAAATATTAAAAAAAGAAATATTTAAAAAGGAGAGTAAGAAAGGAACTGCAATAAGAAAGTTTTTGTTCTGGAAATCCAATAAAGAAAAATCATCAGATTACCCGTCATATCTTTGTTATTACTTAGATTATTCGGAAGGAAGAAACGATCCAATTAAAAGAAAATTGTATCCTTTTGAAACTGAAAAACTTGGTTTAAATTATTTTGAAAATCTAGTTTCTGAAAACATCAAAAAAGGTTGGGAAAAACATGGCACGTAAATTAATTCTTAATCTTAAGAAAAAACAATCTACTTTTGGAATATCTAAAATTGATAGAAAAAAACTTTATGGATTTAAAAAAAGATTATTCTTAGATGAAAAAGGTAAAGAATGTTCTAAAGCTTATCTAGAAGAAGAAACAGGTATAGTATTTGTTAGTAGTGATATAAGCAGCAGTTACATAGACCACAAAGGTAATTTTGTTGAAAAAAAAGAGTTAGAGGCAATTAATGATGAAGGTAAAAAAGTAAATAAAGAAGATTCTACTTTAGGTAAAGAAGTAGACTTAACATCAACATCTATTGAAGAAGCATTAAATTTAAAAGTTAATTCTGCATATCATTTAGAACCAAAAGATTTTGATAACGATTTAAAATCAAAGTTAGATAAAGGTGAAGTTTTTAGTTTTCCATTTAATTATTATGCTGATTTTAAACTTGAGGATGGAATTCTTTTAAAAGGTGAAAAAGATTATTTTGCTTTAATTGGACGTAAAACAACATGTAATTGGGTTGGAGAACATAGTGAAGATATACCAGAAGAGGTAGAAGAATTTGAAGATAATGATTTAGATTTTGAGATGATGTAATGACGATAGCTTTAAAAGAAATACATATATCAAACGAAAAGAAGAGAGATGCAAACGTTAGGTTTGTATCTTTAATAAAAGAAAATGATCCAAAGCTCGCTTATAAAGGAAAATCCATAAAAAATTCTAGACTACTTATAAGCTCAGATGAAACATCTGAGGACAGTTTACTTAAACAATACAAATCTAAACTAGCAGAAAATATTTTAAATAATGATGTAGATATTAACATTGAATATGCAGGTAAATTTATAGGAGACACAGATAGAATTTTATTTAACTCAAAAAATGAAATTCTTTATTCACCGCCAAAAATTAAAGAGGTTTTGTTCAATAAAGATGGAAAAGAGATAAAAAAACAAGATCCTAAAGAAATAGTACCAAATGTAAGGGATGCCACCCCTCCACTTAAATGGACTGGTAAGTTTTTTAAAAGAGAGGAGATATTAAAAAAATTTGTAATCAATAAAAGTATTCAATTAAGACACACTGATGGTTTAACTTTTGAATTTTTATATGACATGGCAAAAACATTGGATAATAAAAAAAGTCTTATGTTTTTAGGGGGTGGTAAATCTGGCAAAGAGCCTTTAATATTTCAAACTAATGGAAGTCCATATAGAGGTTTTTTAGATGGTAGAATAAACAAAAACCAATACCAATTAATCTTAAGATTAAGTAATATGGAGTTAAAAGTATATGAAAAATAAATATAAAAAATTAAGATTAAATTATGGATTTATTAAATAAAATTGAAAAAAAATATAAAAAACATAAACAATTTAATGAGTACTTAAAAGACGATATAGAAAGTGCTAAAAATGATCTAGAGTATTTCTATCATTTTAAAAGGCTTGGCTATCATCTAATTCATATTTTCAAGGATGAAAAGTTATCAAGAGAAACTTTTGAATATGCAATTGATAATACTCACACAACAACTGAAGATATGAAAGATATCATTATGGATATTACATTTTTATCTGAAGATTGGGCAAAAGAATTACAAGAAACCTATGAAATTGATATTAATGATTAATATTGAAAAATTTCTTTCTACAATAAGATCTATAAACATACTCTCCAAATTCACCTAATAATTGGCTTATATTTTTTGGTTTAGAGTCAATAAATCGCAAATATTTAAAAACTTTTGTTTTTTCATAATAACTATTTTAATATTAACAAAATTATACAAAAACAATTTATATTTAGATAATGAATAAAGACGAAGCATTAGAATTAGTTAAATCCTCTGGTTATGAATTAGAGAATTTTTCTGAAGAATTTAAAAAAGATAAAGAAATAGTTTTAGAGGCTGTAAAACAAAACGGTACAGTGATTCAGTTTGCAGATGATAGTTTAAAGAAAGATGAAGAGATAGTTCTAGAAGCCATTAAAAATAATGGTTATGCAATTGAATATGTGGATCAAATTTTTAAAAAAGATAAAAAAATAGTTCTAGAAGCAATTAAAGTTGATGGAACACTTATTTCATACGCGGACAAAAGTTTAACTAAGGATAGAGAGGTTATTTTGCACGCAGTTAAGGGACATGGGGGTGCACTTGAGTATGCGGGTGATGCCTTCAAAAAAGATAGGGAAATTGTTTTGGAAGCTGTGAAACAATTTGGCTCAGCCTTACAATATGCAGATGAAGATTTTAAAAAAGATAATGAAATAGTTTTAGAGGCTATAAAAAAAGATGGATATGCTCTTGAGTATGCCGATGAAAGTTTTAAAAAGAATAAAGAGATTATTTTAATTGCAGTAAAAAATGAGGGTTCAGCTATACAATTTGCTGATGCTAGTTTCAAAAAAGATAAAGAAATTGTCCATGAGGCAGTGAAGCAATATGGTGATGCTCTAGAATATGTAGACGATGCATTTAAAAAAATTAAAGAAATTGTTTTAGAGGCTGTAAAAAGTAGTGGTCGATCATTTGATTATGTAGATGAAGATTTAAAATATGATAAAGATATAATTATTGAAGCGGTAAGACAATACCACTCTAGTGCCCTAGATTACATTGTAGATGAAACTTTAACTAAAGATAAACGATTTATTTTAGAATTAGTAAAAATTAGTGGTCAAAATCTAAAATTTGCTCACGAAAGTTTAAAAAAAGACAAAGAGATCGTTGATACAGCAATAGAACAAGATGAAAGTGCAATTCAATTTGCTGATAAATCATTTAAAAAAGACTTAAAAGTAAATAAAGAAATTTACATTAAAACAGAACCTGCAGGTAAAGTTATCTTTGGTAAGTTTGATAAATCACAAGAAGAACTTTTCTACAAAAAATATTCTAGTAAAGAGGAGATAGTAGAAGATTTACAAAATTTTGTTTACGGAGGCCTACCTAATTTTGAAGAATATGAGGGTGTGTTTAATGATGGTGAAAACGGTTACAGAGGTAACGAAGGTATAATTGTTTTTTCTGACAACAAGATTCAAATTCCAAGAGAGAAAGATAAATATGAGGACGGTTTATATTTAACTTTATTGAGTTTATCAAAAGGATCTATTCAATTTGAATTTGAACTTAAAGATAAAGAAGAATTTGATTCTGAACAATTTCAAGAAATATCAGTACCTGTTAGGCTTCCAAAAATTATTGAGCATGAAAGATACGGTAATTCTGATTTTAATATTATAATTGATTGTGTTTACAAAGGAGAGTCTTTACAAGAATTCCTAGATGCTGAATTGGTAGATCGAGGTTATGATGATCTAATAACGGTTATTGAAGTAAAAAATGGAGAAATGAAAAAATTATATTCAAGTTATAATGGTATAGGAAAATATTTTTAAATAGCTAATTAAGTTAAATTCTTATGAAATTAAAACGTAATCTTAAAACCAATATAGTTGAGAGATATAATTCTTATCATAATATTGTAAATGTAAAATCTGCAAAAAAATTTATAAAAGATCATGGTGCTTTAGAACATGGATTAGAAGAATGTTTAGAAACTTTTTTCGATAAAAAATTTCAAGGTGGAGATAGAAAGAATCAATTACCAGTTTATGAAATTTTAGATGGAAAGAAATTAAGTCAACCTTTTGCTTGTGATTGGTATGCTGAGATAGATGGTAAACATATAGTATTTGAATTTAATGGAAATCATCATTACCAATCATCATTTAAAATTTTAACTGACTGGCGAAAACATGAAGTATTAAATGATCCTTCTAGAAATCATCTAAAAAGGAAATTTATAATATTTAAGATTCCTTACTATATGCAGCTCACCAAGGATTATGCTAAATTCCTGTTTGATGATTTAGCTACAGAAAAACTTGGAAAAAGTTTTTATTCAGATGAAAAATTCAAAAAAACAATTAAAAAAATTTATAACACTGATAGAGAAGATCTAATCTATGCTCCAGGTCTTCACACTAGCAAACAAACACCTGCAACATTTAATGAGGATGGCATTGAAAGATTTCTAAAAGAAATGGAGGATATGAAAAAATATCCAAGTATCAAACATCAAGTTGTTCATTCTTTGAGATTGTACATTGAAGATATAACTTACTTTAATAAAAAACCCTGGAAAGGCAATAAAGAATGGAAAAATTTAATAATTCCAAAAAATGAAAGTTTTTTAAAATTCTTTAACTTTGAGCCTGAAAAAAAATATCTTAATTGTTTTTTTGAAAGGGAAAAAAAAGATTACAAATAATTTGTTTTAAACATCGTCTCCCATTCTGACTTCAAAATTTTGAAAATTAGGATTAGATGATTCTACACTTAATTGGTTTTTTTCCATATCTTTATAACTAATCGCATAAATTATTTTTAGCCCATCTAAGTTTGCAATATGAATATTAAACTCACCTGGTTTAAATTCATTTACTTTAAACAATTGATCTAAATTTTCCCACTCTCCCTTTTCACCACTCTGGCCAAAAAAATAAAACTTATCTGACAAATCATCTTCTAATGAATGCTTAATATCTTCTTTAATATTAAAACCGTTTTTTTGAATTTCATTTAAAGTTATTGGTGTATTTAGCAATTCCTCATTGTTTTCATCTAAAATTTTTAAATATTGATCTGTACCCTCCTCTTCTAAAACTGGTCCATAATTATGAGCTATATCATCCATGTCAGACCATTCCTTAATCTCAGGATCTTCTTCAAAACCTGTTACAGCATCTCTTAAAGCATCATTGTCCTGAGAATATTTATTGTAAACTTGCTCTGATATATTTCCTAATACAACTTCATAACCATATGGACCTAATACAAATTTTATTTTCATTGGAGTTTCTTGATATCAAAAAAATCTATTTGAGATGTTGAAAGATCATCTTGAATTCCGTCATTTGATACAAACGAAATAGATACAGACGTTCCTTTCGGTTCATTTAACTTTTCAAATTCACCAATATTATCTCCACAAAAAAATTCTAAATCTCCATTTAAAATAATTCTAAATTCTTTTGAGGGTTCCATAGGTTCGTAACTAAAATCTAACTTAGAGCTATCAAATTCTCCAACAAAACAAGTCTTGTTCTCTTCTTCAAAATTTTCTTTTGTCTTATAATAGCTTTTATCCAGTAAAATTAAATTTTCAGAAAGCTCAATATAAGATACTTTTAACTTTCCTTGATTAAGATCAATATCTTCAAATGCATAGCAATTAATACTGCTATCAATATTAATTTTAATTTTATTACTCATTATGTAAATCTATTTAACTTTTACTTTTTTTTTATTTCCAAGGCTATTAATAATATTTAATTGGCTTTGATTTATCATTTTTTGGATATTATCTCCTAATAGAGCGGTAGTTGCATTCATCATAGAAATTGGCGTAACACTATCAGACACTTCCAATACAGAGTTGGAAAGATAACTTAACCCATCTAGCATCTTATCTATTTTTTTATCAGCTTTAAGTGATTTTGCCTGTCTAAAACAATTCATCGCCTGTTTAGCATAGGAAGAGGCTTTTCTTGAGTGTTGACTTGTACGTCCAGCTGAGGTTACTGCAACTCCTTTTGTAAATAATGATCTAAATCCCATAAATTCTCCTTTGTGATTATTTTTTTTTTAGATTAACATAAGTTAAACTATTTTAAAATTGATGAATAAAATTGCACTTTGTTATGATTTTGATGGAACTTTATGCTCAGGATATATGCAAAATCAAAAACTTATACCTGATTGTAAAATTGATGTTGGAAAATTTTGGACCGAAGTAACTAAAAATTCAAAGAAAAATAAAGTAGACCCAACATTGTCATATTTATTATTGCTAGAAAACAAAATGCATGAAGCTGGAGTAGAAATTTCAAAAAAGAATTTTAATCAATATGGAAAGAAACTTAAATTATTTCCTGGTGTAAACGATTGGTTTAACAGAATTAACAAATTTGGAAAAAAACATAATGTAAAAATAGAACATTACATAATTTCATCAGGACTAACTGATATGATCGAAGGATGTAAGTTTATCAAACAAATTAATAAAGTTTATGCCTGTGAATATAT
>Ga0206682_10005176_pt1 | contig 10352 bp, 8 predicted proteins | sample M240m12015metaG_FD_155444 | JGI IMG/M metagenome (GOLD analysis project Ga0206682, IMG submission 155444) | Ammonia-oxidizing marine archaeal communities from Monterey Bay, California, United States - M2 40m 12015 | ecosystem: Environmental > Aquatic > Marine > Intertidal zone | place: USA... | reverse complement strand
GTCGGCGGCGCCGGCGCGAGGGCCGGTTCGCCGTCGCGCGCGCGCGTCTCGCTCGCGAAAATCGCCTCGTACGCGCGCGCCGCGTCCTCGTACGCCTCGTCGCACCCCTCGCACATGCACGTCTTCGGTCGCGTCCACGTCCACCGTCGCGTCTTCGCGTCGAACGTCTCCACGTTCGTCGTCGCGCCGCACTGGCCGCACCGCCGTCGTCGCGTCGCTCGCGCGACCCGGCCGCCTCGGCCGTCGTCGTCCGTCCCGTCGTCGTCGCTCGCCGTCCCGTCGTCGTCGTCGAAGCCGTCGGATCCGTCGCGGTCGTCGTCGCGCGTCGTCGTCGTCGTCGTCGCCGCCGCCTCGCGTCTTCCGCGCTCTCGCGCCTCGCGTTCGCGTTCGCACCGCCTGCACATGCGCGTGCGGCTGTGATGGTAGTACCACTTCGCGTCCGCGCTGTGCCACCGCACGACGTTCACGCGCGTCCCGCACCGCGCGCACCCCCAATCCGGTTTCGGCGGTCGCGGTCGCGGTTTCGACGCGTCCGTCGGCGCATTTTTTCTTTGCGACGATTCCGCCGTCGCGTCCAGGCGCGCCGCGATCGCGCGCGCGACGCCGTCGTCGGCGTCGCGCGACGACGACGACGACGACGGCGACGACGGCGCGTCGCGCGCGATCGCGCGCGCGATCGCGGCGAGCGGCGCGGAATCGTCGATCGACGACGACGGCGACGCCGACGGCATGTCGCGTCGCGCAGTGCGGCGCGGTCGACGCGAGCGACGCGCGACCGCGTCGACCGCGCGACGCGTAATAGGGGATCCGCGCGTCAAAGCGCGTTCGTCGCGCAACCGCGCGTCGACCGACGGCGATGATTCTCGACGACGACGCGTTCGACGCGCGGTTGCGCGACGAACGCGCGCTCGAGTCGGGCGCCGACGACGCGTGGGCGACGTACGCGCGCGCCGAGCGCGAGTGGAGCGCGACGGGACCGCTGGGCGACGAAACGCATCGAGCGCGCGTGTGGGCGGCGAGCGAGCGGCGACGACGCGCGCGCGACGACGCGGGACGACGAGAAGCGACGTCGAGACGAAACGCGAGAGACGATGATTCGCGGAAAAGCGAAACGACGCGCGCGTGCGGGACGACGCGAAGGACGCGCGGCGACGCGGACGCGACGACCGGGGCGACGACGATCGACGCGTATCGACGCGCGTGGCGAAGATTGGAGCGCGCGCGCGCGCGAAAATCGCCCGCGCGAGCGATGCGGGCGAAAGATTTCCCGTTCGTCGACGACGCCCTGACGTCGCGCGCGGCGACGCTTCGCGATTTTCTGACGTCGGACGCGCCGAGAGGCGACGCGCGCGCGAGGCTTCGCGAGGAGTTGGTGCGCTGGCACCCCGACAAGTTTGCAAAGTATCTCGACCTCGCGCGCGAGGAGGATTTGGGCGAGATCAGGGACCGCGTGAACGCGACCAGTCGCGCGGTTCGCGACGCGTTCAAGGCGTCGGCCGCGGCGGCCGCGGCGCGCCCGCGCTGACGCGTCGCGACGTCGCGACGCGCCGCGCGGTACGGCGACGCGCGTCTTCGGGCGATCGATCGATCGATCGCGCGGCGGCGCGACGCGACGCGATGGCGATCGCGTACTTCAACGGCGCCGAACCGAGCGATGTCGACGCGTTCGAGGCGATGCGCGGCGCCGGCGCCTTCGCGGAATCCGTCGTTTTGGCACGAATACGACACGCGAGGGATGAGGGCGACGTGTGGATTCGCGATGACGCTGCCGTGCTCGCTGCTGTTCGCGCCGGTGATGTGCTGCGCGTCGACGGTGTCGTCGCGACGCGCGGCGGAGGAACGCGTGGGGCTGACGGAGCGGCGCGCGTATCGAACGCACTGGGAGGCGATCGATGCGGGAACGACGATGCCGGGGAGTGGCCGAAGTACGAGTGGGAGCTTCAGTGGCGAGCGATCGATCTCGAGCGGCTGAGCGACGCGCGGCGAGTCGAGCCGTGGTGCTTTTGTCTCGGCGGACACGACGGGTTCGCGGTGCACGTCGACGACGAGACGGCCAAGTTTCACAATTACACCGTTCGGTCGGCGGGAATGATCTTCACGCCGGACGCGCATCAACTCACGACACCGCGCTCTCGGTTGATCCATGGTAGACGGACGAACGTGCGCAACGTCGAGCTCGGTAAGAAGTATCCCGCGCGCGACGCTTTTCGCTTCTCTTCGTCGTCCCCGGACGAAGCCGTCGCGATCCTCGCCGAAGTCATGCGCGCCGCGACGCCGCAAGTCATGACCAAGGCGCAAACCTAAACGCTAAAAATGTAGTCAATAAAAGGGAAACATACGCGTTCGAGCGACTCATGCGTCGTAAACCACGATGGCGCGCGCCGCGCCGCCGCCGCGTTCGCGCACGATGGTCGTCGTCGCGGGCGCGTCGACGCCGCTCCATCGAGCGAGCGTCGACTCGTCGATGGCGTGTTGCTTGTGCGAGCACGTCGATCCGCAGTCCGGCCATCTGTACGGCACCGACACGACGGACACGCGGCACAGCTCGAACATGCGACGCACGAAATCGCTCGCGGCGTCGAAATCCAAGTGTTCCAAGACTTGCATGCAGAGACACAAATCGTACGACGGCGCGAGGCTCGCGTTGGCGAAATCCCCCACGACGTACCGCACGTCGTCCGTCGCGTCGATCGAGTCGTCGCCCGCCGTCGTCTTGTACCCGGCGTAATACGGTGCGACGCACGTCTTATCGCGAATCCAAGAGAGGTGTCGCGCGAACGCCGGTTTCACGCACCCGATTTCGAGCGCGCTCTGCGCGCGCGGCGACGACGACAACGCGGCCCCGAGCGCGGCGTCGTAATATCGCAGTCCCTCGCGCGCCGTTCCCACCGGCCCGAGCGCGCCGAACGCGAACGGCACCCGCGCGCGCTCGACGACGTCCACCGTTTCGCGCCTCGAACACCGGACGAACGCCGCCGCCGCGACGCACGCCGCCACCGCCGCCGCCGCCGCGCGCCGCATCGCCGCCGCGCGCGCGCCCGCGCGACGGAATATTTTCTCCAGCGCGCGCGCCTCGCGTTTCGTCCTCTCGCGCCCGCGCGCGCGCGGGACCGCGCCTCGAAACGTGAAAAATGTGAAACGTCACAGTGCCCAGCGGTCGCCGAGGCGTCGGTCACACGATCGCGCGTCGACCGTGGATTCGCGTCGGTCCTCGCCGCGCGCGCGTCGACGCTCGAGGATGCTCAAGACGATGTTCCTGAACGATAAGAGCGACCGCTTGGCGTACAAAATCGTCGATCACGTGCGTGCGCGACGCTGTGACGAATTCTGATTCTGTCGGAGACGACGCGACGACTGACGACGACGACGACGCGCGACGCGACGCAGGCGTGCAAATCGGGCGCGAGACGAACGGTCGATGACGCGCTGGAGATTAATCTGCGGCTGTGCGACTGCGTGAACGATGATTTCGTCGCGCACGGGAAGGATTGCGTCAAGGCGCTGCGGGCAAAGCTGACGGCGCCGACGAAGGGACGGGCGGTGATGGACGCGGACGCGACGCTCAAGGCGCTGTTCGCGCTGGAGATGTGCATGAAGAACTGCGGAGGACGGTTTCACGCGATGGCGGTGGCGAAGGAGGTGCCGGAGACGATGGTGCGGTTGTGCGAGAGAGCGCCGAATTTGGAGGTTCGCGACAAGACCTTGGCGTTGGTTCACGAGTGGGCGGTAAATTTGAGGCGAGAGCCCGCGTTCGCGGGGGCGTTTCATCAGTTGCGCGCGCGTGGGTTTCAGTTTCCCGAGGTTGAGCGACGGTCGGTGGCGCGGGGGGCGACGTCGTCGGCGGCTCGCGAGGACTGGAACGGCGGCGGCGACTGGTCGAAGAGAGAAGATATCTCCGAGGAGGATCGAGCCGCGATCGCGCGCGCGCTCGAGGAAGACGAAGAAGAAGCAATGCCACCGGTGCAGCGTCAAAGACACGGGATTTACCCTGGGAACATCGCCATGGGTACGCCCGTGCGAGCGCCGCATCTGAGCTCGCCGCCCGCCTCGGGACGACTCGCGGACCGCGCTGAGAGCGAATTACAGAGAGCGCTTCGCGAAAGCGAGCGCACAGCCGCTGCCGAGGCATCTCGCGCCACGACATCCGTGTCGAAGACGTACAATTCGCAAGACGTAGAAAAATTGAAGGGCGACATCGCCGTCGCGACGAATTCGCTCAAGGTGTTCACGCAAGTCCTCGACGGCTGCGTCGCCCTTCGCCCGCCGTCTCCGTCTAGTTTAGCGAACGAGCTCTCGGAGCAGTGCCGCGCGATGCAGCCACGTCTGATCGAGCTTATCTCGAACGCCGAAGACGAGGGCTTGCTCGCGAGCGCCATACATTTGAACGACGAGTTGACCAAGGAGATGGAACGATACGATTTGCTCGTGAAAGCCGCGGCGGGCGACGTCGCATCGCGGGCTCGACTCGCCGCGCCAGTGGCCGCGACGCGAACGCACACGGCGGAAAGTTTACTGAGCGAACTCGACGACGTCATGCGAGCGTCCACCGCCGCCACGACGACGAGCCAAAGCTCCGCGAACCCTTTCGGCGACGTCTTGCCGACGGCTTCCATCGCCGGACCGTCGTCGTCGTCGTCCAATCCATTTGCCGCCGGTCCCACCCCGCCGCGTCCGATCGTTCACTTCCCGTCGACGACGTCACCGTCGCCGCCTCCGATGCAGACCAACCCGATGTTCGCCGACGAGCGGTATCGACCGGCCAGACCGCTCCCGGAGGGCATGCGACCGATGAATCCCGCCGCGTTCGCGCGCTCCGTCTCGCCGCCGACGCCCTCTCGCGCCGCGCCCTCGCGATCGCCCGCGAGCGATCCTTTCGCAGATTTGAGCCAAGCCGCCGCCTCGCGCGTGCGCTCGCCGTCGCGCAACCTTCCGCACATTTAGCCCGTTCGCCGCCGACGCCTCGGCGCGTTTGAAAAAACTGTTGCAAATCCATCGAGGTACCTGTTCATCTTCACTTCGCGTCGGTCGTCCGCGCCGCGCGCGCGGTGCGCTTCGCGCGATGCGCGCCCTCGACGCGGACGCCCTCGAGGCCACGCTCGCCGAGGCCGCGACGCGCTCGCTCGACGCGCACTGCGTCGAAAACGCGATATTTTTGAGCGAACGCCTGCGCGCGGTTCGCGACAGCGACGCGAACGCGCTGCTGCACGCTCGGTGCCTGTACGCGGCAGGCAAAGCGCGCGCCGCGCGCGCGGTGCTCGGGACGCGTTTGACGAGCCAGCGGGCGAGGTACCTGTTCGGGAGGGCGTGCTACGATTGCGGCGAGCTGGACGAGGCGGAGCGCGCGCTGCGCGGAGAGGCGGACGACGACGGATTCGCGGGGGCGTACGGCGCGAGACGACGACCGAGCGCGGGCGAGGACGAGGCGATGGCGTCGGGAGGAGCGGCGGGGGAGTATCTGCTCGGTATGATCTGTAAGGATACGGGGCGACGCGCGGCGGCGATTACGCGGTTTACGCGCGCGTTGATGGCGGATCCGTTGATGTGGTGCGCGTACGAGGGATTGTGTGCGCTCGGTGCCGACGCCGAGGCGAAGGCGTGCGCGTCGGAGAGTCGGGAAGAGAGTATTCTGGCGATGTACCCATCGTTGGAGTCGAACGACGTCGCGTTCGAGGCGCAAAAGTCGAGCGGCGAGACGTTCGCGCCGAGAACGGGTGGATTGCCGCCGCTGTCGCCGACGAGGTCGCGTGGTCGCGAACACGGCGAGGCTCTCGCGCGCACGCCGGCACACGTACACATGCACGACGTGGGCGTTCCACCGAGCACGGGCGCGAGCGAGCGAACGCGCGCGGGAGAGGGATGGGACGACGCGGAACTTCAAACGCCCGCCGTCGGCGGCGGAGGCCCTCGCGTCGATGCTGCGGATTCCATGGGAGGCGCCTTCGTGACGCCTTCACCGAGCTCTGCCGCCGCCGCTCCTCCGCCGCCTCAAAAGGCGATCGGAGGACGCGCGCCACCGACCACGGGCGCTCCGCGCACGGGACGACAGAGCACGTCGCAACAGCCGAGCGCTCAAGACACAGGCGCGCCGGCGTCCACAGCGGCTCGCGGGCTATTCGGAGGGGAGCGGCGAAAATTCATGGATGAAGGAAAACTTAGAAAGGTTTCTGGTAGATTGTTTAGCGACGATCCAGCGTCTACGGCCGTTCGTAGGAGCTCGCGCATACACGCCGCGAGACTGCAACACGTCGGGGCATCGCCCGACGACGACCATCGCGATCACGACGACATGATGGCAAACCTGAGTCAAGTCCCGGAAGACGGTGAAGTTTCGTATGAAAGTGGTCATTACAGCGATCAGCGCGATCAGGGTACTTGGAGTTGGCAGCCCGCGCGAACAGCCGAGGGCGCCGTGTTGGCGTTCAAAGAGCTGCGTCCGCTCGCGGAGGGTCTGAGGCATCTCGCCATGTATCGATGCGAAGAAGCGATCCATTCGTTTCAACAGCTTTCGCGATCTCAATACGACACCGCCTATGTGCTGTGCGCGATGGCGAAAGCGCACTCAGAGATGGTGGATTACGCCAACGCAGCGCAGGCGTTTGAAGAAGCGCGCGCGGCCGCGCCGTATCGCTTGGAAGGTCTCGATGTGTACTCAACCGTTCTTTGGCATTTGAAGGAGGAAGTGAAGCTCGCACATTTGGCACAAGAAGTTCAGTCTCTCGATCGTCTAGCTCCAGAAACGTGGTGCGTGCTCGGAAACTGTTTCTCGTTACAAAAGGAACACGAGACGGCTTTGAAATTTTTTCAGCGCGCCATCCAACTCGATCCGAAGTGCACGTACGCGCATACGCTGAGCGGACACGAGTACTTTGCGAACGAAGACTTTGAAAAAAGTATGAATTGCTATCGGGCTGCGTTGAGATTAGATGCGAGACATTACAACGCCTGGTACGGCCTCGGTACGGTGTATTACCGCCAAGAAAAGTACGTCATGAGCGAGTATCACTTCACATACGCGCTCAACATCAATCCGAAGTCGAGCGTGTTGTACTGCTACGCCGGTATGGCAAAGCATGCACTAAACGATAACGATGCAGCGTTATCGCTTCTCTCTCAAGCGATCGCGCTCGATGGTAAGAATCCTCTGGCTCGTTACGAAATGGCCGCCGTGTTGATGAGCGAAGAAAATTACGACGCCGCGTTGGCGGAGCTTAACAAATTGCAAGAGATCGCCCCCAAGGAAGCGAGCGTGTTTTTTCTCATGGGAAGAATCTACAAAAAGCTTGGGCTTCAAGAGAAAGCGATGATTAACTTTAGCATCGCGCTCGATTTGCGTCCATCGAACGCGGACGTGAACTCGATCAAGGGCGCCATCGAGAAACTCGACGCCGATGAGCTCAGCGACGAGGACAACATCTGATCTGGACCGAGAATAATTAGAGCGTCTACTAGGGCGCGGTACACAATTAAAAACTACTGCTAGTCTCTCTCAGAAATCGATGTCAAATGATCTTCCACTTCGCTCTCGCTGATGACGCGGAAATTGGGATTGTCCGCCGTGACGACGGCGACTTCTAACTCGCTCGCCTTGACCTCTTCCCCGAGCACGTGCTGAAGAGCGCTGATCGCGAGCTGGGCCGTCTGATTCACATCGAACGATGCGCCGCTCTTGACCTTCTTCTCCAAGAAGTTCACCGCCTCGACCTCCTTCGCCCCCGCGCTCGTCGCGCTGTAACCGACAAAGTATCCTGCCGGATCGCACTTGAACAGACTCGGCCCGCGATCCTCATCTACGGCGATTAATATCACCATCACCGCGAGCGGACGCATGTATGCGTGCTGCGTGTACACCTGGAACTCATCGGCGAGTATGTTCGCCAACACGTCCACCGGGACCTCGTACCCGTAGTGTTGCTTGAAATCCGCCGCCTTTCTGCGCGCCTTTTGCACTATGTCTCGGATATCCGCTGCGAAACGAAATCGACGCGAGCAGTCGTCAGTCGATCGGTCGAGCGAAAAGTCGCGCTCGCGCGGGCGCGCGTACGTGTTCATTCAAACAAAGCCGCCGAGCGACGAAAACGAAAACGTACGTCCTTTTCCCGTCGCGCACATGCCCACGGTTTTCGTAATCTTATACATGTGCGTCACATCCGACGCATCGATCAATTTATCCTGCGCTCGCGCGACGTCCGATCACACACCACGCGTCAGTCTTCCTCTCGCGCGCGCGTTCGCGGGATCCAGCGCGGTCGATCCCTCCCGCGTCGTCTCGAGCGCGTTCGCGCCTTCGCGTTCGCCGACGAGATCGTTCTTCGCCCTCGCGTTCGCCCGTTTCGCGCACCGGAATCTTCTTCTGCGTCACGACGCACACGGAGTCTTTCCCTCGCACGCCGATGGTGGTGACGCCGACGGATTTGATCGCCTTGAACGCGTACTCTGCGCGTCGAAAGTCGTCGAATCGCGGTCAGTCGGTGAGATCGTTTCGTCGGTGAACGTCGCGCGTCGCGGGCGAGGTGACGGCGCGAGGAGGCGTCGGCGCGCGCGCGAACACGCACCGACTTGGTACAGACGTCCTTCGGGAGAGAATACGGTGATGTGCCGATCGTATCCGGCGCCGGCACCGCGGGACATCGGACTCGGTGATTTGACCGCGGCGAGGTGTGACAACAGACGCGCGGCGAAGGCGGGCGCGGATTCCGACGACTCGAAAATGCCGAGTGCCCGAGACAGAGATCGGGTCGAGGGCGCGCGTGAGAGCGAGCGTTACCTTTGATGCGTTTGATGCGTTTGATGTCGCGGTGTGATGATGTACAGCGGTACAGGGGCGGGACTATCGCGAGGACGCGAGCGAAACACGGCGGCGGCGCGGCGCCGAACGCTCAGTCGCTCAATTTTCGGGCCGAACGCTCGAGGGTCAAATTTGAGGCCCGTCGCGCAGACTGTTGATGGAAAGTTTGATGCCTTGGGACGCGATGCGAACCATGTGACCCGTCGTCGGCGCGCACAGGATCGCCGGACGAATCTCGTACGCCACGCCGAGGGCGGGAATCGGGTTGATGAGCGCGGCGACCCAAAGCGAGAGCTCTGCCGGTCGGTTCGACCCAGGGATGTCGCCGATTTGCGATAAGATCAACTTCAACTGATCGGGCTGACGCTCGCGCTTTCTCGAAATCACCAGCGCCCGCCATTCGTCGACGAGCGCGGGAAGCTCCGCGGCGAGCGCCGCGCACTCGGCGTCGCACTCGGCGGGATCCACCGCGCCCGGCTCCTCCACGCCGCCCGCGACGGTTTGCTCGCCCGCGCCTTCGGTATCGGGAATCCAGCACACCCTCGCGCTCGGCGCCGATCCGTTCGCCTCGTCCTCGAACGGAGCCCCCACGATTTTAAACCGCCGCGACGCCGTGAGTTCGATCAAACTCTCCCCCCCGTTCGGCCGAACCATCGCTCGCGTCACCGTCACCTCCACTCCGTTCGGCAGTATCTGTCCGTTGCTCGGCGCTTGCCCGAGCATCCCGAATCGATCGCCCACGCGCGCGTCTCGCCCGAGCGCCGTCCCCGCGTTGAGCGTCCTCTCGACGTTCGCGCCGTCGAACTCCAGCGGCAGCACTTGTTTCGGCACGCTCGCGTCCAGCACGACGATGCGCAGCGTTTCCAGCGCTTCTTCGCGCTTCGCCAGCGCGCGGACGCGCGCTCGCAGCGCGTCCATGTCCAGCGCGGATGCGTCGTCGTCGTCGCCGGCACCGTCGCGCGCGCGCGCGCGCGCTCGAGCCCGCGGCCGCTTCGCGTCGACGCGCGCGACGCGCGCGACGCGCGCGACGCGCGTCGCCGACGGGCGCGACGACGCGCGCATCGCGCGGGCGTCTGGCGCGACGCCGAACGTCGGCGTGATGAAGAGTCCCGTCGTCGTCGCGAAGACGGGACGGACGCACGCGCTCGTGAAACGTCGTAAACATTATTATTGATTCAAAATTGTGTAATAAAACGATTATTAGGTGTGATGACTGTTTGAAGTTTTAAGCGCGTCGATCGACGCGCGCGCTCAGACGGCGGCGCCGTAACCGCGTCGCGCGCGCGCCAACGGCGCGCGTTCGGTTTCTTCGTCGTTCGCTCGGGCGTCGGTTTCGGCGGATTTGCGACGGCGGTAAAAGATGACGCCGGCGAAAACGACGAACGCGGCGAAAGTTTTCACGAGCGACGTCGCCGCGGACGTCGGCGTTCGCCGCGGGTCGCCGAGATTGGTCGGCGCGTCGGCGCGCGACGGCGCGCGTTTCGTCGCGCCAAGCCGCGCGGCGCTCGCGGCGCTCTTCGTCGTCGACGGAGGATCCGCGACGAAGCGCGTGACGTTTGATGCGCAC
>Ga0206682_10005173_pt1 | contig 10355 bp, 10 predicted proteins | sample M240m12015metaG_FD_155444 | JGI IMG/M metagenome (GOLD analysis project Ga0206682, IMG submission 155444) | Ammonia-oxidizing marine archaeal communities from Monterey Bay, California, United States - M2 40m 12015 | ecosystem: Environmental > Aquatic > Marine > Intertidal zone | place: USA... | reverse complement strand
AGTCCGAGCCTGTTGATCTACATCGCTTGGGGAAGATATTTGACCCCCAGAAGCGGTTGTTGAATTAGTATATCGTATTTGTATATATGACCCAGTTGGTGGTTTCCATTTAACAAATAGAACATTTTGTGTGAATAGTGCTCTATCCATCGCCTGATTAGTTGGAAGACCTGGAAATAACTGATTCGCCCCACTCCCTATATCGTGAATTGTGGTCGTATTACTCGTTGAATCGTGTTTATATACCTTATTTATTGTCCCGTCATAATAAAAGAAATATGAATTAGTTGGGTCGCTTGGAAATAAACCAGATGCCTGATGATTATGCGGAACTCCAAAAAATATTGGATTAGGTTGAGGTGCGACACTCCCATATGGTGCTGATGATACAACTGCCTGACTAGATAAATCAATCGTATAAACTATACCTGTGTCGTAAAATACATTTACCATTGCATTAAACCCTATAATCATATTTATTGACCGATGTCCTGTTTGAGGTAGTCCAGTATATGGTGTCGCAGTCCCTCCCCAACTCCCTTGATTATATTGATGGTCTGTCGCCCAACTATTCAGGGGCAACCTTACTATCATTCGTGTTGGTGAAATAGCAATTGCGTATGATGTATTAGCGGTCCTCGCATCGTGTATATTATCATCAGTTGGTGTAGGTGTAGCACCAGTTCCAACCAAAGTTGGACTGGAATATCGTGTTTGAATATATCCAGTCGAAGGGTCTTGCCATTTAATATACAAACTGCCTCCATCTGCTACTGCTCTATTCATCGCTTGATTAGTGGGAAGAGTTGGAAATAACTGATTCGCCCCACTCCCTATATCGTGAATTGTGGTCGTATTACTCGTTGAATTGTGTTTATATACCTTATTAATCGTTCCGTCATAATAAAAGAAATATGTAATAGTTGGGTCGCTTGGAAATAAACCAGATGCCTGATGATTATGTGGAACTCCATTAAATATGTTAGTCATTATATAATATAGATATATATATAATTGAAAAGTAAGATGTTAAAAAGTATAAGTAAGTTATACCTGTGGTGTAAAAATAAAATCATATGATTCGGAAGCAACACCGATCTCGCAGTTAATACTTGCTAGTATTTTCCCAGATAGTTTTGGATTACTACTAACTGAATTAAGCGATAAATCAGTCTTAACTAGAATGGGGGGCATATATATTCCGACTGGGTATTTTATATCACGATTAATAGTATCTTTACCAATTCGTGTTGCTGTTTCGGGAGATTGTATATCTATATTAATCCCAAGCATTCTCATTATAGTTTGATTTTGAGGTCTATAAGCATTTCTAGGGTCTGATGATGCTATTTTAGGATTATATAATGACATCGGAATAAATATATTATCAACATTACTAGTTGCTACTAATGTATTGTCTATATTATCAATCGCTAATAATGTTGATGGAGTAGCACCAGTGACTACATCTATAACTTCATTTACAATACCTATAAATGTCTCGACCGAATCTATGCGTGTAATCGGTACATAAACACTATCCATATTACCGACACCATATGGATACTCGTATTTATTGTCTGTAAAGTAAAAAAAAAAATCGGGACTGGTAAATGGTGGTGTTAATGCCTGACCCAATATAATTTCGAATACTGGATGGGTTTCACTTGTCCCCATCATACTTAAATCTGGACTAATCATCGCCTTTATAAGTCCTAAATTTAACTCTTGCGGCGTATCCACTTTAATTCGTGCTTTTGTTAAATCGAACTTTACATCTGCCATATTAGTCGCATTACCATAATCACCATCATTCGAAGATAAATGAATTCGTCTATTCAATAACATATATATTATATACTTACTTTTTAAAATTAGAATAAGTATTTTGATATTACTTTTTTTAAAGTATCAATTAGCACTATCGATAATTTTAACATCTAAAGTTAAATTCCATTCTTTTCCCAATGTACCGATTGGGCGTAATTCATCATTAACCAAATTAAGCACTAAATCACTAATTATCTGATTATCGATAGATTTATGGCTCCCTGAAAGAGAGTGATTGGTATAATTTAACTGGGTTGAAGGTGTATTAACTTGCTGAACTCCATTAATTACGGATACAAGCGAATTATTGCCAGTTGCCGTTATATCTAATGATACTGGGACAGAACCTAATATATTAATACTTTGTCCCTTTTTAGCAGAAGTAAAACTCTCCATATTCATATTAGTTGTAATATATATAACAGGTAAAACAGATGCTACATTGACAGGGTTTCGAGTGGGAGTATTAGCGGCTGCCGTTATAAGAACCTCTTCGGCAGATCCAGCGGGTAATGTTCTTTCAAGACCCAATGCTTTCATAATTTTAACACTTGAATCGTCCCAGAAGAAACGACAACCCGCACCACCTGTTCCCATAATTAACCGATTTAAACTATCTAATTTTAAATTCCCACCGCCATTAATACTATTAATCTGTGCTAGGATTTGGTCGATTGTAGTATTTAAAACCCAGTAGCCATTATGGATATTAGCACCGCTATTCAGCGTTGTATTTGTTTGGTTATAATATATGCGTTGTTTAGTTCCCGCCGTCGTTGCGAATGCTAATACTGATATATCTCTTTTTATATCGGTTGATGCGACACTCGTGATGGGTAGAGCTGACATCTCTGCGGGGAATGACGCTTTAACAAGGGCAACACTTAAGCGTTGATGTGACTTACGCTCGAGACGAGCATTTGCGAGATTTAACTCAATCGTCGAGAATTTAGGGTCTGGTGTAATATTATTAATACTAGAAATATATACTCTGCGGGGATTACTCATTATATAATATACATTACTTTTTTAATTCGTTCTAGAACTTAGAAAATATATATAGTATAAAATATATATGTCTGAAGCCACCGAAACCATTATTTTAAAGAAACCGAAGAAACCGAGAACCCAAAAGCAAATCGATGCGACTGCCCGCCTCGTAGCATCCAATAAAGCAAAACGTGAAGCAAAAGCACTCGCTAAAAGTGGAGCATCCGCACCTGACCCAGTTCCAGAACCAGTCCCAGCACCAGTTTCAGAACCAGAACCAGTTAAAAAAAAATGCTGTAAGAAATGCCCCTCTGGAAAACCCTGTGCTAAAAATGAAGAAACCCCAATTGAGGCTGTCGTCGAGAAAAAACCCCGTAAAAAATATACTCGTAAAGCACCTCCCCCAGAAGAGCATTATTTAGAAAGTGAGAGTGAGGAGGAAGAGTTAGAAGAAGTTCAAGAACTAGCCCCCGAACCCCGTACATTCCGCATCCCACGACATATGCGTAATTAAATATATATATATATAATATATATGTTTCCTCCTCATTTCACAAAATCATCTGGAATCGGTCATCGTCGTAAGCACTCATCCCTCTCATCAATCCCCCGCAATACTATTAATGTTGCCGACAATCGCAGTATGACAACCTCTCTAATGGTCGCCAGACTTAATATGAATGCTGATTATCAGTCAAGCGATCCTATCAACCGCTCTAAACAGCAAATCAGTATGGGTTTCTCTAATAACGCCAACCAGATTCGTAATGGAAGCGACGAAGTTGTAGCCCAAAATCGTCGCCCTCTTCTTCGCAAACGCTAAACCTCTTTTAAATTTAACTATATAATATATATATGTCTATTAATAATCAAATCGATGAATTAATAGAAAAAAACAAACATTTAAAACCCGTTAATATGACCCATTACGATAATCCGTTTTTACTTTTAAGTGAAACGGCAGCATTAAACGAATTACTCGCTAATACCTTACCATCATCTCGGGCAGAAGTTGGAGATATTGAACCCAACGATAGTCACATATTAGGTAGTGGATTAACGATATATGAACCCAGTTCGAATAACGCTGAAAATCTAGCAAGGCACGTAATGAATGAGGTATATACCTCCCCTGAAAATAGACGAGAGATTGAAGGATATACGATGCTTAATTCTTTTGGAGATGACCGAAATCTAGTTTATAAATCTAATAAGTCTAATACTATATTATATGGTATTAGGGGGACACAACCGACAAGTGGGACAGATTGGCTCACCGATTTAGAAATAGCATCATCGGCAACATTAAATATATTACCAACGGGGCAGATGAAAGAAAGATATAATAATGCTAATAATATATATTCGAAGTTAAGAGAATTATATCCAAGATCTAAAATAATTATGGGAGGGCATAGTTTGGGCAATTCCGTAGGATTAGATATATTATATAAACATCAAGCGGACGATAATATAGAATTATATTCTTATAACGGCTACTACCACCCCGTATATAAGGGCGATAAAGACCCTAGAAATCACCCACAGAGAACGGAAAGCGATATAGTATCTTGGTGGAATAGTAAAGGGTCTAAGATAACTAAAACACCAGCGGCAAAGGGTGCCGCATTAACGGGGGCTACTATTATCGGTGGAATTGTAGCACATAAATATAGACAGAATATACTTAGACAAGGGACAGAAATGGCAGAGCGACAAGTACCTATCCCAGATGAGTTTATGGTGAGTTGGGCTGAAGAATATGACAACGCAGTAGCGAGAGATAAACCCGCATTATTAAATGATTTAGACGATTATCTCTTCGATGACCCAGATGATTATCCAAGTGATGATGGGGAAGAAAAAGAAGATGAAGCGGAAGCGGATGCGAGGGAAGAAGCAGAACAACGGGCAGAATATGAGGCAGAAGTGGCGGAAGATGAAAGAATAGAAAATATTGGGGAAGCAATTATGGATATTCAAGGGGAGGAAATAACAACCGCATCCGCTGTTAGGTCGGCATTACTAGGTGAATTTGGGGCAACATTGGGGGCAGGATTATTAGTTGGTTATGAATTTCAAAGCCATCTTAGTGGTAATTTTAAACCCGAGAGAAACAGATTTATATCCAAAAAGAAACCCTAATTATATATCGTGGAATAGTGGTTTTAATATAGAGATTACTCTTAATCCAGAACATCTGTTCCAATAATTATAGTGTTGTTTTGCTTTTTTATATTCATTAGAATTACAATACGCTTTCATCCATTCTTTATGATAAGAACTATTAAGACGATTGCGTTGTATTTCTTTTTTTACTTCTGGGGTTATATATGCCCTTCTATCATTACATAATTTTTCATCATATTTATCCATTTCTATCTGCTCTTGTTTCCGCAAATCTAATTGAGTTTCGAATTCAACTTCTCTAATTAAATGTATAGATACATTACCAAATTCAAATAGAATTTTAGAAGAACAATCAACGTCATTTTTATGCTTATTATATCTTCGATTTAGTGTCACCCCAGTCGAACCGATATATATCATATCAGTATGGGGGCTTGTTAATTTGTATATTTGTCCTTTCATTTTATTTTTATTTTTTATTTTAATCGATTTTTATTTCAGTGTTAGAACCTAATTATTATATTATATTATATTATATATATGTCAGCATCAAGTCAAACAGAATTCCCAGTTTTGGAACCTACCGAATCCATCAGCGTCAATGAGCAGGTCCAGTTTCAGCCCGCCAATCAGCCCGTTCAACCACAGCAGAGCCACGCAGTCCGCTACAATCCCGTGAATGGCGGGGTTTTTTCAAAAAATAGTGAATATATCGAATTCACTATTCGCCCACAGCATAATACTTGGCTCGATGGAAGCAAAACCACACTTAACCTTAAATTCCAAGCAAAACCCAATATTGGAACTGGTACAACTGCGATGAGTATCTTTTCCACTCGGTGCGGCATTCAGGGCTGTTTTAGCCAATTGGTTTGTACTAATTCTGGAAATACCCTAGAATTTATTACATCTTATAATCGTTCTTATGCTCTCGTAAATAATATGTATGCCTCTCCAAGTCAGTTGAAATCTGGTCCATCTATTAGAGATATTACAGGCGACGGACATTTTAATATTGCCAGACAGCAATCACGCCTTACTGGTATTCGGATGAGTAGTGCTGATACCGATAGTACTGATTTAACTTGTGATGAATATGAATGTTCTATCCCCCTTAGTCTATCCTCTCTATTTGGTCCATCTGCTCGTAAATGCCTTCCACTCGCAAAACTAACTGAACCAATTAATCTCAGACTATATTTAACAAGCAACCCAGTTGAAGTTTATTATTCTAAATCTGGTGTTAATACTGCTACGAGTTATGATGTATCTGCTTCGGATTATAGTATTACTAATGTATCCTTAGAATGTCATCAGGTTCGATTTACTGATAGTGTAATGTCGGTAATTGATGCGGCATCTGGTGGTGGTGATTATCACGAATGGGATGCGGATCAGCTCAGTTCTAGTTTAAATAATATTGTCCCATCATTACAGCAAGACCAGATTCTACTTAGTAATACCCAGTTTCGGGATTGTAAAAGTATTATGAATCAGACTTTCTATTCTACGATGACTGGTTCAACGCTCACATATGCTTCCCTCCAACCTGGATTATATAAGTACAATGTCAGTTGTGACGGACAATACATCTTGAATCGCGATGTCGGTAATAATAATTTAAAAGAACTTCACAATAGCGTTTCCCTCGTAGTTGCTAATTTACTTTCAATTACTAGAAATGCCACAGATATATTCGAGGCAGATTGTCAGCTTAATAATGGGGGTGTTAATGTCGGACGATTCCAACCATACGAGCAAACCGCTCCATATGATGTAAATGGTCCATCTGTAGATCCCACTTGTCTAGTTAGTCAATTTGCTAGTAAAGATTTACAGGCGATGGATTCAGATTTTTATTATACTGGTGTTTCAACCCTTACATCTAAAGATATGTCTAGAAAATTAACTGGCACCGATTTTAAAGGTAAGCAGATTGTAGTCCATCTCCGTCGTCATAATGCCGTTCCATCCAGTTCTGCCGTTCAGATTTATCATTCCGTCTTACACGTAGGCTGTAAAATTATCCTTGAAAACGGACAATTGCGTCGCGAGTGTTAATTTATTTTAGAAGTATTTATTAATGGATATACCCCCTATCGTAAATCAAAATATAGGATTCAATATGAAGCGATTAAATATAACCAAAATAGTTAGATTTAATTATGAAGTAAAACGATGTAATAAAGTATATAGTGACGATTTTATATCTAAGTTCCCTGATTGTATTCAAGCCCATCTTAAAAGTGAAAATCAAAAATTCGAAGATAATGATGTAATTTTAAAATCACCCCATCCAATTCCCTATAATTCTGTTCTTGAATAATTCGTCATATTATTATTAATTATATATATATATTATATATATATGTCTTACTCCCCATCCGTGACTAGTGACTCCTACATCTATGAACCAAAAGATCGTGCGCCAGACGGACATTCATACCGCACCAACTGGCAGAGCGAGGCAGCCGATTACGAACTCGGTGGAATTATCCGCATCCCTATTTCACAGGTTGAGCGTGGTTTCGTTAATGTCGAAAATTCTTGGTTGAACCTATCCATTTCCGATGTCACCATCGCTGGTACTGGTATTGTAGCAGATGCCATTAAAATGAGTTATATTGGCGGTTCTGCTTGTTTCGACCAAGTTAATCTTATTTCTGGTGGTTCTTATATCTCGCATCAAACTCAATACCAATCCATTTATGCCCTTAATTTTCTTAATAACACCGATGTAAATAATAGTCTTACCAATTCAATCACGAATAACTCCACTAAACCAGAATCTGGTGGGAGCGGAACTTTATTCGATGCTATGGAGGGTAATGCCCTCCCAATGACACTAACTGGAACAACTGCGGCAGTCCAAACTGGAACGCTCACAATGTCGATCCCACTTATGGGTATTCTAAATGGCGAAAAAGCAATCCCTCTCGGATTACTTACTCAGGAAAGCGTAATCGAATTGTATTTAACTAATGATATTAAAAACATCTTTTTTAATGCGGCAGCAAATGGTACAATTACGGGACTTGGTTCTGCTACATTTACCGCTAATTTCGATGCGATGATTGAAGTTGTCAGCCCAAATGCTTTCCGTGAGATTAAGGCAGCATCTGCGGGAAATAATAATATTACCACTTGGTCTAGCACAGAACAGCGGGCATCATCTAATACCATTTTACAGGTCGAACTTAATAGCGATTCACTAATGGAAAAACAGATGCTCGTCACTGGAGTTAAGCCACGCAAACTCCTTAGTATCGTAAGTGGATGCTTTCGGGATAATTCACAGGGAAACTACGATAAATGGTCGGTAGTTCAACCTTGGGATAAAACCAACTCAGGGCTTCAGTGGGCTGTAGGTACGATGTTATACCCACCTCGTCGGATCGCTAATGATTCCGAAATCCTTAAACACGTTCAGGCTTGTTATAATCAAGAAAATTACACTACGCAATCTAATAGATACGCCCAAACCGCATTTTCAAATCGTATTCATTCAGGATCTAACGCAGCACTCCCTAAAACCAATGTCGTTCGGTCATCGTGTGGTCTAGATTTTACTAGCTTCGATAAAGAAGCGGATGGTGTCGATGTTTCTGCTGTTAATATTTTGGTAAGTGGTAATTTAAAAAGAGGGTTAGTTGATGCCGATTCAAATTATCAGTTCATATCAGTTAAGCGTTTTGGTGTTCTATATTCTATATCCGAGAGCGGTGACTGGAGCGTCAGCTATTAAATATATCTCTTTATTTTATTCATCGTTATACTAGAAAAATATATATATATATATAATATATATATGTCATCTATCCCAGTCACTCCTCATAAACTCGTTTTAAAAGAAGATAATAAACCATTGCCTGGTAGATATACCAGAACTCGTTTCGTCGCGACAGAAGGGGTTTCCACTGATATTTCCAATATCCATGTGCCTCCTCTTCGTAATGCTTACCTTAATTGTCGCGATGCTTTTCTCACTTTTAGCGTCACCGCATCAGTAGAAGGCACTAATCTCCCAACTGCTACAACTCTCCCTGATAATCTTAAATTAGACCCTTCTGGAGCGTGTAGTTTTATTCGTAGTGTCACCATCCTTCAAAATAATAGTACTATTCAGCATATCGACAATTATTCCAAAGTTCATTCTATGGTTCAGGTGTCAGAGGCATCCCTCGATAGTTCTGGAATTAGGTCGCTTTTAACTGGGTCAGCAAATTATAGCTCATCGGATGGTTCAACCGCAGTTGCCTCGCGTGGTGGTTTAACATTAGACGGAACACCAGTCACCAATTGGGGTAAAGTTGTTGGAACTGACGGAACAGAAGTCACAACGCCCCAGATGACATTCTGTCTTCCAATTATTGGATTACTTTCAAGTGCTAATATCCCATTATGTATGCTTAAAGAGGGTCTCACTATCCGCATCAATTGGTCCCCAGATGTTCGTAATAGTTTTTATTGCGTCCAAACACAAGCCGCAGGGGACCAACCAACGATTACAGGAATTGGGTCGATGACATTCGAAAATGTTTCATTTGATTCTGGTGTCGCCACATTAGACGACGCATCGCAACTCGCTGTCGAAGCCGAAAACAATTATAGAACTGAACCCATCCAATGGTCTGGTAATGATTATTATGCTGGTATTCGTAATACCACAGCAGCCGAACTCACAACCGCAACAACCGCAGAACATATTCTCGGTGGTTTTACATTTACATCGACTAAGAGTATTTTATATGGAACATTCTGTAAGCCAGTCGGTGATATTAATGCCCCTAATGTACCTCATATCGTTCATAATAAAATCCGCTATAGAGCAAATGGTGTTGAACGCCCCCGTAATCCCATTGATACACTTGCTAAAATGGTTCAGCATACCGCAATCACAACTGGTGGAAATTCTCAAAGCGTAGCAAGTGGTTTAATGACCCGTCAATATACCGACATCAATTTTAGGCCTCTTACTGGAGTAGCATTAGCAACCGACGAACTATTTACCGATAGAGGAGTATGTGGGGTTAATTTCTCATCATTCCCAGCACAGGACGCAATCAGTGGCGTAGATACTCGGGGAGGGGATATTAGCGTTCAACTAGCAACATCTGGTGTAGCATCTGCTGTTAATATGGATACTTTCTTCGTTGGAGTATTCGATGTAATCTATATGCTAGAGGATGGTGTTCTTAAATTGTCGTTTTAAAATACATTTTTGTAATTTTGTAATTTTAAATTATATTTTGTAATTTTAGATTTATCTATTTTTACCGATGTTTAGATATGATTATTAACTATTTATTACTTAAAATTACAAAATTACAAAATTACAAGAGATATTGTATAGATAATAAAATAATATTATTAAAAAAAATAAATTTTAAAATATGTAAAAACAC
>Ga0206682_10005169_pt1 | contig 10356 bp, 8 predicted proteins | sample M240m12015metaG_FD_155444 | JGI IMG/M metagenome (GOLD analysis project Ga0206682, IMG submission 155444) | Ammonia-oxidizing marine archaeal communities from Monterey Bay, California, United States - M2 40m 12015 | ecosystem: Environmental > Aquatic > Marine > Intertidal zone | place: USA... | reverse complement strand
TAAAGCTAGTAGTCCCATTTCCGAGTTGGTGCAGCAGCCGACAATATCAGCAGACTCTAAAAGTTGGTGCCCTGAGAGTTTCTTTGCAATTACGTTGTCTTTGCCAAACTCTTTCTTTAACCATGCAAACATGCCGGGAGCAGTTAATGGGTGACATTTAAGAACAGCTCCTTGAGCAACAGCTCTTTTAGTTTTTGGTATATCTAACACTTTATTCAGAATGTTAGTACCAGGTAGAAAGATTACAAACTTATGTTTCGGTGCTCTTTTACGTAGTCGATACTTATCATGACTACTATCGCGAAGCTCTGCGAAGATTCTTTCACCTTCTTCGGTTATAGGCTCTTTCGCAGCTAGTCTAATAGTTCTATGATATTTCTCTACAGAAGCTACACGTATCAAAAGAAACTTAGAAAATACATCAGTATAGGTGTACCCCTTAATTTCTTCTTCTGCAATATCGTACCAAACATCATACTCTATCGGAGTTCCCCAGTTTCCTTTCTCAGGGAGTAACTCTTTTAGAGCGATAAGATTATCATTTTCGGGAGTTCGCATTATGTTGCCGGACTTAAAAAAATGAGCTGCTTTGTTGCCGACACTGTCGTCGTCAGCGAGTCGTTTAATCCCCATTTCTCAATTCCTCGATTTCTTCTTCGAGTTGCTCCATGCGTTCTTCCATTTCAATGAAGTGTTCCATGACTATTTCTAAAGTTGTTTCTAATTTGTGGTTTAATTCTTTAACGGTTATTCCGTCCATTGTGATCCATCCCAATATCGTGTGTTGTGTGCTCCGGCAGAAGAAACTTCAGTCTCTACGCCAGTTGTTGTTACTCTTTCGTATACCACTGTGTTTGTACCAAATACTGTAGTGGTAGCTTTTGAAGTACCTTTAGTAGTTTCAAAAGTAGTTGTTCTGCTTGTAGTAGTACTTTGTGTAGTACCAAAAGTAGTAGAAAATGCTGTGCTCGTTGTTACACTAGTTGTTTTACTAGTTGCGAAAGAAGTCGTATACGAACTTGTTGTACTTTTACTCGTAATCGCAGAAGTATTAAAAGTAGTAGTTGTACTTTTATCTGTAGTTATATTAGTAGTAAACGTAGTAGTGTACGCACTCGAAGTACTTCTAGAAGTACCTTTAGAGGTATCAAAAACTGTAGAAGTACTCACCGTAGTACCTCTATTAGTAGCTGTATTAAATACAGAAGTAGTGGATCTGCTTGTCCCTTTAGAAGTATCAAAAGCTGTTGTGTAAGCACTTGTAGTAGTTTTTGAAGTACCTCTATTTGTATCAAAGGTAGTCGCAGTATCAAAGTTAGTAGTACGAGAAGTGGCAGTAGAGAATGCTGTAGTCGTATCTTTCGCTGTAATGTTACTAGTTGAGAAAGTAGTTGTATAGACACAACCCGTCTCACTAGAAGTTGACCTGCTAGTAATAAATGTGGTTGTGGTGTCCTTAGTAGTACTACGACTAGTAGTTGTATTGAACGCAGTAGTAGTAGACTTGCTTGTCAAGTTACTTGTACCAAATGTAGTAGTGTACGCACTAGTAGTAGTCTTGGACGTAATGTTACTAGTTCCGAAGGTAGTTGTGTACGTGCTAGTAGTGGTCTTGCTGGTAGAAGTAGCAAATGCAGTTGTCGTAGATTTACTTGTCAAGTTACTGGTTGCGAAAGTAGTTGTAAATGCAGTCGTATACGCAGTAGTCGTACCCTTACTAGTCGCAAAAGTAGTTGTGAATGCGGTTGTAGTAGACTTACTAGTAGCAGTATTAAAGGTTGTTGTATACTCTGAAGTAGTTGATTTGCTAGTATCAAAAGTAGTTGTAAATGCTGTAGTATATGCTGTCGTTGTCGACTTAGTAGTCGTTGTATTAAACGCAGTCGTAGTTGCTCTACTTGTCTGAGTAGTGAAAGTAGTAGTGAAAGAAGTAGTCGTACTTAACGAAGTATTAAACACTGTCGAGAAAGCAGTAGTGTACGACGTAGTGGTTGATCTAGTCGTAGTAGTGTTGAACGCCGTTGTAGTAGCTTTACTTGTGGCAAAAGTAGTTGTGAACGTAGTGGTATACGCAGTAGTTGTGTTCCTACTTGTAGCAGTTGTGAAAGCTGTAGTTGTACTTTTACTTGTTCCTCTGCTTGTCTGAGTGGTACGGCTCTCGGCAGTGCTTTTACTAGTGCCTCTACTCGTAGTAGTATTGAACGAGGTAGTTGTACTTTTGCTAGTGCCTCTGCTCGTGCCTGTTGTACGACTTTCTCCAGTACTTCTGCTAGTGCCTCTAGTCGTGGTTGTATTAAACGACGTAGTTGTACTTTTACTAGTGCCTCTACTTGTCTGAGTAGTTCGACTTTCGGCCGTGCCTCGACTAGTTCCTCTGCTCGTTTGAGTAGTATACGTAGTTGTTGTAGTATATGTTGTACTAGTGCCAAACCCTGTAGTATATGAGGTTGTAGTGGTATACGCTGTAGTAGTACCAAAAGTTGTAGTAAATGAAGTAGTTGTTGTATACGCCGTAGTAGTATTAAAACTAGTAGTTGTATTAAATGTAGTAGTTCGACTAGTTGACGTAGATTTACTGGTGCCTCGAGAAGTGCCTCGAGAAGTGCCACGGCTTGTTCCTTTAGAGGTGCCTCGAGACGTACCACGGCTCGTAGCTTTACTAGTTGACTTACTTGTATCGTAGTAAGTAGTCCATCCAGTAACTATGCTAGTACCAAAGAAACCTCTGGGAACAGTAGTATATTGGGTACTGGTAGGCCTTCCTGTCACACCTAGAATAGTTGCGGTACTTCTACTAACGGTTGCTGCAGTTACTTTATAAGTTGATTTATAAGTGCCATGACTTGTAACCCTATTATAAGGAGATCTGTTATAGGTAAAGTAAGTAACATAGGTAGTATTGTAGTAAGTAAGGTAATATGTAGTACGACTTCCTGCATATGTAGTCGTTGTATTTCTAGTCGTATTAAAGGTAGTGCCTGTTGTACGACTTGTAACTACGTTCTCAGCATAATAAGTATCAAAATAAGTTGTCCGGGTAGTAGTTTTACTAGTACCATAATAAGTAGCATATGTAGTAGCAAAGGTAGTAGTAAATGACGTAGTATACGCTGTAGCAAACGAAGTAGTAAACGACGTAGTAAATGATGTAGCAAACGAGGTAGTTGTATTAAATGTAGTGGTTCGACTAGTTGCTGTAGCTCTGCTAGTATTTGTGCTGCGACTTTCTCCGGTACCTCTACTGGTGCCTCTGCTTGTTTGAGTCGTTCTGCTTTCCGCTGTACTTTTGCTAGTTCCTCTACTTGTTTGAGTAGTACGACTCTCTGTGGTACTTTTACTGGTTAAGGTTCCGAATCCAGTTGTGAACGAAGTAGTCGTAGTATATGCTGTTGTAGTACCGAAAGTGGTAGTATATGCTGTAGTCGTACTTTTGCTAGTACCGGTAGCAAATGCTGTTGTAAAAGAAGTAGTCGTACTATAAGCTGTTGTGGTACCAAAATTAGTAGTATACGCACTCGTAGTACTTCTGCTTGTACCCGTTGCAAATGAAGTAGTGTACGAAGTAGTAGTAGTATACGCTGTAGTAGTGCCAAAGCCTGTAGTATACGATGTGGTAGTACTTCTGCTTGTACCTGTGCCAAAAACAGTACTTGTGCTTTTACTAGTACCTCGGCTTGTAGACTTGGAGGTGTCAAAAGTGGTTGTTGTACTTCTGCTCGTCCCCGTTGCGAAAGCAGTAGTCGTTGCTTTGCTAGTACCTCTACTAGTGGCTCGAGCAGTATCATATACAGAAGTAGTTGACTTACTTGTGCCTCTACTTGTTAAAGTTCCGAAAGTTGTTGTAGTACTTCTACTTGTGCCAGTTGCAAAAGCCGTAGTCGTAGACTTACTAGTACCTCTACTTGTGCCCCTGCTGGTACTGTAAACAGTAGTTGTATCTTTTGTAGTTAAACGTCCAGTTGCCGTATTAAATACAGTTGTAGTACTTTTACTTGTGCCTTTTGATGTGTCAAAGGTAGTTGTGGTTGTTTTAGACGTACCTCGACTAGTACCTCTGCTTGTGTCAAAGGTAGTGGTGTATTCTGTTGTTGTACTGCGAGTAGTAGTTGTATTAAACGTAGTAGTAGTATCAATCGTAGTACTTCTAGTTGTATTATACGTAGTAGTATAAACTGTACTTGTGTCTACTGTTGTTGCTCGAGTAGTGTTAAAATTAGTGGTGTACTCGGTGGTTGTAGCTCTACTGGTGCCGGTTGCAAAAGCGGTATTAAAAGTAGTCGTAGTAGTTTTACTAGTGTTAAAGCTAGTGGTAAATACTGTAGTTGTATTTACTGTTGTTGATCTTGTAGTATTATACGTAGTTGTATACAACGTACTTGTTGTTTTTGTAGTCGTCGTGTTAAACGTAGTTGTAAATACAGTATTTGTAGTACGAGTAGTAGCGAAAGTAGTGTTGTACGCTGTAGTAGTATCTACAGTAGTTCCTCTGCTCGTCTGGAAGGTAGTTGTAAATGCCGTACTAGTAGAGATACTAGTGGCAGTGTTGAAGGTAGTGGTATAGGCGCTGGTAGTACTTTTACTTGTTGCAAAAGTAGTCGTAAATGCAGTAGTAGTATCTACAGTAGTAGCTCTAGTAGTATCGAAGGAACTAACATAGGTGGTAGTGGTACTTGCGCTCGTTGCAAATGTAGTAGTAAAATCTGTGGTAGTAGACTTAGAAGTACCTTGCGAAGTATCATATGTAGTAGTGTACGCACTGCTGGTGCTGCGAGAAGTTACTCCACTTGTATCAAAAGCTGTCGTAGTCGTAAAGGAAGTAGTCTTGCTAGTATCATAAGCAGTGGTAAATGCGGTAGTAGTACCTCTGGACGTGTCTGTACCACGAGAAGTGGTATAAATAGCATCCCAAACGGTATTAAGGCTACCGTCTGTAACTTTCTGTACCACATAATTTACGAATCTGAGAGTACCGTTTGTTGCTTTTACGACTATTGACTCAGGTTCGACTACGGATGAGCCGTTCCATACTTTAATAGTCATTTTATACTACATACCAAACATAACCTACGGGCTTATTTGTTCCGTCCGATGCTTGAGGAGTGGTTCCTGTAATTTCAGAAGTTTTATTCACCCAGACAATATCATTGGCTCCGTCTTTCATATACATACGACCATCCGCAGTATTGATAGCAACTTCACCTAATTCTAGTTGTGAATGAGTAGGGATAGCGCCCGCTGTAGACGAACGCTTTAGTTTAATCGTTTGTGCCATTTGGCTCTCCTATAATCTGCGTATGTACGCTAGAGATTCGGTTTTATTTAGAATGATCCGCCATCAATTGCACCTGTATAAGTGCTTCCAAAGTTTGCGGCAGTTAATATTACGGAAGTTGCACTTCCATTACTTACAGTCCAGTTATCGTTTGTTTCATTCCAAAGAAGCGATACATTTGTCGCAGTTCCTCGTTCAACTTCGATACCAGCATTTGCAGAAGGAGTACCTGTCTCATCCTTGTTAAGTACCATGATGTTATCACCAATGGCAACAGTAGTAGAATCAACAGTAGTTGTCGTACCTTCAACTGTAAGATTACCTGTAATTGTAGCATTACCAGCAACCGAGATATTTGTAGAAGTAATGTCGTCAGAGGTTAAAACACCATCTACCGTTACATTATTGAATGTTACGTTAGAGTTGGTAGCAACTGCCTGACCAATTGCAAAACTTACTGCGTTATTGCTAACTGTTGTAGCAACACCAGTTCCGCCTGTAAGAGTCAGAGTTTCTCCGCCTGCTACAGTATCGGTAGTACCTGAGTCTGCCGCGACACCAAAAGAAGTAGCAATGGCGCTGGTAGATACTGCAGTAACAAGGCCTTTTGCGTTAACAGTAACTACAGGTATAGCAGTAGTAGAACCAAACTGACCTACATTTGAGTTAACAGTTGCAAGAGTACCTGCTGCTGTAACATTACCAGAACCATCAAAGCTAGGAGAGGTATAGGTTAGATCTCCTGTAATAGCAAGTGTTCTGCCCGTCTCAAGAGCTGTAGCGGTGTCCGCATTACCAGTTACATCACCTGTTAAAGCTGCTGTGATTGTACCTGCTGAGAAATTGCCTGAGCCATCTCGCAGTACTAGTTTGCTTGCGGTGTTAGCGGCAGTAGCACCGTCAACAACACCAGTATAGTATTGACCACCAATAGCAACTACGCCTGTAGTACCATCAGGATGTCCTATAAATAGTTTATTACTATCCGACTTGCCCGAATAAGCTAGTTCACCTGCCGAGAGGCTTGAGGGAGTTGTAGTACTTGTACTACGTTTGATTTGAATTGTTTGAGCCATTTAAAGTCTCCGGGATTAGCCTTAAAAGGCTCCTGCGTCAAGCGTGTCTGAATCATCCTCAGCTGAACCTACAATTATAGGTACCCACTGATATACTCCATTACTTGTTTCGCGATATATTTTATATTGATTATCATCTGTATCGTACCAGGTATCTCCTTCATTTACTTGAGACCCTGTTGGCGTATTATCTTGTTGAAAATTTTGTCCTGCAAGCTCTTCAATGGCATCCTGTACGTTTGTTGCACTTAAACCTGATATACTACTAATACCCATACCTGTTGCACTAGTATTTGCAAGAGCTACTCCTGCCGCGGTAATAGTTGTACTTCCATCAGTAACTTCGACACCATTTTGTATAGGCGTTGCCGTAATTGTAATTGCCATTATCTAGTGACCTCTTGAGTAAGGTCTACAGACCCTTGAATCAGTCTAGTTACGGTAGCATCGTTAGCTGTGAAGATTTCTAAATCATAAACATAAGTGCCTGCGGTCAATGCTGAACTGGTTGCATTTGGAAGAGCCATTGTAACTGTTCCAGTAGAGGGAGTACTAATGGTGCACGTAAAAGTAGCCGCAACTGAGGTAGCTGTCTTTGAAGTTCTCATTTGAGCACGCGCAGAATAGCCTGTCAGGTCTTTAGCTGATCCATTGTCTTTAACTGTAAAGTTAATGGCAAAGTCGGAACCTTGGTCAATAACTAGGTTGTAGCGGGCTGCGCTCATATCATTTTCTCCATTTCAGAATTATAGCCAACTTGGGGTGTTATGTCAAGAATTATTTTTTTGGTGGTTTAAAAGTCTTGAATGTCCTCCTGGGCAGCTACCCATTGGTTTGTTTCAATACTTTCTCTTATTTTTAGTATTTTCTCGTCAGACTGTTGAGCTCTAAAATTGTCTACTGCTATTAAAAGAGCCTCTTGTATATTATGTTCCGCAAGCATAGTTATATCTATCTCGTAGTAGACATCATCAACAGTAAAGTATGCTTTGGTTAGACCGTCATCTATTTTTGCTTCAAATGTAATCATTCTGTAAAGGTGCAAGTATACACACCATCCTCCACAGTAAATAAAGATTGGGTAGATACTAAATCCCATCTCCATTGTGCAAAAGCTCCTGACCCTGTAGATTGGAAGAAACTTGCTGCAGATCTATTATAGCTCCAACTATTATTTTGTCTTGTAATAGTTAAAGATGTCCATCCGTTGTTTGAGTGTGTTCCAGAAACTCTAAAAGTCAAATAATGATCTAAACTTGTATTAGCACTGGATCTTGTCATATAAAATGCTATAATCTCATTATTATTTTTGAACGAGAAATCTCCGTCAGAGAGAGTACCGGAGTCAGAAGTAGGTGACATATTGTGCATATACCCATAATAGTTTGTATAGAACTGATTAGGATTATCTCGTGTGCCTGATACTACTTGTTGAAATCCTGCGGTAAGTGTTTCAACATCTGTAGACAAAGTCACACCCGAAGCTCCGTAGAAATTCCTAAAACTAACAGTACTTTCAGAAGTAGTATTAATAGTTTGGGGAGATTCTGGTGTCAGCCCTCTAATATCAGTGTCATTAAGGCTGGCAAGTGTTGCACTTGTTCCGCCAGCCTCAACGTGTATCTGATTTAAAGAAAGACTAACTCCAGCTGCAAAAGAAGGTAGTGCCATTATTTACTCCTTTTCAACTCTTCGATTTCTTCTTTGAGTTCTTTGATAGCTTCTACCAGTAGACCTACTACATTTCCGTAAGCCACTGATTTAGTTTCCATTTCATCATCTGCTATTGTAATAGCTTCTGGCAATACTTTTTCTAGTTCTTGCGCTATAAGTCCTGTTTGTCTACCAATAATATCATTATCAACTCTTTCGTAAGTAACTCCGCGTATTTGCGATACCTTGCTTAGAGCATCAGGTATAACTTTTACATCCTTCTTAAGACGTTCGTCAGAGTAGGCTGTAATGTTTCCTGCGGCAGTAATACTTCCCGCAGACAGGTTGAATGTAATAGTATCATTATTATCCGCCGTATCCCCCCATCTAGCATAGTCATATCCCGATGATGCTTCTTCTAGTTTCATCATCAAGGCGTTACCCGCTTTGAAGGTCATTTTGTCGGTCTCAAATAAGATATGAGTATCTGTATCGCCGTTATGAATAATTTTCTCGCCTAAAGTCAGATCACCTGTTAGCAGCTGATCACCTGTGCTACAGTCAAATGTAAATTTGGCTGACCCAGGGCTTGAAGCAAAAGTTACAGGATTAGCTCCATTATTTAGGTAGAAACCTTCAGCACTAGGCTGAGCATCTATAACTAACCTGTTTGGAGTATTTACGTATGCGTTTCCGTATCTAAAAGTATACTCTCCAATTTCTATAACTGCGGTTGCGCTGCTTCCCCAGGAGAGAGGGCCGGTCATATCTGCCCCTGTAACAGGAACCATGTCAGAAAAGTTTAAACTATCTTTTATTTTTTGAGGAGTTGAAGTGGTCTGCGCAACCCACTTATCGTTGCCTCCAGAAACATAGTACAGTCTATCGGTACTAAATATAGGAGAGTTGCTAGTACTGCCTGCCCCATTATTTATTGAAGAACTATAACCATATCCATAGTCAAGTACGAATGAACCTGTAGGAGTAATAGTTCTTGATCCAAGTGTTATATCGTCTCCAACCCCTGACCTTATTCTAAACTGATGATTCCCTGCCGACAAATTTGAGATGACGTAATCAACTACAAAGTTACCTGCGGAGTCTACACAACCGTAACCAGCTTGTACACCAGATTTATAAGCAGTGGCTTGTGAACGGCCAAGATACTCCTCACTGTTTACCCAATATTGTGTCGATGTTAAAGAAGGAGCAGTATAACCAGTTTGATGCACTTTTGTCAAAGTCTTAGTTTCTTGATCTGACCAAGAACCCCAAGCTCCGTTGCTATATGTACGCTTCTGCAACGTTATTGCTATGCTAGGCATAATAGCATTTGCTACAGATTCTAAGTTCTGTGCTGAATTAAGACCGGTTATAGGATCCATATTTTGAACAAGTGGCTGTCCAGAATAAATAGAAGTTTGTATATTTACATTCTGTGTCGCCCCTATTTCAATCTCTAGCTGTGGGTCGGACGCTGTGGCAGAGGTCTCAATAGTTGCTGTTGAGCTACCTCCTCCTAGACTCGAACTGATCTGACTAAGAACAGGAGCACCTAAAAGGTTATCTGAATCAAAGACAACAGCGTTTGAACTATCTTTTAGCTCAAACGAGTTCATTGTAACATTACCCGAAGCATCAACAGCAAAAGGAGGGTTACTACCTGCGGTTACACCTTCTGAATCCTCTGGAGTTAAACCCGCATACAGAAGATAATCGTCTGAAGATCGTGCAGATAAAGTAACAGATTGTCCATCTATAACATTTCCACTACTATCTCTCTTCGATAGAGTTATTCTAGGATTGGCAGAGGTTGAATTAAAGGTATCAGAACCAATTTCAAATCCTCCAATCGTACCGTAAGAGGCTGTAAACTGACCTTGTTGTGTTACTTTAAACGGTGCCGCTATTCTATTAGAGAACTGCTCACCTGCATAGATTCGTACGTCTGTTGCCGCTTGGGTCTGCTGACCAGCAGCCGGCTGACCTGTCATACCAGCACCATTAATACTACCTTCAGTACCTACTTTTATCGTGCTTCCTGCCTGTATTACTCCGCCTGAAATAGAGGTAACATTTGAATTAACTTCTGTACCTTCTATAAATGTATGTGTAGTTGTACCGTCTGAAAGCTCTTTTCCCGTTCCCGTGAAAGTAACAACGCCCGTAAAATCAGTATGCTGTTTAACGCTGCCATACTGTATATCAAAACTAGTGCTGCTTGCTGAGTCTTCTGTACCAAAGTAAGTAAGTATATAAAAACCATTACCACTTGAAGCACTTTGTGTGTTTGGTTCATTCTTCCAAACATTTGTCGTACCCGAATCAGTGATACCTGTCCCAGAAACTTTTCCT
>Ga0206682_10005160_pt1 | contig 10369 bp, 8 predicted proteins | sample M240m12015metaG_FD_155444 | JGI IMG/M metagenome (GOLD analysis project Ga0206682, IMG submission 155444) | Ammonia-oxidizing marine archaeal communities from Monterey Bay, California, United States - M2 40m 12015 | ecosystem: Environmental > Aquatic > Marine > Intertidal zone | place: USA... | reverse complement strand
TGGCATTCCAAGTGTATAATTTGTGTAAATCATCTTTGTATTGTTTTAAAGATCCAACAATCTTATCTTAATCAAAAATGTAATTTTTCATTCGTGGCTTTTAATAAATACTAACTGTTGGTATATGAAAAGTAGGCGATTTCGAAGCACTAAACTTATGGTTAAGTAGAAATTTTGATACAAGTAAAAACCCCTGATTCCACTGCTATTTCGCCTATTTTTTATATACATTATTACCCACAGTTATTTTTTCATTTTATTTATTATAATATTAATTTATCAATAAATAAATTTATAATACCTTGATTTTTAGGAAATTGTATATATATATATTGTGTTTTTAAATCAGAGTATTCTACTCTAATTTTTCTTTTGGAATTTTTCATGATTAATTACTTTTGTTTTACAATTAATTAAAGGTATATTTGAAGGTATATAATAACCTATTTAAAAAACAAATAATATGAAGAAATTTTTAATTTTATTATTAATTACACCTACACTAGTATGGGGTCAAGTAAAATCAGGTACGTCTTATTCGGAGCACCCAGCTTATGATGTAATTACCGAAAGTTACCGAGTATTTGAATCAGGAACTGAAGCGGAACTAAGAGCCCTCTTTACTGAAGATGCCAAAATATGGGGCCCAGGCGAAAAGGAAGCGGGGACTGTAGACGAAGAAGTAACAAATATGATTTGGTGGCAAGAGAATTTTAAAGATATTAAATTCAGTGTAATGAAAGGAGCTACACAAGATATCATTAAATATAAGGGCGATAAAAAAGGTGTTTGGACTATGGACTGGATGGTGTTCTCTGCAACACACAAAACTAGTGGATTGCCTGTAAAGGTGAATATTCACTCAAATAGTTACGTGACCAAAGAAGGAAAAATAACAATGTCAGAGAAACACTTCGATAGAGAATCTGCTGGTGCGCAAATTCAAGCTTCTTTTGGTTGGAAAAGAAACGGCCGCGTTTATGACGAACATCCAATCATCGATAAACTAAATGAAATGGTTGCACATTTTGAGGCTGGAGAAATAGCTGAATTGGCTACTTACTTTAGCGAAGATGCAAAATTTTACCGCCAAGGTACAAATGGAAGCATAAACCTAGAAGAGCGAACAGCTACTTGGAATCAAGAAGTGGCAAAAAATAGTGTTCGTGATTTAGAACAATCTGGATATCCAGATGCAATTTATTACTCAAAAGATGAAGGCCAATGGGTCGTTCAATCTTGGTGGTGGGTAAACAATACTGACGCAGAATCAGGAGAAAAAACTCGTAGAAATTTACACATGATTCACAGCTTTAATGAAGACGGAAAAGTTGATAGTGAAGTTATCTATATGACGAATTAAAATTAAAAAAAACTATTGTATAGATTCTTTAAAAACCGATAAAATAAACCCACTCTTGTAGTGGGTTTATTATTTTATATAACCTTGTTATTTGTAACAGAATGGTATTGTAGGATACTACAAAATCTAAAAAAATCAGAATCCTGAATAAAAGTAAGCGTATTAAACTCTGTAAACTCTCCTAAAAAAATCGAGACTACTCTCCTATTCTCCATAATTACACATACTAGGAATAAAATAAATTTACCAAACGAAGTTAATTAGAAGCATTAATAAAGAATCGTGTTTAGGATAGAATAAAAGAATACGGGAAACAAAATACTAATCTTTGCGGTTTATAAGGAGGTTTTTCTAATATTATTGTGTTTTATTATCTTCAACTCACTGTTTTCAGGGACACAAAAAAAACCCCATTTTCAGGGATTGACATACATCCCTTTTGTGTGTAAATTTACTTACTTTTCAAAAGTTCGATAGTAAGATTGGACTTATAATAGTTTTTTTTTCGGGCTTCCTTATCGGAAGCCTGTTTTTTTATCCTTTATTTTTTGAAAACAACAAAATTGCATCCAATTTTATCTTCTCTAAAAGCAGGTTCAATTTATATTAGCTAAATTAGCTTCGCATTAAAAAACGTAACGATCATGAAAACAGCATCCATACTCCTTGGAATCATAGCCATCGTATTTGTCGGAATACAACTTTTCTCTTTGAAAAGTCAAAAAAATATTGAAACCTACTCTTATGTTGTAAATAAAAAATACGATCAATTTGAAATACGAAGTTACAAAGCAACTTTATTTACTTCAGTTAAGCTCTCTTCAAAAAAATATAAAGAAGCATCCAGTAAAGGCTTCTCAATTTTAGCAGGATATATCTTTGGGAATAATAATCGAAATGAAAAAATAGCGATGACCTCTCCAGTATCGATGTCATTGAAAGATTCTACAACGATGATGTTTATGGTTCCAAAGAAATATAAAAAAGAGACACTCCCTCAGCCCAACCTGTCAAACATAAAATTTAAAGAAGAACCTGCAAAAACTGTTGCGGCTATAAATTTTAGTGGCTGGGCAAATGATAAAAAAATTAAAAAGTACAAACAAAAACTAAAAGACGCCTTAGAAAAGGAGGGAATACTGTATAAAAATAGGTTTCAATTTTTAGGATACAATGCGCCTTACGAAGTTTTTAATCGAAAAAACGAAATTATAGTAGAACTAGAATAAAAACATATTTATACAACAAACCTAAAAGTATGCGAACCTTCTTTTTTAGATTTTAATTATTTTCTTATGTAATAAATTTGTGTTGGTTTGAATTTGTAAAAGATAAAGCCCATTTTCGAAAGCACTCAAATCCACCTCAACGTTACTTTGATTAAAAGTGTAGGTTCTAACTAATTTTCCATTTAAACTATAGAGTTTTACGTTGTGAATTTCTCCCAAAGAAATTTTCAGAGTTAACAAATCGGACACTGGGTTTGGACTCAAAACCACATAAGGCTCAACTTGAACCGAATTAACAGAAAGGTTTGCAGCAATATCATTAATTGCCGTCCAATTACTAGCCAAACTATTGTCTAATCCCAAACCTGAAAGTTGAAGCAATGAACCATCTCCATCTGCCGCTTCTGGCCATGGCAATACATCGTTATAAGTAACATCATCAATAACATTTCCATATGCATCTAATAATACAAGATCTTCACCATCATTTGACAAACTTCTCGAAAATTCACCAAAAGGCTCAAATCCATAACGCTCTTTAAAAGACTCGCTCTTTTTTGCCAAATAAATTGACTTATTACCAGCTATTGAAGCTCCTGGAGAAAACTGATACGTTAGTCCCAAACCTCCGAAGTAAATTCCTGTCAAATTTACAGAAGATGCACCGTTATTTATAATTTCAATAAACTCAAAATCACTTGAATCTTGGTCTTCTTGAACCAAAGGATGATAATTTATTTTAGAAATGACCAAGGGAGGTGTTGACACATTATCACACAAACTTGTGTCAGATAATTGACCTGAAATCCAACTGATTCGCTCAAATATAAATGATTTTAATCCACTAATCTGATCTTCAAATTGACCAGTAGTTCCTGATAGTAATTCCTGACGTGTAGCTGCTTCTGAAATAAGTGTTTTGGTGGTATCAATGAGATTAGAAATAGCATTGGAATTCAGAGGCATTCCGGGGGCAATAAGTTCCTTCCAACGCTTAGTTAAATAGCATTTAAAAACGGAATCATTAAATAAATCTGTCCAAAATTTCGTCCCCATATTTTCATACTCAAACTGCCAGAGATATGTTTTACTTCTATCAAAACCAAAATCAAATAAATCATTTCCAAACGTTAAATTAAAATCCCAAATAGGTCCAGCTCTCAGTTTGCCATTACGGTCTTTATGAAAAAACGTACTAAACTGATATCCATCTGCATTGGATGCAAGTTCGTTGAGGATCATAAAGTCTACAAATGAAGGAATATCGATCACGGATGGATACCCTGTTGTAATAGATCTATTACCCTGACTTGCAGATACTTCAAGCTTCTCAAATTCGTTCTTTATATACTCATTCTGCTGAAACTTAACAGTCGTTGGCTTAGGGTGCTCATGGATATAATTCACCTGACCCCAACCGTAAGAATCCATATACCAAGCAGGGGTGTCTGACCCTTCATTTTTATCTGCTTTGGTAATATACCCCCCTGTAATCTTGGGAAAAGACAGATCAGTTTCTTTAATTTTTTTGATATCAATCCGACTGTCATCTGCTTTTAATTTCTCTTGCAAGACATAAATACCTCTAAAATCTCCATTCAATACCACTTCACAATAACGGCCTCTAGACGCATAGTTTCCTGTTAAGTTTGAAAGTTTATAACTGAGGTAATCTCTCATAAACGAAGGATCATAGGCTAAACCATTCAAAATCCAATCATTCTCTTTGGGCATTTCAAGAAAGGATACATTTACTTTTTCACCCTGATCATCATAAGGAGTGAATGCATATTGTTTTTTATCTAATAGACTTGAAGAAGATCCCCGATATTCAATTTTAATAGCCCCATCATAACTAAGGGCTGAAGCATTATTGATGTCTGTAAGAAAATTTCGTTGCCCATTAACGTTGTATATAATTTTCATCGTAGCATTGATCTTTGGATCATTCGGAATTTCCTGACCTTGTTCTGTATTGATGACTACGATCGGTAGGTTCGAAGACTTAAAATTAACATCTACAGAAGGCGTAGGAGTTTCAAACCAAGAGGGAGGGGTTCTATAATCATAATTCGATGAAGTAATCCCTAGAGAAAGTACCGGAAGCGCAGAAAAATCAGAGGAATTAATTGATTCGTTGTGGACTTGCACGGCAATTACATTGGTTCCTGTGGTTAAGAGTGCTGTGTCTACTGTAAAACGTTCCGGGGCAAGTCCCCGAGGAAGTAGTGCTTCGTGTAACCCATCACTAGCCTGATCAAAATTAGGCACAGATCCTGAGACTAAATTCCTAGCGATCTCTTGCCCATTTAAATAGGCAACAAAGCCATCGTCATAATCAAGATCTAATACCATGGCCTCAACCAATGATGCATCTGTAATTGTAAAGGTAGCTCGAATATACACAGACATCGTGTTTGATAAAATTGTGGCATCATCACCATCTCCATATCCAAAACCTGATGCTCCAGTACTCCAACTTGATGAATTAAATTGTACTTGATTCCAATTTGAATTGGGTTGTGAGGTGGGAACAAGATACTGCCATTGATCGCCGGGAAGAACGACACTTTCCCAGTGGTTAACTTGAGCAGCAGCATAAAATGAAGAAAAAATACAAACTAAATATAGGTATCGCATGAAAAAACAAACTTTAAAAAAATGGAATAAAAACTTTTACTATTTAGAGATAAAATTAATGATTATAGTATATAAAACATTAAATATCACCCATACAAAATACATACAGATCAAAAAATTGACACAATTTAAATCTTAAAATAATAAAGAATTCTTTTAAAATTAAAAAGACGGTAATGAGTAGGTATTAAAAAATGTTTTATTTAGGTAGATAAACTCTTTTGGCTGTTTTCAGAACATCTGCACGGTCAAATGACATTTTTTTTGTTTTAAAATTTGCAAATAAATCCATTTGATCTGTGTAATGTGGACTCTCTGGTCTCCTGCTATTTCCAAAAGAGATCACAGATTCATAGTAGGTTTTAGTGGGAGTAAATCGAACCATACCGATGTAAGACTCTCCGTGTGTAATTTTTACACGTCCATTTTTATAGGGACTTCCTCGCATCGCTGTTACCACATCGGGTAGACCAAAAATAGGAAGTTCTTTGGTTCCTCTAACCAACTTTTGAAAATCTCCAAGCTGAATCCGATCACTATCAAAATGCGTTTTCATGTAAGCTTTTGTAATTTTTAACGCTTCAAATAATACTTCATGTGAAAAAATACGATCTTCTCCTAAGTTTCTGAAAAAAGGCCCCAGTTGGTAATACAGCAATGCATACGCTCCAGCACCATAAGAAGTTGCATTGGCAACTCTATCCCAATTTTTAATATCTGATAAAAGGACCCTTACTGAAGGATAATCTTCAACCTTCATCTCAAACAACGGGTTTAAATCCATATAATTATACTGTAACGGAGTTGGTAATTGGTGGTCGTATTTGATACGCTTGAAACGCTGATAATCTATATGTTCTTTTTCTTCTAGTAACGTTAACAAACGTGTAGATCGATTGTTGTCATAGGTTTCATAATTCATTGCTTTTGCAAAATTTGCTGATATCGGATTATCGGACTTTCCGGAAGATTTAAAAGGACTGTGGTTTGCATTGTAAACAAAACCTGATTTTGGATTCACTACTTGCGGTAATGCGGAAATGTCGTAGTAGGTATTCCAAAGGGTCTCTTTGGTATTTCCAGGAACTACGTCTGTCCAATTATATCCTTTCGCCCTAATAGGAATTTTACCATTGGAAATATAAAAAATAGTATCGTTCCTGTCTGCGTATCCGATATTATATCCAGGCAATGCCTTCATTTCTAAAGCCTTGTAGAATTCAGTAAAATTAGTAGCCTTGTTCATACGCCACCATTGTTCTAAAGCATTGATGTTTGTAGTACTAGGAGTACGAACTGAATACACCCCTGTTTTATTTTTTAGTGTTGGACCATAAATACTTCGATAGAATTTTTTGGATATTGGAATGTTAATTCCAAGAAATTTAAACGTAAGTTTTGCTTTGAACTTTTCTAATTTGTGAGGTACACCGTCAACCAAGTAGATGTTTTTTTTCTTTGGATGCATTTCTAACGCAAAAACATCTGCTTTGTCGGGATAGTTTACGGTATGGGTCCATCCTAGGAATTCGTTGGCTCCTGACAGTATACAAGGGCTTCCAGGAAAGGAAGCTCCGATAATATTGGTACCTTCTTTACTAACCAAATGGGCTTCATACCAAGAAGTTGCTCCCTCTAAAGGCTGATGCGTATTGATCGTTAAAAAAGTTTGATTGGAGTGAGTTCTACTTCGATTAACCGCTATTAAATTCGAACCTTTGGTGTCTTGATTTATTTGAAACGGCCAGGATAAGTTATCGTTTACGATGCCAGTTACAAGTCTATCGGCTCCATTTGAAATAAAAAGTTGCAACTGGGTGTACCGAAGTATTTTTTTTGGAGTAATCGGGAATAATTTTTTTTCGAGAACTTCGTCTGGATGTTTCTTTGCAAATGCATTCAAACCTTCTGTAAAAGCTTCAAGAAGTGATATAAATTTAGCGTCGAGTGTGTGATATAAATCATTGACAGTACTTTCGGATTGAATAAATTGAGTTAAAAAATCTGCACCAGCCGCTTTTAGTCCAATACGTTTTCCTAACATCCCATTCCCAGCTAAATAGGCTTCTTGTATAAGCTTAAAATGGTCTTCAGCTTGCGCCCAAGCATACCCATATGCTACTTCTGAGTCTGTATCTGCATAGATATGAGGCACCCCAAAATCATCTCTAATAATCTCAATATTGTCAGGATTTATCTGAGAATAACTTTTAAAACTGATGCTTAAAATGAAAAGGAAATAAATTGATTTTTTCATGAAAAAGTATTTTCACAAAAATAAGACCCTCCCAATTAAAATTTAGTTATAATAAAGTTAATTTAAAATTGAAATTAATTCAGTGATAACATACAGATATTGGGCTCAATGTGATTTTATAAGTACAATAATAAATCAATTCATTGAAGTCTCTTACAATCTAAAATTGGATTTTGAACGAACTAATATCACGTTATGTTTTGCGCTTATTTTTGAAACTCTAGCGTATTTAATGAAGATTATTAAAAGAAATATTCGTTATATTTACAATGTCTTTAGAAAATGAACGAGTCATTCGTTCTTAATCAAAACATAAAATATCCTACAGTTATGTTGAAATTATTAACCACACTAGTTTGTATCGTCGCATTGAATTCTGTTGATTATTCAAAATCAAATGAATCATTATATGATATTAAAATAGAAGGGATCGATGGAGAAATAATTGATTTAAACCGATACAAAGGAAAAAAAATACTCTTTGTAAATATAGCGTCTAAATGTTGGTTTTCTTACCAATATGATGGGCTACAAGAGCTTTACAGCACTTATAAAGACAAGCTAGTTGTTATTGGCATACCTTGTAATCAGTTTAGAAATCAAGAACCCGGAACCGCATTAGAAATAAAAACATTTTGCAGCCTAAACTATGATGTTGATTTTCCTTTGACTTCGAAATCTGACGTAAAAGGAAATAATCAACACAAATTATACCAATGGCTGACAATGAAAAGTAAGAATGGAAAGAAAAATTCATCTGTAAAATGGAACTTTCAAAAGTATTTAATTGATGAAAAAGGAGAATTAATCGATGTTTTTTATTCATTCACGAAACCCATGAGTAAAAAAATAACTAAATTAATTTAACCCTTTTGGTCAATGAGAAAAATTTTTCCTTTCTCAAAACAAGTTTTAACAAGAAAATTCCCAACTTTCGAAGCACAAAAAAACCCACAACAATAGCTGTTATGGATTTTAATTTTATAGGTGCTTGGCACTATTTATTGCTCAATTAATACTCTTTCATTTACATAAAAAGTTTGCACTTTTCCATTTACAATTAATGCATCGTGAACTTGATTTACTTTTACCTCTTTTCCTTCAACGGTTAACGTCAGATCATGACCGGAAGTCACATACTGTCTTAAGACCCCTTCTTTGGTTGTAAATTCATTTGCAATTGCATATTTAGTCACCCATTTAGGATTGTTATTTGCAAACCATTCCTTTAAAAAAGCAGCATGAGCTTCTGTACCATCAATAAACTCTCCTCTAGGTCCATAAGCTTTAAAACCCTTCTCTGCGTTTAATCCTTTGATCGTTTCCATGTCTCGCTCGTTGTGGGCTTTAATGTATTTTTCCCAAATTGCTACTGTTTCCATATTACCAGCAAAAAGAGATGTTTTAACACCCTCTGTTATGTCAAATCCAATTGCTACTGGAGTTGAAATAGTTTCTTTAGCAGGTGTATTAGTACAAGATATCATTAGCAATGATATTGCTGATAGTAACATTATTTTTTTCATCTTAAATTGATTTTAAATTATTTAAGTAAATATAAAAATTAATTGCTAAAAACAAGTGTTAATTTAGATAACATTAAAATAGGGAGTATCATTTTTTATACTGATGGGGATTTTCTCTAATCCCTTTTCTGAATAATTTTCTCACTGTTTTTCTTAGACTGTTGTCCATCCTTAAAAGTACATCTGTTATTTTCTGAGTAGACCTTCCTCTAAATAATGTAATGTGAAAATCATCATGTGGTGATAAAGGAGTTTTGGAAAAATAATAATTGGAGATGCAAGCTCTTATACTCGTTGTTTGAACTTTATTCACAGCATGCCAAGACTTTTGGTGCGTAGCCATGACAACCAATCTATTGTACTTGCTTTCAATTTCAATAGGTGCTTGTTCCAAGCCATTGTTCCATAATTCTAAATTTCCTCCATTTTCTAATTTCCAATTTGGTGAAACATAGAAAAGTAAATTTAAAACCCTCCAAAGCTTTTGATCTTTATCATGTGAATTGTCTATATGGGGTTGTAAATAATTGTTTTTTTTCATCAAAGAAACTCCTCCAGCATATAGATTTTTATCAGGCAGAATGTCTTGTAAATTACAAATCTCAGCAATAATAGAAACGACCTTTTCTTCTTGAAAAGCATATATTATTTCCTCTAGAAGAGGGTGATACTTATTCATTTGGTAGGCTACATACTTATACTCCCTTATATTTTTTTTCAACTCTGAATCTGACAATTTAGGCAAGTGTCGGTGAATTTCCTCAATCAAATCCAACGGCAATAACTTATCAATATAGAAATAGCCTATTTGATTTTTACTGTCTGAAAATTGCTTTTTCAGGGTCTCTTTTTCAATCGTTAATCTATTGAAAATTAAAGATGCTATTTGATTTCTATAATACATTTATAATTTTTCTAAGAGAATATTTAATGATTGAGAGTATATAAAATAAAGGCGCTAAATAAACGGAACTTAAATCGGTCTTTAAACTAATTTCCTCTTGGTAAATCTTCCATTGTCCTTTTTTAGAGACTCCATCTGAATTACAGTTTGTAATTAATAAATCTACAATTTGACATGGAATCTTTTTCTTATACAAGTAGACATGAAACCAGTAATCAGACAAAATTTTATAGGTTAAATTATAGGTAGTTTCTAAAAACAACTTTCTTCTATAAAATGTTCCTTGATGGTGCAAGCCATTCTTTAACCACATAGCAGAAGACCAAGTTGGTTTTTTTAGGGTCTTACGTTTGCTATATATAAATGGCCTTGTATTACCACTGTAATTTATTTTTCCAGATACCAAAGAATGTCCTTTATTTATTAAACTAAAAACGTTCGCTAAAACAG
>Ga0206682_10005159_pt1 | contig 10372 bp, 10 predicted proteins | sample M240m12015metaG_FD_155444 | JGI IMG/M metagenome (GOLD analysis project Ga0206682, IMG submission 155444) | Ammonia-oxidizing marine archaeal communities from Monterey Bay, California, United States - M2 40m 12015 | ecosystem: Environmental > Aquatic > Marine > Intertidal zone | place: USA... | reverse complement strand
CCTTTTTTTGATTTTAAAATAAACATTGCAGTATCTAGATCTTTTACTTGTTGTGAATTTTTATCAAATAAAGCATCTCCAAATGCAGATATTTGAACTACAGGATCATCAACCAATATAAATCTAGTTAAATCAAAATCATGGATAGTAGTATCTCTAAAAAAACCTCCAGCAGCTTTTAAATATTCAATACCCGGTGGTTCAGGGTCTCTACTTGTAATAACCACCATTTCTAATTCACCAATTTCTTTTTTTATTCTTGCTTGTTGAGCCTTAGCATGACTTGCATCAAATCTTCTATTGAAGCCAATTTGAATGGGAACTTTTGTTCCTTTAATATTTTCCCTACACTCATTTACTTTGTTGATATCTAGATCAATTGGTTTTTCACAAAAAATTGCTTTTCCAGCTTTTGCTGCCATTGTAATAAATTGAGTGTGAGTTGGTGTAGCAGAAGCTATAAGAACTGCATCTATATCATCCGCATTAATTGCTTCTTCTGGTGATGATGCAATTGAGCATCCTGTTGATTTTGCTACTTCTTCAGCAAATTGAGAATTAACGTCATATATGTATTTTAATTTTGCTTTTGGATGCGCTGCTATAAATTTAGCATGCATTTTTCCAATCCGTCCTGCTCCCATTAAGGAAAAATTAATCATAAGAATATAGAACAGAATTAAAAAACAAAATCAAGAAACATTTTTTAATGATGAATCAAACATTAATTAAAAATATAATTTTCTTGATGCACATAACATCATCATCTAAAAATTCATTTAACTTTTTAATAAATTTTTATGTCAGTAAAATTAGGAATAGCGCCGATAGCATGGAGTAATGATGATATGCCCGAATTAGGAGGGGATACAACTTTAGAGCAATGTCTATCTGAAGCTAGTCAGGCAGGATTTATTGGAATTGAGTCTGGTGGAAAATTTCCAAAAAAATCAGAAGAATTAATTCCTAAACTTAATGAGTTTAATCTAAATCTTTGTTCAGGTTGGTATGGAGCTAATTTGAGAACAAATAATGTTAATGAAGAAAAAAATCTAATTCAAGATCAGTTAAAACTTTTTAGAGATTGTAATTCACCTTGTATGGTTTTTGCTGAAGTTTCTGGTTCAATTCAAGGAGATCCAAATCGAAAATTATCTACAAGACCTCAAATGGATCTTGAAGAGTCTAAAAAATACTATGAAAAAATTTCACAAATGGGAAAATATCTTCAAGATGAAGGGATGCCACTTGCTTACCACCATCATATGGGCACTGTAATAGAAACCGAGGAGGATACCGTTAGATTGCTTGAAAATACTGATGATAGCGTAAAACTTACATTAGACACTGGTCATATGTTATTTGCTCAAGGAGACTCGTTAAAGATATTAAACGATTTTAGTGAAAGATTAATTCATATGCATTGTAAAGATATTAGAAAAAGTGTTTTAGAAAAATCTTTGAAGGAAGATTTAAGTTTTAGAGGAGCATTTTTAGAGGGTGCATTTACAGTTCCGGGTGATGGATGTATTGATTACAAGCCTTTGTTTGATGTATTAAAAGAAAAAAATTACTCAGGATGGCTAGTAGTAGAGGCAGAGCAAGATCCTGCAAAAGCAAATCCGCTTGAATATGCAAAGATTGGCTACAAATATTTAACAGAAACTCTTAATACGAGTAACATAGAAGTCTTTCAAAAATAATTTTTAAATTATAATTTTACTGTTTTTGATTTTTCTAATTTTTCATCAAAAAAATCAATAATATTTTGTATTGTCTCTTTACCCATTCTTGTCATGCATTCTTCAGTAAAAGCTGCTGTGTGTGGACTTAGAAAAACTTTATCGTTTTTAAGTAAAGGATTGTTTGGCTCTGGAGGTTCAATTTCAAAAACATCTAAACCAGCACCAAAAATTAAATCTTCTTTTAAAGCTTTATCTAAATCAATTTCATTTACAATCCCGCCTCTAGCAGCATTAATTATAATACAATTTTTTTTCATAGTTTTGAGTAAATCATAATTAATTATATTTTTAGTTTTATCATTTAATGGAATATGAAGAGAAATTGCATCCATATTTTTACAAGCATCTTCCATACTCTCAACTTTTATTCCTCCTAAATTTTCAATTATATCTTTAGAGACAAAAGGGTCATAAACAAAAACTTTCATTTCAAAACCTAAACATCTTTTTATAAGAGCTTGACCAATTCTACCAAAACCAGCAATTAGTATATTTTTACCCCAAAGCTCAACAGTTTTGGGTAATTTGTTTCTATTATTAAATCTTCCTTCCTTAACAGTGTCGTCATACATAGTTTTTCTTTTAGAAATATTAAGGAGCATGAACATTACATGTTCAGCTACAGCTACAGCATTCGCTGTTGCAGTAATTGCTAGAGTAAGATTATTTTTTTTTGATGTTTCTAAATCAATATTATCATAACCAACACCATGTCTTGAAATTATTTTAAGTTTATTTGCACAATTAATTACTTCCCCTGGGAGTTTTGCAGTTCTAATAGAAACACCATCACAATCTTTTACTTTTGATTTCAGAAATTCAATATCTGTATTTTCTACAACTTCGAATTCATATTCAGGATTTTTTTTAATAAGTTCAATTCCAGCCTGATGTATAGGTTGGATAATTAGTATTTTTTTCATATGACTTTATACATAAAAATAAATTTTATTAAATATTAAATTAAATAACTTACTTTTTTATTGAAATCGTTGATGGTCTTATTGAATTTGAAACTATATTTCTAGAAAGTTTTATCTCTCTTAAAACAATATAAATTCCAGCTCCAATTATAAAAATATTTCCTAAATAAATATTCCAAGTTGGAATTTCATTAAATACATAAAAACCAATTAATGCACCTATTAATAATTGGATATATTGTGTGTTTGCAAATATAGAGGCAGGAAGATGTCGAGCAGAATTTATAATAAAAATCATTCCCATTCCTCTCAATAAGCCCGCATTAAAATTTAAAAAGAAATCTGTTTTTGTCATTGGAATATAAACTTCAAATGTAATCACACCAGAAATTATAATTAAAATTAATTTTCCAATTATTAAAAATGAATATACACTCTCAGATTGACCATACTTTTTGACCAACAAATGACCTACTGAGGCAAAAATTGGTATTAATAATGCTAATAATACATAATTATTTATTTCTTTTCCAAAGGGATCAATTGCAATTATTGTTCCAATAAAACCTACTAATATTGCTGTATATCTTCTCCAACTTACTTTTTCTTTTAAAAAAATTACTGAGCCAATTGTTAACACAAAGGGTGTAAAGAAGATAATGCTATACATTGTTGTAAGTGGAAGTTTATTTATACAAAGAAAAAATAATCCCATCGAAATTATTATAGTTACCGCTCTAACTAAATGAATAAGGAAGTTTTTGGTTTTAATTTTTTTCCAGGAATTTCTAACTTGAGTATAAAGTAAGATTGGAAGTAATGCCGATATGGAGTTAATAAAAATTATTTGTGTTACATGATAATAATTTGTCAATTCTTTTGCTATGGAATCCATGATAACAAATAAAGAGTAGCCAAGAATTGCCAAAAGAAAGTCTACCGAATAAACACGGGTAGTTACTGAATTCATAAGTTTATTTTTTATATTAGTTTTGAAAGATCTCTTTTGCTATTTTTATATGTTGGCAAAGGATATTTAAAGGCATATTTACGGGGTATACATTTTTCTTTGGCTTTTTCCCAAAGAGCAAGCCATTGTTGAAAGTTTAAAATAGTAATATTTTTTTTATTTTTACTTTTAACATAAAAACTGGGCAAAGGTTCACGACCTGAAGTTTGACCAGCTTTATTATATCTTAGATCAGCACTAATTCTAAAAGAGTTTGATTTATTTGGAATAGAGCAGTGTGGAGAGTGTCGGTGAAGCAAAACTATATCTCCCACATCAGCTTCCAGGTAAACAACTTTTTTTGAATTTAGTAAGTCTGAATTTTTGATTTCAACTTGACCTCTGTAACCTGAATGATGATTCAGCAATCCTAACTTGTTGATTCCAGGAATAGTGATCATACATCCATTTTTCTTAATTGTTTTTGTAAATGGAATCCACACAGTTAAAAGTTCAGTATTTTTTTGACCTCTAGTAGATAATACCGCTGCATCTTGGTGCCAAGGAGTTCTGCCACTTAAGCCGTCAAAAATTGATTCTTTAGGTAGTGTTTTTTCAGGTTGTTTAATTCTCGTATTTTGGACTGGATTAGAAAGAATTTCTGGACCAAGGATTTTTTCAACCGCACTAAGTATTTTTTTATGTTTAATTAAATTCCATAAAGAGTGTGTAGCAAAATAATCACTATCCTTCTTAACATGATCTCTTGGAAGTCGAGTATTAAAATATTGATCTAAATCAAAAATGTTAAGAGAAGATACAAACTGATATTTTTTTTCAAATTTTAATTTTAGTGCTTTTGAAATTTTAGTTTTAGGAGAGAATTTGTGAATTAATCGATCCATCACGTACTCCATATCATTTAAGATAGGTTTAAGATCATTATCAAAATTTAAAACGTTTTTTACTATCGCATATCCTTGTTCTTCAAATTTTTTTTTATTTAATGATTTCATATTTGAACTTTATTAATTTGTAACTGGGAATGTGAGATAATTTGCATCATGAAATGAAGTTAACATTTTTTTTTTAGTTTTAATTATATGAGGATAGTATGAAATATCATTAAATTTCCATATTACTGGTTTGTTTAAAGCATAGCTTCCATAAATAAAAAATCGTTTCGGGCAATTTTTTTCAATAAATCTTTTAACACCATGATACGAATTGGGTGTTGATTGGAAAAATACCACCGTTCCTTGTTTAGGAGTAAATTCTTTGACAACTTCTAATTCACTAATTTTTGGAAATCTTCTAAAACTTTTTCTAATATTTTTTTTAATTTTTTTTCTGTAAATGGTAAGTGATCCTCCATTTCTTTTAGGTATGTCGGTTAAATAAATTAAAAAATTATACAATCTTGTAATATCGTCTCGATGTGGTCTCAATCTATAACCACCTTTTGAAACAGAAAAATCAATATCTAAATTCACTTTTGGATTAGAATAATTATTGCCAAGTAATTTTTGAAGTTCATTAGAGCTTAATTTTTTTTTAATAGTAAATTTTTTTGGATTAAAAATTTTTGGTAGATTTGAGTTTGCCCATGATCCATTTTTAAATTTTTTTTTGAATATATTTTCAATTTTTTTGTAGAAAGATCTGCTATTAAAAAGCTTAAAAAGTTTTTCAGAAATTTTTGATTGTTTGATATAATTATTGAAATTTTTTGAGCCTTTATTGATGCGACTTCTGCCACCCATAATCATATCATCAAAAGATTTAGAGTTGCTAATTTCTTCGATTAATATTTTACAAATATTTTTTGGAATAATATTACTACCTACTAGAACTGGAAAATTTCCTTTTACTTTTTTCAATTTTTCAATTCGGAGCATTTAGCTATACATTCCCTCCTTAACTTTGATCATCTTATACATAAGATCGTTTAAAGGAGTTTTTATCCCATGTTTTTTTCCAAGACTTGATACAACACCACTTATGAAATCAATTTCGGTCTTTCTTTTGTACTGAACATCAAAAGCCATAGATGATTTATTCGTTTGTTTTGAGTCTACAATTTTATTAAACATAAAAAGGCACTCATCCTCAGAAACCTCTACACCATCAGCTAACGCTACTTGTCTTGTTTCTAAAATTATTTCTTTTCCTAAAGATCTAGATACATCATTTGCACTATTATTTATGTATAGATCAGTATGATGTAGATCAAAAATTGCTGATAGGGGCCCAATCGCTGTTAATGCAAACAGTTTCATCCATTTTCTTTTTTTTACATCATCAGCAGCAATAGTTTCGAGATTATAAGCTGTAAAAGTGTCAGCGATATCTTTTACTCTTTCACTCATCTCACCTTCATATTCTCCAATCCAAGAAGGTAGAGCAGCGTGGTTCATTATATGACCTGGCCCTAATATATTTGAAGCTTGAGTTGTTGTTCCCCCTAGAACTTTTTCAACCCCTACAATTTTTTGCATAATTGCTTCGTGACCAAAACCATTTTGAAACGACATAAAAACAGTTTTTTCACCAATGATATTTTTAATACTATTTAGAGCTGGCTCTAAAACAGTTGCCTTACACATCACTATTACAGCATCAACAATACCAACTGTCGATGGGTCTGTCGTTGCTTTAACTTTAATAAATCTGTCACCACCATGGCCATCCATCTTAAGACCATTTTTATTTATGGTTTCTACATGCTCTTTCCAAACATCAATGAGGTTAACGTTTAATCCTTTTTCAGCTAATAACCCCCCAAACAAACAACCCATTGCGCCAGCACCTAAAACTGCAACTTTTAAATCTTTATTTATCATTCAAGCCCTATATAAATTAATTTATGTATAGATATTATATATATTATCTATAGACAATATGCAAAATAAAATATAGCTTAATTGATAATGCAATTAAAAATAGAAAAATCAAAATTTAAAGAATATTCACTAAATAAAATTTCAGAAGCTCTACAAAGCGGATTATCAAACAATTATAAAGTTGTTGAAGTATCAATTGTCGATTGTCCAAATTTGAGAGATTGGGGCTGCCCATCTGAAGGAATTAGTGGAAATCAAAAAATTATAGATGTTGGTGGTGAACCGTACATGCACGATCCAAAATTGATTGGAGCTGAATTTGATTATGAAGAAATTTCTAAAATGATTGGTTCGGAAAAATCTTATGCTTTAGGTGCTGGTTCAGGTGCTATGTCATGTCTAGACGGACATTGTGGAGAGTTAGTAATTAACGAAAATCTAATCACTGATGAGTCAAAATCAATAATAGCTCGAGTTGGAAAAAATAAAGAATGTATTGCTGAAAAATATACAGCCAGAAAACACGGTGGCTTAGGTAATGTTTTTTATACTGATGGGGTAAGAGGTAAAGTTATTAAAATAAAAATAAATGGAAGATCTGGAGAGCAGGGATCTTTAACCCAAGCAATGAGAAAAGCTTTGTCTGATAATTTGAAAATTAAAGATAATGGCCATATTGCTTTGGCAGGAGTTTTTAGAATTTTAAATGGAAAGATCAGATCACATGTTCAGCCTGATTATAAAGATATTAAACATGAATATTATGATCCTGAACAAATGAAATGTGTAAAAGATTTTTTACAATTTTATGAACCAGTGGGACCTGAGTTACAAGGTTATTGTGTGCTTTGGACTGGCGATCCAACAGGAGGAAATCTTAATTTAAGAGAGTCTGGTGAACATACTCATTTTCATTCCTATACTAAAGAAAATGTAGCAGGTCATTATCACTTTGATGTAACTCCTGAAGAGATAGAATATGAGGGTTATTTTAATACCGCAGAGGAAGTGCACAGAGTTAATAATATTTACAAAGAATTAACTAATAAAAAATAATATTAATTTAACTTTGTTTAATATAACATTTTGGAATGAAGAAACAATTTAAGTACCCAAAATCTTTTGAGGAACAGAAAAAAATTCCAAAGATTACACAAAAAAGAATTAAATTAGCTGAAGCTTCACTTGGTGATTTCGAGGGAAGGCTTGAGAATGATTTACTTAATTGGTTTTCATTAACGCCTCAACATTGGATAATGTTGCATATGGTTATGCTTGCTTATTATAAAAATAAATCAATTACTAAAAATGAATTACTAAAGGTAATTGAAAAATCTTACCTGACATCAAATGTCTATATAGATACCGCAATTAAAAAAGGTTTTTTTAGAATTATTAGAAATGAAAAAGATAAAAGATCAATTTTTATTTTACCTTCAGTTATAACAATAAAAACTTTTGAAGGTTTTATAGATAGAAGAGATCTAGTTTATAAAGGGATCTGATTTACTAGTATGCTTTAGACTCTTCTTTTTTAGAAGAACCTTTCATTTTATCAACCACAGCTTTTGCACCAGAACTTAAGGCTCGTTGATCTGCGCCAATTGTTACAAAATTAAAACCTTTATCAATCATTTTTTGAGCATATTCAGGAGTACCATTATGAATACCTGCATAAATATTATTTTTTTTAGCATGTTCTAAAATTCTTAAAATTTCTGAATAAGCTTTAGTGCTTTCAGGTCTATCAAAACCTGGCTCTTCTCCAATTGCTAAACTCAAATCTGCTGGTCCAATATAAATACCATCAACACCTGGAGTTGACATTATCTCATCAAGTTTATCCAAAGATTCTTTTGTCTCTATCATTGCTAACTTAAGCATTTCATCATTTGCATGTTTTGCATAATCTGAACCACCATAAATTAAACCTCTTACAGGACCAAAACTTCTATAGCCATTGGGAGGGTACATACATGCTTGAACAAATCTTTCTGCCTCTTCTTTATTACTAACCATCGGACAGATAATACCATAACATCCAGCATCAAGAATTTTCATTATTTGACCAGGCTCATTCCAGTTTACTCTTGCAAGTGGGGTAACATCTGTGGTTGATATAGTTTGCAACATTGGTAAAGCATTAGTGTAGTCAACCAAACCATGCTGCATATCAATTGTAAGTGAGTCCCATCCTTGATGAGCCATTACTTCAGCTGAAACTGTGCTTGGTATTTGAAGCCAACCATTTACAACAGGTTTCCCTGCTTTCATCATTTCTTTTACTTTGTTTTTTCTCATGATTATATTTTTAAACCCATGTGAGTATATTTCACATTTAAGTAATCTTTAATTGCACCTGAACCACCTTCACGCCCATAACCAGTTTGTTTTATTCCACCAAATGGTGCCTCAGCAATTGCAACTACGCCTGTATTAACTGCAACACATCCAGATTCTAATTTTTCTGATCCAATATGAGCTTTATCCATAGAGTTTGTGTAAAGATAACTACATAAACCAAGATCGTTATCATTTGCTCTTTCAATAACTTCATCAAAAGTTTTAAATGTAAGAATGGGTACCAATGGACCAAAAGGTTCTTCTTTCATGATAGTAAAGTTATCTTTTACATCATCAAATACAGTTGGTTCGTAATAATATCCTTTATTGAAACCAGACGGTCTTTTTCCACCCATTAAAACTTTCGCACCTTCTTTTTTTGTAGTTTCTACTAGTTTTTCTATTTCTTCTAATCTCTTTGCGGTACTTAAAGGTCCTAGCTCAACACCTTCATCCATACCGTTTCCTATTTTTAATTTTTTTGCTCTTTCCATAAAAGCACTTACAAACTCCTCTTTTCTATTTTCTTGAATATAAAATCTATTCGGAGAGATACAAACTTGTCCATTATTTCTGAATTTGCCAGTTATTGCTATGTCAGCAACTTTATTCATGTCTACATCTTCACAAACAATAAAAGGAGAGTGTCCACTTAGTTCCATTGTAACTCTTTGAACTTTATCAGCTGCTTTTTTTAAAATTATCTTTCCAACTCTTGTTGAGCCAGTTATTGAAACTTTTTTGATTATATCAGACTCCATCAGCTCATTTGATATTTCAGCTGGATCACCTGATAAAAGACTAACCACACCATCTGGCACACCTGCCTCTTTACATATATTAACTAATTCCATTACAGCGCCAGGTGTAATTGTATCTGGCTTGCAAATAACAGAACAACCTGCTGCTAAAGCAGTTGAAATTTTTCTTGATGCTAACACAATTGGAAAATTCCATGGAACTAAGGCAGCTACAACACCTACTGGTTGATAGTAAACATGAACTCTTGTATCTGGAAATCTACTTTGTTGTGTTTGACCATAAATTCTTTTTGTTTCTTCAGCATTCCATTCAAAAATATCAGCTCCACCACCGACTTCTCCAACAGCTTCAGCAAGAGGTTTTCCAACTTCAAGCGTCATCCATTTTGCTAATACTTCTTTTTTCTCTCTCATTAAGTCTGCTATTTTTCTAAGAACATAAGATCTTTGCCAAGGTGCTGTGTTTTTCCAAATCTCCAAACCTTTTTCAGCAGACTTTAATGCTTTTTGCACTTCTATAGAGGATGCTTTTGATGCTTTTCCAATCACTTCTTCTGTTGCAGGATTGATTACATCGTAAGTTTCTTTTTTTTCAGCCTGTTGCCATTTACCATCAATGAATTGTCCAAATTTTTCGTACATAAGTTTTATTTTTAAGTTTACTTAATTAGGTTTTTTAATTTATAAATATATTTATATATAAACACTATACATATTAAAAAATAAACATATTTATGAAAAAAATTACTCTCACTTGTGCTCATGCAATTGTAAAATATTTAATTGCTCAAAAAATATTAATTAATGG
>Ga0206682_10005158_pt1 | contig 10373 bp, 4 predicted proteins | sample M240m12015metaG_FD_155444 | JGI IMG/M metagenome (GOLD analysis project Ga0206682, IMG submission 155444) | Ammonia-oxidizing marine archaeal communities from Monterey Bay, California, United States - M2 40m 12015 | ecosystem: Environmental > Aquatic > Marine > Intertidal zone | place: USA... | reverse complement strand
AGTGCGGGAACAAAGACGGGAGGTTTTTTGTTGACTGATGCCGCGCGCACCTTGCTCGCGGGGGCGCGGCGCTCGCGGCGCCCGGCGGCGGAGGCGATGCCCGCCGGCCGCTTGGCACGCGCCGAGGCGGTGTTGTCTTCGATGTCAGCCATTCTGCTGTCGCGTCGCGTGCGCACGCGCGAAGCCGAAGTGACATTGGTACGACAGAAAGACGGCTTCCGTGAAACCGCACGGAACTCACGTGACGGAACGAAACTCGCGATTTCAAATTCTCGGCGGGACGTTGCGTTTTTCCTTGGGTCTGTGACTCCCTAGCCTCGCCCGACTCGCGGAAACGCGCGGTTTTGGCGGCAAAACAGTCCCCGATTATTTCCCGTGCCCACAGTAGGCATACCGATCGCCGAAGTTCGATTTCGAAGCGCGGGAATTTCGAGAGACGGTTCGAGTCGTTCGAGTCTATTCGTTCGCTCGTCATTTCAAGAACCGCATCGAAACGCGTCTACCTTCGCCCCTCCTCGTCCTCACATGTCGGCGAGGGGGGTGTCGTCCGAGTCCGAGTCCGAGTCGGACGAGTCCGAGGCGGGCCTCGCCGCCTTGACCGCGGACTTCTTCGCCGGGGGCTCCGTGCCCGCCGCGCGCGCCGCCTCCATCTCCGCCTTTGTCCGGCGGTGGCGCTTGGCCTTCTCGGGGGTCTTCGCCGCCGCCGCCGCCGGGGACACCGCGGCAACCGTCTGAGCCGTCGCCGCCGCCGCCGCCGCCTCCGCCGCGCGCGCCGCCTCCATCTCAGCCTTCGTGCGGCGCTTTCGCTTCCCCGTGGAGGGCGGCGCGGGCGCCGCCGCCGCGGGTGCCGCCGCCGCGGGCGCCGCCGCCACGGGCGCCGCCGCCGCGGGCGCCGCGGGCGGCCTCGCGGGCGCGGGCGCGCCGGCGGCGGCGGAGGCGGTGCGGCGCGCGGCTTCCTCGGCGGCCTCCCCGGCGAGAAACGCCGCTTTTTGCTTCGCCGCCTGCGCCTCGAGCTTGTCCCTCTTGGGCGCGGGCAGGTCCTTCCACATCCGGCCCATCTCGCGCGCCTGCTCGGTGACCTTGCCCTTCAGCGCCTCGGGAAGCTTCGGGCGCGCCTCCTTGCAGAAGAGCAGGAACCCGGAGAAGCGCGGGCGCTTGGCGCGCTTTTGCTTTTTCCGCGCGCGCCCGTCTTTCGAGGGTTCGGCGCCCTCGTCGTCGGCGCCCTCGTCGTCGGCGCTTTCCTTCGCGCTCTCCGCCGCGATCCCCTCGGGCGACGCGAGGTACTCCGCCTTGAGCTTCTCCGCCTTGGCGACGTACGCAGCCTTCTTGCTCGGCTCCAGCGTCTGCCACATCGCGCCCATCTCCTTGGCCTGCTGGGGCACCGCCTGCTTCTCGCCGGGCGGCGCCTGCGCGTTGCGCGCCTGGATCCCCGGGCGCACGTCTTTGCAGAAGAGCAGAAACGCCGAGAAGCGCGGCGTCTTCTTCTTCTGCTTGCGCTTGCGCTTCTTCCCGAGCTCGTCGGCGAGGGCGATTTCGGAATCCTCGTCGTCGCTGGGCGCGTTCGCGCGGCGCTCAATCTCCGCCGCCTTGAGCTTCGCCGCCTCGGCGACGTACGGCGCCTTCTTCGCGTCAGAGAGCTTGTTCCACTGCCGCCCCATCTCGCGCGCCTGGTCCGGGATCGCGAGCGCCTTCGAGGGGTCCTTCTTCGCCTTCGCCTGAAGCTTGGGGCGCGCGTCCTTGCAGAAGAGCAGGAACGGCGAGAAGCGGGGTACCTTCTTCTTCCTTTTCTTCCGCGCCGTCTTGGCCTCCTTGAACGCCTTAACGCCGGAATCGATGTCGTCCGAGAGATCGTTCGCCAACGCCGCAACCTTCGCGCCCGCCGCTGCGAGATCCTCGGGCGAGAGCTTCTGCCCCGCCTTCGTCAGAGACGCGAGCATGCCGCGCACGCGTTTCTTGAGCGCATTCAGCGTGATGCGCTTCGCGTCCGAGGGCGCGGCGGCGGGTGCGGCGGCGGGTGCGGCGGCGGGCGCGGCGGCGGGCGCGGCGGCGGGCGCGGCGGGCGCCGAAGTGCTGGCTTTGCTCTTCTTCGCGGACTTGGGCTCCTTGAGGGGGGTCTTCTTGGCCTTGTCCTTCTTGGCCTTCTTCGCCGAGCCGGAGAGCGCCTGGTCGGCGACGGTGGCGATGAACTCAGCGAAGACGCACTCCATGAAGTCCGCCTCGGTGCGCGCCAGGGGCTTGCACAGATCCCTGATCTCCGAGGAGTACCGCTTGACGTCGTTCTTGTCGCCGCGGATGCTCACGCCGACCCACTCGCTCTCGCCGGCGACGGCGCCGTCATCCGCCACCGAAACAAACATCTTCGTCCACTCCAGAGTCAACTTCTTGCCCTTCTCCTCGAGGCGCAGCTTGGTCTTGCGCAGGGCGCTGGACAACTATCACGCGTGCGTTTTGTTTCGGTTCGCGCGTTCGGAGAAGGGAGGTCAGAAGAGGAAAAGGCGCGTCGCGTTCCTCGCGTTCACCGTCTCGTCTACGTCATCCGCATTTAACGCGTTCTTCGTTGTCAGAGACGTACCTTGACCGTCGCTCCGGTGCGCGGGATCTTGGAGAAGTTCGCGCTCTCGAGCGATGTGTCCAAGTCCTCCTCGAGGCAGACGATCGGCCTTATGTTCTTCTCGAACTTCTCCGTCCCGCGGTCGTCCATCGGCACCACGATGTGCATGTCCAGCGGTCCCGACGCGTCGTTCACGTACCGCAGCGAGACTGCGCTGGAATGCGGCACGAATGTGTCCGTGGAATGCGACGGGGAGGAGTTCAAGCCGGTGTGGCACAGGTAATCTCCATCGGACGTGACCGTGCAGCCCTTGACTTTGCGCTTCTTGAGCTCCTCGGCCGGAGCCGGGCGGTAAAATAGCCGATACTCGATGGCCATCGTGTCAACGGCCGCGCGCTCGGTTGTGCGCTCGGGGACGATTCCGCTGAGATGTACGCTTAACGGATCTCTGGAAGATTTTAAACCTAATTTTAAACGGGGTCGTAACTAAAAAGTCCATAGAGACGAACGGTTCATAAATCAAGAATCCTTATCCTTCGCATGAAAAAAATCGAACAATCCATATCGGACCACCGGACGATCGCTGATGGTGACCCGGTCGCCCACTGCGAGAGCAGTTTCCGCCGCTTCGTTGTCCAGGTGGCATTTGTTTTCCTCGGCACTCTCGCGCGCGCATGTCGACGTTCACCGTCGCCGCGTGCGCCCCCACGCGCGCGCCCCGCGCGTCGCACGCGTCGCGTCTTCTTTCCGGAGCGACCGCGCGCGGCGGCGGCTCTCCCGCGACCGTCGCGGCTTTGGGCGCGCGCGGTTTCGCGTTCCGCGAGTCGATCGCGACCGACGGCTTCTCGGCGCCGACTCCGGCGGGCGTCGCGCGTTCGCGCGGCCGCGCGTCGCGGCCGCGAGCGCGCGCCTTCCCTCCCGGCTTCGAGGAGACGCTCGCGCGCGTCGCCGGGTTCCTCGCGGACCCGAGCCCGGGGGTGGTTCCCGCGGTCGCCGCGAACACGGCGGTGTTCACGTTCGGCATCGGGACGCTTCTGCGCGGCCTGACGTGGCCCGGCGTCGTCAACGCGTGGTTCCTGGGCGCGGCGTCGCTCGCCGCGTTCGGCGCGGGCGGCTACGCGCTGGTGTGCCTGTACTTCGTGTTCGGCAGCGCGGTGACGAAGATCAAGCTGGAGCAGAAGCAGCGGGAGGGCATCGCGGAGGCCAGAGGCGGCCGAAGGGGGGTCGGGTCCGTGTGGGGAAGCGGCGTCGCCGGCGTCGTCTGCGCGCTCGCCGCGCTCGGGGGCTTCCCTCCCGGGCCCGACCTGTACAGGCTGGGCTTCGTCGCGTCTTTCTGCTCCAAGCTGAGCGACACGACCGCCAGCGAAGTGGGTAAGGCGTACGGGAAAACCACGTACCTGTCCACGCCGCCGTTCACGCGCGTGCCCCGCGGCACGGAGGGCGCGGTGAGTCTCGAGGGAACGCTCGCGGGCGTCGGCGCCAGTCTGTTCTTCGCCGGCGTCGCGGCGGCGCTGGGGCAGGCAGACGTCCGCGGCGCGGCCGTCTGCGTGTTCGCGGCGTTCGTGGCCACCACACTGGAGTCGTGGCTCGGCGCGACCACGCAGGGCGAGGCGGGGTTCGAGTGGCTCACGAACGATGTCGTGAACGGGTTGCAGATCATCGTCGCCGCCGCCATCGCGGTGGCCGTCGGGGCGGCGACGCGATGAAGGAAGCCGCGTCGCTCGTCGTCGCGCGCGAGCGCTCGTACGAGACAGCCGACAGCTTGAAACGCCTGGCTTGAAACGCGTTTCCACTGTACAACAACACACGACTGTAGTAGCTAGCGAGTAGTATCCTTCACGTCTCGAGCTGAAAACCGACCGTTCGTACGCGCCGCGCGCGCCGCGTTCGATTCGTCTCGTTCGTTTCAGAAACAGCGAAAAAAGACGCGACTCTCGTCACAGCTTGGACCTGTCCGGTCCGGGGAGGGGCCCGTCCGCGAGCGCGCGGCCCTGCACGGCGCAGTCCTCGAGGTACGGACACGGGTTGTAGATCCCACCGTACCGCGTGCTCCACTCCCTGAGCCTGGCGGCGATGCGCCGCGCGCCCACCTGGTCGCCCCAGTGCACGACCCCCCCGCGGAAGGCGGGGAAGCCCATGCCCAGCACCGCCGCGGCGTCCAGGTCGCCGGCTTTGACGACGACGCCCTCCGCCAGACACCGGCACGCCTCGTTCACCACCGGGAAGAAGATCATCTCCACGATGTCGTTCTGCGTCAGCGCGGGGAGCGGGCCCTCCCCTGATCGGAGCCGCTGTGCCGCCGCGGCGCGGGACGCCGCCAGAAACGGCGCCAGCCCCTCGGGGTCGGGCGCGGCGCGGCGCTTCGCGTCAAACGCGTAAAAGCCGGCGCCGCTCTTCTCGCCCAGTCGGTTCGCCTCCATCAGGCTCGGTATGATCCGGGACTCGTAGACGCGGTCGGGGAAGTCCTCCACGAAGTTCTTGCCGACGTGCACGCCGATGTCCGTGCCCACGAGGTCGTTCAGGCGGAACGGGCCCATGGGCATGCCGAACATCTTGACGGCGCCGTCGATCGCGTACGGGTCGCACCCCAGGTCCAGAAGCAGGCACGCCGACATGGTGTACGGGAAAAACACGCGGTTCACCGCGAACCCGGTGCAGTTGCCCACCACCACCGGCGTCTTCTTGATCTGCTTCGACAGACCGAGGGTGTCGCACAAAACCTGCGGCGGCGTGCGATCCGTGCGAATGATCTCGAACAGCTGCATGACATGCGCGGGCGAGAAGAAGTGCGCGCCCACGATACGCTCTGGCGCGCGCATCTTCGCCGCGCACTTGGTGATGTCGATGGTGGACGTGTTCGTGCTGAGGATGGCGTCCGGGCGGCACGCCGCCTCGAGGTCCGCGAAGATCTTCTGCTTCAGCTCGACGTTCTCGATGACCGCCTCGATGGCCATGTCCACCTTGTCGAAGCCGTCGTACGTCAGCGCCGGGCGGCACAGCGCAAACATAGCGTCGGCGCGCGCCTGCGTCAGGCGCCCCTTCTTCGCCGCGCTCTGCAGGTTGGCGCGCACGCGGCCCATGCCGGCGTCCAGGAATTTCTGGTTGATCTCCTTCAGCACCACCGACACGCCGTTCATCACGCACGCGGTGGCGATGCCACTGCCCATCAGACCGCCGCCCACCACGCCCACCGTCTTCACCGGCCGCGGCGCGAGCCCGACGTCCGTCACGCCGGGGACGCTCGCCGTCTGCCGCGACGCGAAGAAAAAGTGCACCAGGCCCTTGCACGCCGCGCTCGAGACGGCTTTGTCGAACGAGACGCGTTCCACCTTCAGACCTTCCTCCGCTCCTTTCACGAGGCCCGCCTCGATGGCGTCCAAACAAAGCCAGGGGTGCGGCATCACGCCCTTGACGCGCTTCGCGCCGCGCCGAGCGCCCGCCAAAATCGCCTTGAGCGCCGCGTCGTCGGGCGTCTTGTCCGAGCGGTAAAACGCCATGGCGCGCGGCGCGCGCTTGGCGGCGATGTCCCCCGCGAGAGCCATCGCCGCGGCGAGCAGCGACTGCGCGGGCACCACCTGGTCCACGAGGCCCAGCTTCAGCGCCTCCTCCGCCTTCACGGGCTTGCTCTTCATGATCATCTCCAGCGCCTTCGGCAGGCCCACCAGGCGCGGCAGCCGCTGCGTGCCTCCGAAGCCGGGGATGACGCCGAGCTGGAGCTCGGGCAGCCCGAGCTGCGCCTTGGGGGTGCACACGCGCGCGTTGCACGCCATGGCGAGCTCCAGCCCGCCGCCCAGCGCGAGGTTCTCGATGGCCGCGACGGTGGGCTTCGGGCCCGCCTCGACGAGCGCGTTGAGCACGGCGTTGAAGTCGGCGACGTTCGGCGCCGGCTTGCCTTCGGTTCGCAGCTTGAGCTGCGTGATGTCGAACCCGCCGCTGAACTTGCCCTTGCTGCCGGTCACGACGATGGCCTTGACCCTGGGATCGGCGTGCGCCGCCTCGAACGCGGTCTTCAAACCCTCCAGGACTGCGCGCGCGCGTCGTCGCGGGGCGGGGGAGGATGGAGGTCAGCGGGGTGGCGTTTCGAAGCGCGTCCGCCGCGTGGATAAAATTAGGGTAAGCAGGCGTCAGATCGCCGTTCCGAGGAAATAACAACGCGGGGCGGTCGGGACGCGCACCCGGGATGGCGAGCGCGTTCACCGGGGGGTTGCTCATGGCGATGATCCCAACGTCCCCGCTCACGTCCAGGGAGACGGGAGCGTTGGAAACGCGCCTCGACATGGTTTCGACCGCGAGCATGTGCCGAGCGCGTCGATTATTGTGACGGGACGGCCGCCGCGTCAGCACCTTCAAGCCCGAAGCGTCGTACGACGCGCTGACGTCGCTCCGATGTCGTACCACGTAGAGTTGGAATCAAAACGTTCGGGGAACAAAGCGCTTTCCGCGCTCTCCTTACTTCATGCCGTGCGTCTTCATCGCCTTCCTCTTCTCCGCCTGCCCCTCCTCTCGGTAGCGCTTCTTGCGCGTCTCCTTCTGCAGCGTCGCGCGCCACGCCTCCTCCTTGGCCGTCTCCTTCGCTCTCGCCGCGCGCTTCACCGCCGCCTTCGCCCGCGCCTTCACCGAGCGGTCGTTGCGGATGGTGTTCAGCTGCTGCACCAGCGCGGCGAGCTTCTTCTCCTCCGCGGTGTTCACCACCGCGCGCTTCTGCTCCAGGGTCTCGCGCTTCCTCGCGGGCTCGATCTTGGGCTTGGACTTGTACGGCAGCTGCGCCTGCAGCTGCTTCGGGACCTGCAGCTTGTGGAACACGCGCGCCGGGCGCTCGATGGGCTTGTACACGGAGTCGGGGTTCACCGGGATGGGAATCGACCGCTCGTGCCGCAGCTGGCCCACCGTGCGCATGCCGAGCCACTTCGTGCCCTTCGCGTCGAGCAACGACGTGACGGGGTTGTGAAAGCGCGGGACATCCACGCGCACCCACCCGCGCAGAAACACGATGTCCGAAAGCAGGAGCTTGTCCTCGAAGGAGGCGCGGAACGTCCCCTCCTCGGTGGCTCTCGGGGCGCCCTTTTCGTCCGCGCCCTTGGCGGCGCCCTTCAGCGCGGCGCCCGCCTTGGTCGCCTTCTTGACCGTGCCCCGTATGCCCGAGACCGTGCGCAGCGACGCGCCCTGGAACTTGGCAACCTCAAGCGCGCTATTGAACATGCCGGTGATGAACGCCGTGTTCTTGTACACCTTGGAGGGCGTACCGACGAGCTTGAGCTTCTTCATCACCTTCACAGCGTGGTCAACCTCCAGCACAACCGCCGTGGCGGCGATGCGGAAGCTCGCGAGCTTGCTGTTCAGCGTCTGAAAACACACCACGCCGGTGTTCTGCGGGACCATCGGGCCGTACACCGTCGCGTGGCAGTGCATGTGCTCCGGCGTGTACTTGATCATGCGGTGGCGCGAGTTGGCGTCCTGCATCGAGTAGACCGGGAGCGCCTGGTACCGCCGCCACCCGACGGAAAACACCAGCGGGTCCTGGTTCTTCAAAACCTTCCTGTGCCACCGGTGCTTCTTCAGGCGGAGCTGCTGGTACCCCATGGCGTCTTCCGACGCCAGCAGGCCACCCACGAGGAGCGGGCGCGACGGGTCGAAGTTGTCCACCCACTCGCGCGGGACGCCTTTCAAGACGAGGCGCAGGTACGAGCCCGGGCGGTACCCCTCCAGCGCCTCGCGCGTCGCTTCGGGCATGGCGTCCAGCTCGCGCCTGGTCCTCGCCATCTGGTCCTGCATCTCACCCTTCACGAGGTCGAAGTACGATGCCGGCTCCTCCTCGTCCGCACCGTTCGCGCCGCGGCCAAACCCACCCTTGCCCTTCTTCTCGCCGTCGCCGTTCGCCAAGAACGCCTCCTTCTTGGCGATCTTCTCCGCGCGCCGCGCCTCGGCTTCGCCGTCGTCGCCGTCGTCGCCGTCGTCGCCGTCGTCCGAGCCGTCGTCCGAGCCGTCGTCCGAGCCGTCCTCGTCTCCCTTCGAAGCCCCATGTTTCGCGCCGCCGCCCGCCGCGAACGTCTCACCCGTCTCCAAGTCCTCGAAGTCGCCGTACACGTCGCCGCCGTCCTCGTCCTCCTCGTCCCCCTCGTCGCCCTCGGCGCGCGGCCGCGCCGCCGAGCGGTCCGCCGCCGCCGACCAGTCCCCGGTGACGAACCGGTTCCTCAGCTCGGGCGCCTCCAGGTCCAGCGCGTCCCGCACCTCTTCCAGGAACTTCGAGCGGTCGAACGCGTCCAGCGCCTTGGCTCGGTCGTCGTCCGCAGCCTTCGTGAACAACGCGTCGTCGTCGTCGTCGTCCGAACTCGCGTCGGCGTCTCGGGCTCGAGAGCCGTCGCCGGCCGAGACGGGCGCTTCCTCCTCGTACACCGTCTCCATCAGCGTCTTCTCGCGCGCGCGCGTACCCCCGGCCATCCGGGACTTCCAGTCCGCCGCGCCGACGCCCAGGCCCGCGTCCGCGTCCATCCCGAGGTCGTCGTCCGAGTCGGCGTCCTCGTAGTCCGCGCCAGCCTCGTGCACGCCGCCCGGCGCGAAGACGGCGGCGCGGCGCGCGCGGCCCGCCCGCGTCTCGGCGGCTCGGCGTGCCTCGACGCCGGCGTCGTCGTCGTCGTCGTCGGAATCCTCGTCGGAATCCTCGTCGGAATCCTCATCATCATCGCTGCCTTCGTCCCCGGGGTCCTCGTACCGCGCGGCGTCCTCGTAGTCTCCCTTCATCTTCTCCCGGGACCCGCGGAAGAGCGAAATCTCCGAGGCGGCGAGCTTCTCGTCCAGCGCCAGGCGCGCGTCCTGCAGCCCGTGCACCATCCCCACGCCCGCGGCGCCGTCCCCCGCGATGGCGCCCTCGGGGACGGTCCCCGTCCCCGCGTCTTCTGCGCCCCCGCGCGCGCCCGAGTCGTTCTCGCGCCTCGAGAAGTTTACCACGCGGTCGTCCATGCTGATGTACACGGCATCCTTGTCGTACAATAAGCCGCCGACGTCGGACATCGGCGCGTACAGGAGCTTCGAACGCTCGTCCAGCTTGCGCTGTTTCTTGTCCGCGCTCGGCAGCGGGCACGGGTCGGGCAGAGCGCTGAGGCTCTCGACGGCCATGTCCCCCACCCCCGCGACGTGCACGAGCTGGTTCCGCTTCAGGTTGCACCCGTGCAGCCAGCCGTAGACGGCGACGTCTCGCGGCGCGTTCGGGTTCTCGTGTACCAAGCCGGGCGGCGTGAGATCCTCGAAGCGGTCTCCGACCACGTACGGGTGCGTGGACCGCCAGGTGAGCGGGCGGAACTTGCTCGTGCTTATGAACCGCGCGAGGTTCAAGGTGTCTCGCTTGTTGTACCGCCCGTGCTGCATCCCGGAGAGGTAAAACAGCTTGGCGCCGTTGTAGATCTCCGCCCAGAATCGCGCCTTGAGCGTCTTCTTCTGCTTCTTGAGCTTTTTGGGGTCGTGGAACTGGTCCAGGTGCGTGAGCACGCCCATGACCTTAGGGAAGCCGTGCACCTGCAGCACGTTCAGGAACTCGAACGTCTCCATCTCGAACCCGTAGCTCCCGTCCACCAACAGCAGCACGAGGTCCGCGAGCTTCGCGGCGTCCACCATGTCGTTCAGGTCGTTGCCCACCTCCATGAACTGGATTCGACGCGTCTTGCCGCTCACCACCGTCACCGGGCCTTTCACTTCGCTCATGGCGTGCCTGGTGTAGTGCTTCACTAAGGATCGGATCACGGTGGTCTTCCCACACCCTGGGGGACCCTGCACTAACACCACGAACGGAGGAGGCTCCTCCTGTTGCCTGTCCAGGATGGGCGCGCGC
>Ga0206682_10005157_pt1 | contig 10373 bp, 7 predicted proteins | sample M240m12015metaG_FD_155444 | JGI IMG/M metagenome (GOLD analysis project Ga0206682, IMG submission 155444) | Ammonia-oxidizing marine archaeal communities from Monterey Bay, California, United States - M2 40m 12015 | ecosystem: Environmental > Aquatic > Marine > Intertidal zone | place: USA... | reverse complement strand
AAGATAAGCTGCCGAGCGATCAACTTTAGATGGGTCCTTACCAGAAAACGCGCCACCACCGTGTCGAGACATTCCTCCATAAGTGTCTACAATGATTTTACGCCCGGTGAGTCCGCAGTCTCCATTCGGCCCACCTGTAACAAACCTACCAGTCGGGTTTATAAAGTATTTTGTACTCGAATCAAGCCATTTGCTTGGTAGCACAGGTTTGATTATTTCTTCCATTACGCCCTCTTCCAATTCTGAAACCGAAACCCCGTCATAATGCTGAGTTGAGAGAACAACTGCGTCAATGGCAACCGGTTTGTCACCATGGTATCTGAAAGTAATCTGACTCTTTGCGTCGGGCTGAAGCCAAGGCAACTTCGAAGATTTTCGAGCTTCGGCCTGCTTACGTACAAGAAGGTGAGCGTAGGTAATTGGCGCTGGCATAAATACATCGGTTTCATCATTAGCAAAACCAAACATTAGTCCCTGATCACCAGCACCTTGTTCGCTAGAAGCGCTTTCATCAACGCCAGCTTTTATGTCAAGAGATTGTTTTCCGATAGCATTTATTACCGCGCAGGTATTTCCATCGAAGCCACTCTCAAGATTGCTATAACCAATATCAATAACGGTTTTACGAATTATGTCTTCAAGATCTATTTGGGCATTTGTCGTTATTTCACCTGCGACAAAGACAAGGCCGGTTTTAACTAAAGTCTCGCAAGCTACTCGTGATTTTGGGTCTTTTTCAATAAGGGCATCTAGAATAGCATCGGAAATTTGATCCGCAAGCTTATCTGGATGGCCCTCTGAGACCGACTCTGATGTAAATAACGATTCTTCCTTCATAGCGACTCCTCTTATCTTACGCCTAGACTCGCAGCACACGATCCATAAAGGAGCGCTGAGCAAGCCGGCGATAAACTCATACCTTTATATAATAAACAAAATACTTTACTAATATAGATGGTCAGCTCAAGGCCCCGCCCGAAATAAAGATATTTGCACCTGAAAACCATTCTTTAGTGCTAAATTTATCGACTGTAGAGGTTCTAGATCGGCAAGAACCGCCCAATTCTCTAATTCAGCCTCATCGAAACCAAGCCAGAGATCGCCGCAAGATTCGCAAACCCAACTCTGGTCGTGCTGAGCAAGGTCAACAACCAGAAAATAACCAAGGGGATTAAGCATACCGGTAACACTGCTAAAAACACTTGCAGGAGAGGGTAAATGGTGCAGCACCATATCCATAATAACCAAGTTCACTCTGGCTCTCTCAGAAGACCGCAGGTTCGCGTCTTCATGAATAAATTTAACATTATCTAAATTTGCATCATTCACCGATTCCTTTGCTTTTCTGAGCATTTCTGCTGAGTTATCTATTCCGGTAACTTGATTGAACATTTGAGCAAGCTTAACCAGTAAAAAGCCCTCCCCGGGGCCAATCTCGACGACGCTAGAGTCTGAGGGCAAATTAAGACTCGAAATTAACTCCTCTAAAATAGGCGAATATTGGCACCTTTCGACAATCATTCCCTGATTTTCAGCGAATTTTAGGGCGTTTTTTTTAAAAAAACTCAAAGATAATTCGCTTCGCTCATGCTCCAAGTCACTGAGCCTATACCTGATATTTTCATTTATTTGAAGTGAGTCGATACAGTCGAATGCCGCCTTCTTTAGCTCTACATACGGATCTTCCTCTTTAAGGAATGCGCGCCGATAAAAAATCGAATTCCCTTCACGCCGCTTTGCAACCAAACCCGCAACCGTAAGTGTCTTAAGGTGATGGCTTAAAGCAGACTGTCTCATTTCTAAAAGCCTACTGAGCTCTAAAACACCAAAAGATTCGTTCTGGAGCACCTTGAGAATGTTTGTCCTCACCGGATCAGCAAAAGCCCTACAAACCAGGGTCTGCTGCTTAATAGAGGTGCCAAGCTTCGATGAGCGCCCGGCTTTAGTGGCTTTATCCGGCATACTTTGAAGATTGTTTAGTGACATCGCAAATAAACAAATTGGATTAAAAGCAAGTAACAATAGCAAGTATGCAGCCTAAAATCAAATCTATATCAATATTATTTGATATAGATTTTACTAGACCTTTTATTATGAATAAATCGCAATTTTACAAAAGCATCAGTAGCAAATTAATCGTAGGTGCGGGAAAATACTTTCTTCGAAAGCTCCGTTTTTAAATGCCTCAGGCATATTTCAAATTCAAAGCTGTTTGATTAGCGACACAACGAAGCGCAATTAAAAATAAAGGACTCTGCTGGATGGCTCAACCTTCGATATCCCAACAACATTGTGCAAATGCAATACGAGCTCTCACCATGGATGCCGTTCAAAAAGCAAAATCCGGACACCCTGGTGCACCGATGGGCATGGCCGACATAGCCGAAGTCCTATGGCGCAAACATCTTCGTCACAGCCCATCTAACCCCGATTGGCCAAACCGCGATAGATTCATTTTGTCCAACGGACACGGCTCGATGCTGATATACGCCCTACTGCACTTGACCGGATACGATCTCTCAATCGAAGATATAAAAAATTTTAGACAACTTGGATCAAAGACTCCAGGCCACCCTGAATTCGGGCACACACCCGGTGTAGAGACAACAACGGGTCCGCTAGGCCAAGGTCTTGCAAATGCTGTCGGTATGGCAATTGCCGAGAAGACCCTCGCCTTACAATTTAACCGCGATAACTATGCTGTTATTGACCACAGAACCTATGTTTTTGCAGGCGATGGCTGCCTAATGGAGGGAATTTCCCATGAAGTCTGTTCTCTCGCCGGAACGTGGAAGCTGGGCAAACTCATCGTTTTTTATGACAATAATGGGATCTCTATAGATGGTAAAGTGGACGCCTGGTTCTCTGACGATAATGTAAAACGCTTTCAAGCCTACGACTGGCAAGTTCTTGAGATTGATGGTCACGATCCGAAGGAAATCTCTGAGGCTATCGAAGAGGCCAAAAAAAACATCGATCAACCCACACTGATATCTTGCAAAACAATTATTGGCTTCGGTTCTCCCAATAAAGAGGGCACCGCAGCGACACATGGAGCACCGCTCGGTGAGGATGAAATATCTGCCGCGCGTGCTAGATTAGGATGGCCTTATGCTCCTTTTGAAATTCCTCACGAAGTCTCTAACGCATGGAACTGCAATGAAAAAGGACTGGAAACCGAGAATCTATGGCACCAAGCTTTAGTCAGCTATAGGACTGAGCATCCAGCTCTGGCTAATGAACTTGAACGACGCCTTGAAGGGTCTCTACCAAAATCATTTGATGAAACAGCCAATCAATTCATTGAGCAGTGCCAAAATAATAAAGAAGATATAGCAAGCCGCAAGGCGTCACAAAACTGCTTGGAAAAATATAGCGGTTTGTTACCAGAACTAATCGGAGGTTCTGCAGACCTTACCGGCTCAAACTTAACTAATTGGTCAGGTTGCATACCCATAAATAGCGAGCGAGGGGGTAACTATATTTATTATGGGGTTAGGGAGTTTGGAATGACCGCAATTGCATCTGGGCTCGCTTTACACCGAGGCTTTATCCCGTTCACGGCGACCTTTTTAGTATTCATGGAATATGCTCGAAACGCAACACGCATGGCTGCATTAATGAACCAGAGAAGCATCTTTGTTTACACACATGACTCTATAGGACAAGGGGAAGACGGGCCGACGCATCAACCAATCGAGCAGCTCAGTAATTTACGCTCCACTCCCAACCTTGCAGTTTGGCGACCATGTGATGCAACTGAGACTGCTGTTGCATGGAAGCATGCGTTAAAACGTCAAGAGGGGCCTACTGCGCTCGTTTTTTCTAGGCAAAGCCTTCAACATCAGGAGCGAAACAAAGACCAAGTCGATTCCATTCAGCTTGGCGGTTATATCTTAAAAGATTGTGAACCTCTACCTGAGGTAATCATTATTGCAACTGGATCAGAAGTTAATATTTGTGCCGATGCAGTGGCATCCTTGCATCTGGAACATATCGCAGTCCGGTTGGTGTCTATGCCTTGTGTAGAGACGTTTCTAAAACAAAGCCAAGATTATCAAGATGCCGTTCTCCCTCCATCCGTGCGATGTCGATTATCTGTTGAAGCCGCGAGCTCGGATTACTGGCGTAAATTTGTTGGCATTGATGGAAAAACAATTGGAATGGAGTCCTTTGGCGCATCTGCTCCGGGAAATATTTTGTTAGATCACTTTGGATTCACGACGAATAACGTTATCAAAACAATTCGCACCATGCTCTAGTAGGAAAAGTCATGTCATTTCGGATTGCAATTAATGGTTATGGCCGAATTGGAAGATGTATTCTGCGCGCATTTTATGAGTCGTCTTTTAACCATCCGGTCGATGATGACAAGACCCTAAATAATAATTATGCCGACTTGCGTATTGTCGCTATCAATGACTTAGCCGACTTAGAAAATTTGACTCATTTAACTAGGTTTGACAGCACACATGGGCGATTTCTAGGTGAAGTAAAAACCCGAGGTGGCAGCTTAATAATCAACAAGGACGAAATTTCTGTTTCGCAAATCGAACATGTGCAAGACCTTGATTGGGAAGAGCTTAACGTGGACTTGGTTCTAGAATGCAGCGGCACTTTTGGAGACCGTATCTCTGCAGAGCAGCATTTAAAAAATGGCGCAAAAGCAGTGCTTCTTTCTCAACCGGGAGATAGCGATGTTGACGCCACTATCGTGTATGGAATCAACGACAGCGAGCTGAAAAGTAATCACAAAATTGTCTCATGCGCATCCTGCACAACTAACTGTATTGTGCCAGTTTTATATACCCTAGACAGAGCATTTGGCATCGATAGCGGCATAATCGACACAATTCATTCAGCCATGAATGATCAACCAGTAATCGACAGCTATCATGGTAAAGATTTAAGAAAAACACGAAGTGCGATGCATTCAATGATTCCTGTGGGGACTGCTCTAGCCAAAGGCATTACTCGAATCTTACCGAACTTAAGCGGACGACTTGAGGCCAGAGCAATCAGGATCCCCACGGTAAATGTATCAGCGATGCAAGTAACGATAGCTCTCAATAGCGAAGTAGATGCAAACATAATCAACAAAGCGCTTGAAGAAGCGAGCCACAAACTACCAAGCAATGTCTTAGGTGTAACACGCGAGCCGCTGGCCTCCTGTGATTTTAATCATGACCCAAGGTCCGTCATCGTAGATTTGAACCAGACGTTAGTTGTGCGAAAGAAAGTTGTCAGCTTATTTCTTTGGTTTGATAATGAATGGGCTTACGCAAATCGGATGCTTGATGTTGCGCAAATACTTTTGAACAGGAGGGCCCAATGAACTTTCAACGAATGGAGGACCTCGATTTAAACGAAAAAAGGGTTTTGATCAGAGAAGATTTGAACGTCCCGATGGAAGGTAAAAAGATTATTAACGACACGCGAATTCGTATGGCCGTGCCAACAATTAAACTTGCTCTTGAGAAAGGCGCACATGTTTTTGTTATGTCTCACTTGGGCCGTCCCAAAGAAGGTGTCTCAATACATGAACAACCTTCTTTTTCTTTGGCGCCTGTAAGAGATAAGCTGTCAGAGTTACTAAGATGCGATGTGCGTTTCGAAACACAATACCTGAACCAAGCGATAGAACCGAATAAAAGTGGGATTACCCTTTTGGAGAATGCCCGAGTTAACATTGGGGAAACGTCAAACGATGAGACGCTTGCTCGTAACTATGCACGTCTATGCGATGTATTCATTATGGATGCCTTTGGGACCGCTCACAGAGCACAGGCGAGTACGCACGGAGTCATCAAGCACTCGGCTAAGTCCTGCGCCGGGTTACTTTTGTCTGGCGAGCTAGATGCATTGACTAGATCATTAGAGAACCCCGATATGCCCGTCCTAGCGATTATTGGTGGGGCAAAAATTGACGGTAAGCTTAGAATTTTAGAGACGCTTGCTGCTAAAGTTGACCAGCTCATGGTAGGAGGTGGAATTGCAAATACGTTCTTAGCAGCGAAAGGTATCAATATTGGCAATTCTATCTATGAACCAAGCTTAATTCCTCTTGCAAAAAAGCTTATGTCTGAGACTAACATCCCACTCCCGATTGATGTCGCTACTGCAAAAGATTTTAATCCAAGCGAGCCGCGGGTCATAAAATCTGTTAAAGATATTGCTTCTGATGAGCTGATCTTAGATATAGGGCCAGAAACTATTAAAGAAAGAATAGAAACTATTGCAAAAATGAAAACAATAATTTGGAACGGACCTGTTGGAGTTTTTGAATTCAAAAATTTTTCAGTTGGAACGGAAGCGATCGCAAAAGCTATCGCACAGAACACCGGCTTCTCAATCGCCGGTGGTGGCGAGACCATTTCGGCTATTGATACCTTTGAGGTAACTAAAGATATATCGTATATCTCAACTGGCGGCGGAGCTTTTCTCGAATACCTTGAAGGATCAAAACTTCCATCTATTGCCATGCTTGAAGAGCGTTGCTTAAATTAGCAAACAAATTACTAAATCAGGTTATCATGAAAATGATATTACGCAGGAGTTACAAAAGATGGCCTTAATAAGCTTGCGACAATTACTTGACCATGCGGCAGAGAATAATTATGGAGTGCCTGCTTTTAATGTAAATAACTTAGAACAAGTAAGAGCAATCATGGAAGGTGCTGATGCAATAAATAGCCCGGTCATCTTGCAAGCATCGGCAGGCGCAAGAAAATATGCCGGTTCCAATTTCCTCAAACATTTGATTCAGGCAGCGATAGAGGAATTTCCACATATTCCAATCGTTATGCATCAAGATCACGGCACATCACCCGCAGTATGCCAACGCTCGATTCAGCTTGGATTTTCCTCAGTGATGATGGACGGCTCCCTCGGTGAAGATGGAAAAACACCCACAGATTTCGAGTACAACGTTAGGGTTACGCGCCAAGCCGTAGAAATGGCCCACGCCTGCGGCGTCTCAGTAGAAGGGGAAATCGGGTGTCTGGGCTCTCTCGAAACCGGTCTTGCTGGTGAAGAAGACGGCATTGGTGCAGAAGGACAGCTTTCGCTTGATCAGATGCTTACTGATCCTGAAGAGGCAGAAGAGTTCGTTAACGCAACAGGAGTGGATGCATTAGCCATCGCAGTGGGAACAAGCCATGGCGCCTATAAATTTAGTCGCCCTCCAACCGGTGATATATTAGCCATCAGTCGAATCAAGGAAATCCACGCTAAGATTCCCAACACCCACCTCGTAATGCACGGCTCATCATCAGTGCCTCAAGAGTGGCTTGCTGTAATAAATGATAACGGTGGAGAAATCCCTGAGACCTATGGCGTACCAATCGAAGAAATTCAAGAAGGTATAAAACATGGTGTACGTAAAGTAAATATAGACACTGATCTGCGGCTTGCATCGACCGGAGCAGCTCGAAAATTCCTTGCTGAAAACCCAAGTGAGTTCGATCCAAGGAAATTCCTAATCCCCACAATGTCAGCGATGAAGGCAATCGTAGAAGCCCGCCTCAATGCTTTTGGTTGTGCCGAACAAGCTTCCTCAATAAAAAAAATCTATAGCCTCGAAACTATGGCGGAGCGATACGGGGCATAACAAGCGTTTGATTTTAATTTCTGGAGTTTTTTATTAATTGGATCTCAACTAATGCAAGATTACGCGAGCCCCACCGCCATTAGTACCATCACTATAACCGACCCAATCCAAACTAAAGAGCGGACATACAAAATTCCAAAAGAATAGCAAAGCAAATATATCACTCTCAATAATAACCACGCTGTTCCAAGTACAACGAGATCTTTCGAACTAATAATTGCCAACAGACAGATGGTTAAAAACGCAGGCATACTCTCTTGAAGGTTGATGGCCGCCCTTTGAACTCTCTCAGTCATAGGCGAGACCTCGATTGCTTGGTCGCGATTACTTAAAAGATATGGCAAGTGATTTAATTTCAACAGCATTGGAATCAGCCATATCTGGAATAAAGCAAGAGCTAGGGCGTATAAAATGATACTCGTCATAATTACCTCTTAAAGTTATGAAAATAAGACTCTGCACCTAATCGTCCCGTCTATTTCGTTTAAACGATTTAATGCTTCTTTACTATGCTCAGCGTCAACGTCCATGACAACATATCCGACCTCGTTATTTGTCTGTAAGTACTGAGAGTTTATGTTTATACCATTTTTAGCAAAAACAATGTTTATTTCACTTAATACGCCAGGCCTATTCTGATGAATATGTAATAGTCGATGCTTGCCGGAGTACGCCGGTAAAGTTACTTCAGGAAAATTAACAGAATTAAAGCTCGATCCGTTGTCACTATATTTTATAAGTTTTTCACTAACCTCAATGCCAATATTTTCTTGAGCTTCCATCGTGCTTCCGCCCACATGAGGCGTTAAGATACAATTTGGAATGCCCCTTAGGGGAGACGTAAACTCATCTTGATTAGATGCCGGCTCATGAGGGAAAACATCGATTGCCGCGCCTGCTATTCGATTTTCTCGTAAGGCCACTGCCAAGGCATCAAGATCTACCACACTCCCGCGAGAAGCATTTATCACAACCGATTCTGGCTTCATCCACTTTAACTCATCGGCACCAATCATATTTCTTGTCTCTCGATTTTCTGGAACATGCAGACTGAGGACATCACACTCCCTCATCAAGGCTTCCAATGAATCGACCTGATTCGCATTGCCTAAGGGCAACTTCGTAACCGAATCGTGTAAAAATACTTTCATGCCCATAGATTCTGCAAGCACACTTAACTGAGACCCTATACTCCCGTATCCAACAATACCAAGCTTTTTACCACGCGCCTCAAAAGAACCTGCAGCACTTTTCTGCCAAATACCCTGATGAGCTAACAGGTTTTTCTCAGGGACCCTACGTAATAACAAAATCGCCTGTGCAATCACGAGTTCAGCCACACTGCGGGTATTTGAGTAAGGTGCGTTAAATACCGGCACACCCTTTGTAAGCGCAGCATCTAAGTTAACCTGATTAGTTCCGATGCAAAAGCAGCCCACAGCAAGAAGTTTTTCAGCGGCACTGAAAACCACATCCGTCAGCTGAGTACGAGACCTTATTCCAATAAAATGAATATCCTTAACTTTTTTAAGTAGCTCTTGTTCACTTATCGAGCCCTTCACTGCCTCAATGTTTTTATAACCGTGACTTTTGAGCGTTCTCAAAGCACTTTCATGGATACCTTCAAGTAATAAAAACTTTATTTTACTTTTATCTAATGAGGTTAACTGCATATACCCACTTCTGAGCCAATTTTAAAGAACCTTATCTACATCGTCTGCAAATAACGCTCTTTAGAACTTAACTTTACAATTTATAGAAAGGTTAAAAGACATGATAACATAAGGAAGTTAACCAAATCGTTATTTCGACAAATGGAAACGGAAATGACCACTTCCCACTCAGAAATCATACAAATTCTTGAAGCAACCGTTGGGAAAGAGTGGGTAAAAACAAATCCCGATGATTTGGAAACTTACGGAAGGGATTGGACTAAGTTCTTTCCTCCTGATCCACTAGCCGCGGTTTTCCCGAAAAACATCGACGAAGTAATTGCCATTGTAAAGAGCGCAAACAATTATGACTTTTCTGTAGTCCCATCTGGAGGCCGCACGGGACTGAGCGGTGGCGCTGTTGCGACAAAAGGCGAAGTCGTTATTGCCTTCGATAGAATGAACAAGATACTAGACTATAGTGCATCTGACCGCCAAGTCGTCTGCGAACCCGGCGTAATTACTCAACAGCTACAGCAGTTTGCAGAAGAAAGGCATCTGCATTACCCAGTAGACTTCGCTTCTTCAGGATCAAGCCAGATTGGCGGCAATGTGGCAACCAATGCCGGAGGCATAAAAGTAATACGTTATGGGATGACCCGAGACTGGGTGCAGGGAATGAAAGTTATTACCGGTAACGGTGAGCTTCTAAATCTTAATAGAGGACTGATCAAGAATGCAACGGGTTACGACCTTCGTCATCTTTTTATCGGGTCAGAAGGTACTTTAGGTCTTATAGTAGAAGTCACAATAGAATTGACAAATCCGCCTATTGAGCCGTGCGTTATGCTCCTCGGAATAGACAGTATGAGTAAAACTATTCCAATATTAGAAGCTGCGAAGGCAGCGCTAGATCTGACGGCATTTGAGTTTTTTTCCGAAAAAGCGCTGCAGCATGTGATTGAAGAAAAGAATCTAAAACGGCCTCTTGAGAGTCCAAATAATTACTACACATTAATTGAATTTGAAAATTTTCAAAACACTGCTACAGACAAAGCAATGGAATTTTTTGAATTTTGCCTAACCGAAGCGCTAATTGCTGACGGCACAAT
>Ga0206682_10005156_pt1 | contig 10373 bp, 7 predicted proteins | sample M240m12015metaG_FD_155444 | JGI IMG/M metagenome (GOLD analysis project Ga0206682, IMG submission 155444) | Ammonia-oxidizing marine archaeal communities from Monterey Bay, California, United States - M2 40m 12015 | ecosystem: Environmental > Aquatic > Marine > Intertidal zone | place: USA... | reverse complement strand
TGCAAACAACGAGTACAGAGATTCCGTTCTGGCGCAGCGTGATGATCAGCTTGCCTACCAAAAAACCCAAGACAAAATACAGAATAATGACCGAACAACACAGTTGGGTATGTACAGGGAGGCACAAGATAACCAGAACGCCGCGCAAAGTAATCAGAACGCAGCGGCTTCTGCAGTCGAGATGACACGGGGTAATAGGGACACAGCGCAAGCGATCATCCCGACCCTCGGCGAGGGGATGAGCATTAATGCAAATGGTGGATTCTCCGTCAGTAACGGCGCTTTTAAAGAGGTGTTTGCAAATGACACAGCATCGACGCTGCGTGTTATGCAGAATTCCCCCCAGTTTAAATCATTAAGCTCGTCACTAGGTGTTCCCTACGACGCTATAACTGGCATCCAGCAGGTTGGCGAAGATCGCTATGCGCTCATCGTAAAGAACGATGACACTGAAGGTCCCCTGACTGAGGGCGGCACTTCGGACGACCAGGACCCCCTTACTGAATTTGACGGAGCTACTTTAAAACGGATCTTTGAAAATGGCCTTGGCGGTGTGATGAATGATGGGGGGTGGGACTCACAAGCCAGCCAAATATACGCCACCATGAAAGTCGACTCGGTTAGCAGAGACAACATGGTAAATGCCGCCGCTGGCGTGATTGGCGCCGACACAAGCCAGCTCGCGCAGAATGGGAATGCTGATGGCGTTGCGGCGGGTAGAAGAGCCAGTTTTGACTTAAACGACGCGAGCTACGATGAGCTGTCTCAAATCCTGGTAGAAGGGGGTATGTCTGCGGAGGACGTATCAGCGCAATTCCCACGTCCCGCAGCTCCTGAGGCGGGCGCTTCAGAGAACCCACGATTGCCGTCAGCAGCTGAATCTGGAAACACTGCAATTGCTTCTCTTGAAGCGCTGGGGATTAGTTTTGATAGGTCTGAGGATGGCGCGTTTGGCGCGATGCAGATACCAGACGATGCGAGCCCTAGACTTAAAACTCTACTGCGGGGGTTTGAATCCCGTCGCATGGGAGCCCGTGCTGATGTGAATGATCCCGATTCGATGACGGATGCGGCCGATCAATCTAGATCGCGGATGGCCACGTCGTCGGCAGAGAAGGTGCAAGAGTACGCGAGCGGTTTAGAAGCAGAGATAGCAAGGCTGGAGGCTGAGCCGGAGGGTTCAGGTCACTCTAAAAGAAATAAGAAAACAAAACTGCGAAACGCTCGCCGCGATTTTGAAATTCTTAATCCCTCCGCGGTAACGCCAGAATCGACACTGGGCGAAGGTGAGATAGATGCGCCTGATACAACGCTTACTCGCGAGAACATGATTAAGAAAATAACCGAGGACGGTTATAGGCCGGAGCCTAAGACAACTGAACAAATGGCAAGTTACTTGAGGGCGAGAGGCGTTGGATCAATTGAAGATTTAAGGAAGATACCGACCCGCGAACAGACTTTAGCTATGGCTGTGTTGGCGACGTCTGACGCAGATGCGTCTGTAGCGCAACAGCAAGAGCTCCTACAAAAGATGTTTAATCTTGTGGAGCGCGGCTCGATGGATTATACGCTCCCAAATCAAATTGACGATCAAGGAAACGCAGCAACACTTGCGCAACGGATAACCGAGTTTAACAAGGCTGAAAGGAAATTATTTGACGATACCGTTGTGAAAGTGAGCGGAGAGTTAGAAAACATAACAGTGCAAGCCGGTGCCAAGGGGGACGACTACGTTCGCTGGAATGATACAGAGTTCACCGCGCCTATCCGAGATCTATTCCGAGTTTTCAACAACACAGCGGAGGGGCCTGCAAAACTTGCTTATGGCCAAGCTGCCGCTGAGGCTATGGGTATTGCTCTTAAGAAATACGCAACTGAAAAAAACCCTCGCTTGGTGGAGAGGATTCAAAATATTTTCCGGTCAGAAGGACTTGTAGATTATTCGATTGATGACATATCAAAGCGCATCGTTATATCTCCAGACGGGCAAACTTTCGGGTTCATCGACCCCCTAGACAATGCCGGCATAGTAGAGGGAGAAATTCCAATGGCGGTGGCCAGAAGTTTGTTTGGTGACGATTTATCAAAAGTCTTAGAGCGCAAAGCGCAACTAAACCCACCGGTGGCTATGTAATGCCGAGCGCAACAGAATATTTAGACAGTATAATTGCCCGAGACGCTACGCTCGCCGAGCAGAACAATGCGCTTCTTGATCAAATAAATACCGTCGATAGTTCCCCTGTGCGTGACACCGTTGATACCGCGTATGGTCCTTTTAAAGCGGGCATTCGCCAAGGCGCAAACGCGTTTGCGGGTGATATCGAGTATTTTAAAGCGCTTGGCAACACTCTCATCGGAGACGAACAAGGCGCTCAGAAAAATTTAGAGACCGCTCGCATTCGATCCGACCAAGCGTCGAAAGCGGTAGCGGGGCTCGAAACATTCGAGGAATTCACTGACGCTCCAACATTCTCTGGTTTCTTAAACCAAGTCCAGATGGGCCTTGGGCAAGTGACCCCCTTCGCGGCAGAAACAATTGCGGCAGGTCTTACTGGTTTTGCTACAGGCGGTGCAGGAACTCTTGCTTACGGCGCAGCTCGGAAAGCATCGACCGAAGGCGCCGAATCGATAACGAAAAAGCTGGTCACTGACATCATTCAGAAAAAAGGCCGTGGCGAAGCGCTTGACGAGCTCGAAGACGACATCGTCGAGGGGCTGTGGCGGCAAACCAAACGCAACTCTAGTTTTGGCGCTAAAGCTGGTGTGGTGTCTGGTACTTACCCAATCAATACGGGTGAAAGTTTTAAAGAATTCGATGAGGCGGGTGTAGATCTTACTGCAGATAGGGCATTGCAATCGCTCTTACTTGGCGGCGCATCAACGGCGCTCGAGGTAAGCGGCGAAGCACTTGTTCTTGGTAATTTGGCAAAACTGGCCAAACGCAAAGCGGGATCAGACCCTAAGTCAATCTTGAATCTCTACGCTACGAACATAGCCAAGAATGCGGGGCTGAGCAGCGTAACTGAGGGAGCAACCGAACTCGGGCAAGAGGGTCTTTTAGTTGCACAGCGAATGGCTGTGGATGACAGCTACACACAAGACGAGGCTAACTTAAGGCTTGGTCAGGCGCTCTTCCTTGGCGCGGTTGCAGGAACGGCTATGGGCGGCGGGGGTGCAGCTGTTGCAACGACCCCCGAAGCGGTCAGCAGGGTGTTTAGCAAGGCCCAAGAGCTTACAAAAAAGGGTCGTGCTCAAGAGGTTTCTTCCGAAGTAGACCAAGAGCAGTTCGGCCTTAGCGGTGAGGCGGTTACCACGCAAGAATCACAAGCCGACATTTTCGCACAGTACGATGCGATGCAGGACGAAGGTTACGGTAAGAAGGCGGTTTGGGTCGCTGGGCGCCCTCAAGATAACGGGCTTGCCGGCGTAGAAGAAAATGCGCAAGGCACTAGCACCCGAAATGGCAAGAAAGTCTACTTTGCTAATATCAAAGGGCGCGGCACCATCTTTTCGGAAGACCCCGCAATCGTCAACGACGTTGTGATGAATAACGCAACTGACGAATCGGTTGGCGCGGCGTTGGGCTACAGCGCGACAAAGTCTTTCGATGAAAATTCAACAATTGTCGTTCAAGTGCTGGATGACAAAGGTGGTGTTGTCTCTGAGGAGGTCACTTCTGAAGCGGGGCTCCCTGCGGCGCGAGAGGCGGCTAAGAAACTTGCTGGCACAAAAGGCAAGATCGCCGAGCTCCCACTAGTTCAGGCTCAAGAGCAAAGAGCGCAAAGGCTAGCTGCTGAACGGGGTCGCAATATGACCATCGACCCCGAGGAAGAAGTTGACCCAATTGAACAAAATGGCGAAGAAAGCGATGCACCAACCGCGGGTTTGACCGAGCGCGAAGGGGAGCAAATAGAACTAACTGAAGATGGCAGAGCAGAGCAGACTTACAAACCTAAAGAAAGCGCAGATCAGGTATTTGCTGAAACCGAATCTCTAAGGAAGAACTATGAGCGGGCGTTTGATCAGACTGTTAATTGGGCGACTAGTCCGTTGGGTCTGGCGAGTGACGCAACGCTTAAGAAGGCTATAAAGCTACAAACGGTTAATCCTGAAACTAGGGTAGATCTCGTGCTTGGCACCGACAACCGGTTTCGCATAGAAATGACCAGTCTAGGTGGCGACCTATATACCATCCAAGACAAAAATAAGAATCAACGGAGGCTACCCCTCGGCCAGTTCATCCAAGAGTCGATAGCGCGCGCCAGCCGAAGGAGCAAATTCAGCCGTCAAGGTGCCGGTGTATCTGTCATCTCAATAGATGAGAACGGGTCACCTACGGGGGAAGAGTTCAACGTCAATATTGCAGACATGATCGCAGCAGGTAAGCGCATCAATGAGACAGAAGCAGGCGGTTCTTTTGACGGTATAGACCAAGATGCGTTTGGGCTTAGCACGATAATGGGCGCGTTAGCGGAACAAGGGTATGAGCTGCAGGTAGGAGGGCGTCCGATCAGGGGAGATGTAAAAGCACCTCGGACCGGCCGCGCTTTCGAAGACTCCACCAACGGGCGCGGCAGAAGCGGCATCCCCGAGGTCTACAACTTAGTAACCGTAAACTCAAAGAATGACACGCTGTATGATCTGATGAACCGCACTCAGAACACTGCGGCATCAGAGCTTACGCCGTCACAGCAAGATCAGCTCCAGCGCGTCGAAATATTTGAAGAGTCAAAAAAGCAAAGCGCGATTGATGAATTTGATTCCCGTGAGCCTGATGCTCCAGCACAAGAGCGCGCAGATTACATAGAGCGGCTTGAGGAAAATAAGACAAAAGCCATAAAAGATGCAGAAATAAATTTTGGATTTGCACGCGAAGACACTGTCGGTATAGCTAAAGGAAATGAGGGACTTGACGCTGGACAGGTGGCACGGTCAGAAGAGACCTCTGCTTCGCGGCTTAACATAGAAGAGCCTCGGGTTAACCCGCCGGCCGTAAGTGAAGCAGCCCCGAAGGCTAGGCCAAGCACTGACATAGATGCAAAGCGTAATGCGGCGGTTCTTGATAACCGAGAAGGCACAGACGCTGAGTACCCGCTAGGTGGAGTTCCAGAAGCGGTAAGAGTGACCGTTAACCAGGCGCTGAAAAAGCTGCGACTTAACGGCAAAGTAGTCGTTATGAACATCAGCCAATTAAAAGCTCTCGGCGAGGGCATACTAGACTTATCGTCAGATGCGCAAGTTGGTGCTGCGTTGCAAGATATAGTTTCTCGATTTGATAGCTCGGTAGGCGGCGTACACTACAGGTTCCGCACTAAAGCAGTTAAGGAAAGTGCTTCTGAATCGACGCGCTCTCAATCCCCCTCAAATTTCTACACCTCCGAAGGGGTGCACGTCATTATTCTTAATGATGAGGCGTTAGCGGGCAATGAGCTAGAACTCACGCTTACGGCCGGTCATGAGATAGGGCACGCGTTGTTCATAGAGGAGCTTGAGGCGGCGTTGCAAAACCCAGAGCTTCGGGGCCGTTTATACAGAGACTTCGAAAAAGCGAAGCAGCGTAATCCTGGATTGTATGACGATAAAACGGACGAGAATGGAAATATAGTCCGCGACGGTTTTGAGGAGTGGGCCGCTGACCAAACGGCTAAGTGGGTTACCAAGAACATCGCCGCGCAGGGCGTGGTCCATAGGTTCTTCAAGGCAGTGGCTAATCGACTCAAAGGGCTTTGGAACACGCTAAGCGCAAACAGTCGTAAGCGGTTTGGGCAAGAATACTCAGAAGCTTTTGATGACTTTATCAGTAACGTGATTTTGGACAAGAGCAAGGATAGGACAGCTCGCAGACGCGCAGTAGATCCTTCTGCGCCAAGCGCTTTGCGGCACGCAACAGTCTTTGGCTTCTCTGGCATAAAAAACGAGATGCGTTTCTCGGCGATTGACGACGCGGTTAATCGAGCCCTCGATAGAGCGACTGAACAAGCTAAAGGACCGCAGTACAATAAGGCCGTTGAGTTTGTGGTTGGGAAAACCTCTATTACCGCCTCTGATCTGCAAAGAGGGTTGCGTATTGGGTATAACGCAACAACAAAAATATTGGCGGCTATGCAGGCGGCGGGCGTTATTGGCCCTGTAGATGCGGCTGGCAACTATAAAGTTACGCGCGACACTAACCCCGCCGGAGCTGAAAGGAAAAGCACGCCCAACGAAGGAAAAAAGAAAGATAGCAGAGAGAAAAGCGTTAGGAAGAATGAGCAGACCACCCAGAAAATACAAGAAAACACTGAAGGCGCGCTCAGTAAACTGTGGGAGATTGTTGCGCCACTGCAGACAGTACTTAGAAAACTGGGGACCAACACAGGTGCGGGTATCAAAATAGCCAACATGCTTTATGGGCGGTCCGGCGAGAAAGGGTTAGGATTTCTTCAGAAAAGCACACTTAAGATAAATGAGATAGAAAACGCTCTTGAAAAAGCTTTTGGTGATCTTACGTCTGACGGTTTTAAGAATGCAGCGGCAGAAGCTAGAAGTAGTAAGGCTGCGAACGAATTGTCCCCCGAGGCACAAAAAGTACGCGAGTTCCTAAAGACTTTTTACGATGACTACGTCTCGCAGGAAGAAAACACCGCGGTTGGTTTCCAAGAGGACTTTTTCCCAGTTCAGCTTGATTTTGACCTAATAGCCGCGGACCTCGAAAGTTTTGCAGAAGATATTGCTAAAGCACGCGGTGACATGACTGCGACACAAGTGAAAGAAGTTATTGTACAGGCGATGAACAACGCAAGGGTGTCTGCTGAAAATGTAGCAGAATCTCTGGTTGACGGGGTAGACCCCTTACAGACTGCAGAAGAATCAATTGAGCTCACAAAAGGCGTAGATAGAGACTTACTTAATAAGTACTCAAAACCGGCAGAGGCCGCTCTTGTTTCTTACCTTAGGCGGTTAGTGAAGCGAGTAGAGTGGAACAGGGCGACAAAATCTGGGGATAATACGCTTACCGCCGAGCTTGCAAAGCTGTCTACAAAAGATCAGGCAAAGGCCAAAAAAGCCCTTGGCGCGGTTCTAGGTTTCTACCCGCCTTTAAGCGAGGACATGCAGAAGCTATCAAGCGCAGCGCAAACCTTGCAGATATTTACAACGCTTAGTTTAGCGACTATATCCTCAATCCCAGAACTTGCTGCAGCTGTTGTTAACACGCGCGAGTTCTCGGGGGTTATGGACGGATTCAAGACCATAGCAGCTACTATAGTCGACCCCAAAGAGCGTTGGGAATTTGCTCGAGACATAGGTGTAATAGCAAACGACTCGCTGGCAAACGCTTTTATGAGCGAGTCTGATATGCAGTATTTGACACCTGCGGCTCGTAGCGCCGCTAATAAGTTTTTTGAGTACACAGGTCTGAACCTGTTCACTAAATTCACTCGCGTCTTTGCCTCGCAAATGGCGCTTAATTTTATCACTAAGCATGCGACCACCCCCACAGAGCGTTCGGTTCGCTACCTCAACGAGTTGGGTCTAGAGGCGGACGTTGTTAAAAAATGGGTATCAGAAGGGAAAGGATTTACTACCCCTACTGGATTGGCTGTGAAACAAGGTCTTCAGAAATTTGTGGAATCCACAATGCTTAGGCCGAACGCAGCGGAACGCCCAATATGGGCATCTGATCCGCGCTACTCACTTCTGTGGCAGCTAAAGTCATTCCCCTATTCCTATGGACAAGTGGTGTTAGGGGGCCTAACCCGCGAAATGAAAGCGCGCCAGCAGGAAGGACGAGCAGCGGGCAAATCAGGCGGTCAGATTATTACTCAAGATCTTGCTCCTCATATGGCGTTGTTCGGATTGGCGGTGCTGCCTTTCGCAATTTTGTCGCTTGAGCTTAAAGAGAAAACGAAGTACGCGGCGAAGGCCGTACTCCCATTCCGTGAAGCGGATGATTCAATTTTTAAGTCGGATAATATGGACTGGGGCTCGTATTTCACTGCTGCCTATGGCGGTGCCGGTGTGTTTGGCCCCTTGGCGCTTCTCACTAGTGCGCAAACAGATGTTAAGTGGGGAAAGCCCCCAGTAAGCGTGTTTGGCCCGACAGTTGACACGTTATACCAAGTCTTTATTCAAGGTGATTACGAAAGGGTAATTCCGTTTTATAACCAGTTCTAGGAGCTAGCTATGATTGACGCAATAAAAGGCAAGATTATGGGCGGAAAAGAAGCGGTAGTCAGTTGGGTAGTAGATATGCCACTTCAACAGCGGCTTAGCTATGTGGTCATCGGGCTTCTCATTTTTCATGTGCATTGATGGAGTAGGGGATGAACATCTTTAAACTGGTTGGTAAGAAATTTAAATTCGCAGTGATGCGTATGACTGAAGCCGAGGCTGCGGGCTTGGTGATGATGGTGGGCCTTCTTATCAGTGTTGTATCTGTAGCGGTGGTTCTATGAAGTTTAGTGCGATCAAAGGCATTGTCGGGGGTTTGGCTCCTACGTTGGGCGCTACGCTTGGGGGGCCTTTAGGTGCCACGGCGGGGAAGGTGCTTGCAGAGGTGCTTGGTTGTGACCCGTCAGCGAAGGCAATTGATGATCGACTTAGGCAAGCCACACCTGAGGATCTAGTGGCCATCAAGGAAGCCGAACTTAAATACGCTGCCAAGATGGAAGAGCTCGGCGTGGATATGTTTGAGCTTGAGACTATTGATAAACAAGACGCCAGACGGCACTTCGCAGGAGATTGGACTGCCAGAGCGATTGGTATCTTAAGTATTCTTGGGTTCATCGCGTATATTTTCACGGTGACCATTATGCCGCCCACAGCAAACTCAGAGACGATCGTGTCACTCGTGTTGGGTTATATGGGCGGAATGGTGAGTGCCGTAATAAGTTTCTATTTTGGTGCTAGCCAAGCACAGTCAAACCCAACGGAGGACAAATGAGTTTCGCCGCTAAAAAGCTTATTGAGTGGGAGGGGTATAGGCAGTTTGCCTACCGCTGCACTGAGGACGTATTAACGCTTGGCATTGGCCGCGTTGTCCAAGAAGGAAAAGGTCCTGGAATTAGCCTCGATGAGGCAACATATCTGCTGGAAAATGATATTAGCAGGGTAGAAGACGAGCTTAAGAAGGCATATGACCCTTGGTACTCGGCCCTTTCAGAGGGACGCAGGACGGTGTTGATCTCGATGGCTTTCCAGTTGGGTATGCGCGGATTGGCCGGATTTAAAATGGCGCTGGCTAGCTGTTCGGAAGGCGATTGGCAGGGGGCGAAAGAGCACTTTATGGACTCAAAATGGGCAAGAGAACAGACGCCCAATCGAGCGACTAAAGTGTGTGAGTTGTTAATTCAAGGCTAATTTATTTGTGTAAATGTATTAGCAATGCTAATATAATTGATACTGGGTGCTGCTATGGCTGAAAAAATTAAGCTGGTCCAAGGTGACACGTTACCTTCAATCAAGCTAACTCTAACAGACCCCACCGATGGGGTTGTACTCGATCTATCTGACGCTGGCACTGCGGTGAATGTGTATTTCCGCGCGGTCGGCAGCGACACAGTATTGTCTACTTTGGCCTGTTCTAAGATAGGCGGGGGTGTAGATGGTGAAGTGCGGTTCGACTTTACCGGCGGGGCTCTCAATGTCCCTGCTGGTCCTTACGAAGGTGAGATTGAGATTAACTTCGATGGGGCACTACAAACAGTTTACGACAAACTCAAATTCTATGTTCGTGAAGATTTTGCATAGCGGAGGCAAACTATGTCAGCAATGTCAGATTACCTAGAGAACTCTTTAGTAGACCAGATTTTCAGAGGTCAGACTTCTCCTACAACATCAACACTCTATGTGTCGCTTTTCACTGCGTCTCCTGACGATACCGGCGGCGGCACTGAGCTCTCCGGTGATGGTTATGATCGAGTGTCGGTCACGTCCAGCCTGACAGCTTGGGCTGGAACACAATCGAGTGGTAGCACGGCCGCATCAAGTGGCACAGGTGGTGCGACAAGTAACAACGTTGAGATTTCTTTCCCAGAGCCCTCGGCTTCCTGGGGCCAAGTAACATCGTTTGGTGTTCACGACGCTTCAAGCGGCGGAAACTTACTGTTTCACGGCTCTTTGTCTATCAACAAAACGATAAACGAAGGCGATACAGTTACTTTCCCCGCTGGTTCCTTAGCTGTCACGTTCGCCTAACTCTAAGGCCGAACTTAGATGCTGAATAGAGCGCGGTTTAATCAAGTATTATTCAATGGTGCTATCGGCTCCGTTGCAAAACTTGTTGCGCTTGCGGGAACGCTTGCGGTAAGCAGCGGTTATTCAGCAGAGCTTTCTAACAGTGTAAAAATTACCGGCGTTGTTTCGACTCAGGTCAGCACGAACGGGTCGCTGTT
>Ga0206682_10005155_pt1 | contig 10374 bp, 6 predicted proteins | sample M240m12015metaG_FD_155444 | JGI IMG/M metagenome (GOLD analysis project Ga0206682, IMG submission 155444) | Ammonia-oxidizing marine archaeal communities from Monterey Bay, California, United States - M2 40m 12015 | ecosystem: Environmental > Aquatic > Marine > Intertidal zone | place: USA... | reverse complement strand
ATATATGAAACTTGCATGCTTTTCGCAACCCAAGAGAGCTTTCCCTATAAAGGAACTTGATTATGAAGATGACGGTCTCTTTTCACACAACACATAAACTTCATCGTCGGTCGAAAGATCATCGATGCAATCGTCGTTGATTTGTATTCCTGGATATCAGCTCGTGATTTCAAAGGAGAATACTTTTTTCTAGCAAATCTGTTGTAATTGTCGGGATAAAATTTGACAAACCTTCAGCAGCAATATTTCGCAGAACGACACTGACAGCAGAGCAATCAAAGTTTATGCCAAAGTCAGTCCAGCGGAGAGCAGTATCGAGTTCATTACCCATGCACAGGATTTGTTGCCATTTTTCTGCAAATCCTTCTGTTCGACGCTTCATGAAATCTCCTGGGAACTTGGGACATATCTTTTCGATCGTCTGTTCCACCTTTTCATCTTCCTTCACTTTCACCGCGAAGGCGTCGACGCGCAGCGTGCTGGTGTAACTGGGAGCATTGAGGTACACGCTCCAGTGGTGTGTCTGTATGCTTGGAGCGATAACGAGCATTGTCATGAAGCTCACTTGCACGCTCGTGTATCGTTGTCGTCACGTTTGAGCTTCGGTTGAGCTGAAACTCCTATATCGCCGAAATGAAAAACGCTTGTGCTAGTTCACAAAACACTCTCATCCGTCCGTTAGTTCGTCACATTTGGAATAATAAGGTAGAGTCTTGCATAGAAAATAAATAAATAAATATCAATAATAATAAAGATTTTCCATGGAGGAACAGGAGTAGTAGTGTTTAACGTGATTGCGTGGGTTCGTTCCCAGGTGTGTCGGCATAGCCCCCCGCATACATGGTTATTAAATCATGATACTCGTAGATAGAATTGCGGATACGTAATAACGTTATTACGTACGTACACGTTCATGTCAATTATTATTATGTATATGTGTGTAATTTAACAAATAAATGTGAAAAAATGGTTTATATAATATATAAACGCCCTCACGTATGGCAAACACAATGGGACAATTTTTTCATACGTGACTCAAGAAAAATGGTTTATTTCGTCCAATGAAGGAACAACTGTACGTAACGCTAAACCAACGATTCTGAGTTCACGATGTCAAAATGTGTTACAACGTATGGGGAAAATAAACCTTCGACCTTGTTTAACGATACCAGGTGCGAACTAATTTTTTTCGTGAATCCCCGTAAGATCGGCTATGCCGAATATAATAATTACCTTCGTAATAATAAAACTTATTATTTGGCGCTCATCAGCAGATATATTATAGTTTATTTTATATCATCGTTATTAAGTTATTAGCCCGAACGAACGAAATATAGATCTCGTAATATGATAAATTTATTTGCTACCTTCATTCGTAATAATAAAGTCAACGCTAAAATAAGTTAATTAAAAAAATCCTTCCGAGCGAGATTGCGGTTCGTGAAATCCAGATATTATTGCTATTGTTTACCTCGTTTTAAAAATATATATAAATAAGTGCGGCGGGCGTCTGACTTTATCAAGTGAATCGGGCGACGGATACACTGAACCGGACAACCGTCGAGGCCTCAACATCTTATTGCAGCAATCAACCATACTGAATTTTAAACATTCCTGTTGCAAATCCGTTCGTAGAACTGCGGGACGTGGACAGTTAGTGTCCAGGAAAGCGTGTCAGGTCTGCCGCCGCCGTTTTCGCGACGTTCCGCACCTCACAAGCAGAAGGAACGAAGGGACGGTCCCGGTGTGACATAGGACGATGCATACCCCATGCATGCATGCCAGCGAAGCTGTTACAGCCTTACCGGAGACACTTGCAGGCATAGCGCGTAATCACGTGGCGTCTTTCGACTATTTCGTTCAGCATGGACTTCCTGAGGTGGTGAAGCGTTTGGGCAAAGTTACCCTGCAAGTACCCGGAACCAAAGACCCTACCTCGCGCGTTCACGTTTGGTTTGATGAGATTAGCCTCGGAAAACCATGGAGGGATGGTGATAGTGCATCGAGCAGTCGTGATCCCCGTCTATTTCCGAGGGAGTGCCGCGAGTCCTCTTCAACGTATAAGGCGCCAATGTCGGCTACACTTGCATGGTCATTTGGGGAATATGGCAATGTTTTTCGCCGGAAGTTCCGTTTATGTACATTTCCAGTTATGGTTGGATCCGTTGCATGCCACCTATGGGGAGCATCTGGTGATGATCTGATATGTAAGGGTGAAGAGCGGCACGAAGTCGGCGGATATTTCATCTTGAATGGAATCGAGCGTATCATCCGGCTCTTAATCCAGCAACGCCAGCATTATATCATGTAAGATCGCATCTTATATTTCTCCTTCAATCATACTCTGATTCGAGTAATGATTTCTTCTTTGACTTCCTTATTTAGCTCAAATTCTGTTCTGCCCCAACGTGTCTCAGGGTAATTTGGCAAATTTTCAAATACTTTATACTTAGCAGAGGGCATCTTTTAGGCCCTGTATGTGGAGCAACAAGTCGATTTCATTTTACGTTGTCAATGATTTGCGACCTTATGTGACGGGAATGAAGCGTGTTGCATATGCAGCAAGGGGTCCCACGTACACACAATATGCGACTGCAATTCGGTGTGTAGCTTCAGACGAGAACTGCAGTACTGTCCGCGTCCACTATATGTCTGATGGTTCAGCGAGGTTGGCATTTGTACATCGCCGCCAGGAATACTTTCTGCCAGTCGGACTGATATTGCGGGCCCTTGCGGACGTTTCAGATGTAGAAATTCAAGCAATCGTTTCTGGTAGTGTTCCAGGCTCCGGAGGAAAACAGTTTGCCACTAAGCGGGTTGAAATCATTCTTGAAGAAGTTGCAAGCCAGGGCATTCGGAGCAGGATGCATGCGTTGTCCTACCTGGGCGAGCATTTCCGCGGCCGGCTTGGAGCAAATCCATGGGAGACCAATGTTGACATTGGAAAACTTCTTATCAAAGAACATATTTTCATTCACCTCGAGAATGACAATGATAAATTCAATCTCTTGTTGCTCATGATGCAAAAACTATACGCACTTGTCACCGGACAGTGCTCTCCTGACAATCCAGATTCGCCGATGCATCATGAAGTTTTGCTTCCAGGGGTACTGATGCAGACTTTGTTTCGTGAAAAACTCCAGGATGCGCTGACAAGAGTAAAAGACACATTGCTTCAAGAATTCAACGAGTCCTTTTCAATTGATGATGGAGAGTGGTTGTCGCATATCGCCATGAGTGCAATATCAAAAATGAATATCGGCAGGCTCATGGAGTACTTCCTTGCAACGGGAAACCTTGTGAGTAGGACAGGGCTTGGACTAAGCCAAACGACCGGATTCACAGTTGTTGCGGACAAACTAAATTACATGGCAAGTACAGATCTCTTCTTGTGAATTTCTATTCATCAACTAATCAAAAAAGTTATCGTTGCTCTGTGACCGTAAACGTTGCGGTATCTTTCACACTTTCGATCTGTGCATCGTGGAGCTTATTTCGCAGAGCTGCGAACAACTACAGTGCGCAAGCTGTTGCCAGAATCATGGGGATTTTTGTGCCCTGTGCACACACCAGACGGTAGTCCATGTGGGCTGCTGAATCATTTATCAGCATCTTGTTTTGTACACGTAACGCAAACGAGTCGTAGTGACGCAGTACAACAAGAGATGTTCTCAGTACTCAGAGTTCTGTCACAAGTTGGTATCATGCTTGTGCACGGGCGGATGACTTACATTCCGACCCTGCCTGAGTACCTAACGGTTATGGTCGATGGCGCTGTAGTTGGCTTCACGCGCACAACTGATGCCGAGGCTGTTGTTGCAGCTCTCCGTTGCTCTAAAGTATCCAAGACAAATAAAGTATCACTGAACCTCGAAATCGCGTATGTTCCACCGCTCTTTAAAAACTACGGTGGAGCATTCCCTGGGATATATGTTTTTTCCACGCCTTCTCGCATGCTGAGACCTGTCACGCAGCATCCAAGTGGGAAAATTGAGCAGATTGGCTCCTTGGAGCAGGCCTTCATGCACATTAGATGTCAGGACGGTGAGAATATTTACCAGCCTCACACACATGAGGAGAATGGTCCAGGAACAGTACTTTCAGTAGTTGCAAGCTGCACACCATGGTCAGATTTCAACCAATCACCTCGTAACATGTATCAGTGCCAGATGGGTAAACAGACCATGGGAGTTCCGCTTCATTCTTACTGCTATCGCCCAGACACCAAACTGTACCGTCTACAAACACCTCAACGACCGATCGCACTCACAATGGCATACGACGATTACCATATCGATGAATATCCCCTTGGGACGAATGCCGTCGTCGCTGTTCTATCAAATACTGGATATGATATGGAAGATGCGATGATAATGAATAAGGGCTCTCTACAACGAGGACTGGCTCACGCAACGCTTTATAAAACAGAAACGACAACGATACCATCGGGATCTGAAGATATGTTTGGACGACATAGCACTGAACTTCATATGGATAGCACAACGTGCAAGACATATGGATTCCCGACAGACGCAAGGGTTTCAACTACACACCTAGATGTTGATGGCACGGCTCGACTTGGATCGGTGATTCAAAACGGAGACGCGTTCTGTGGTGTGTTCAACCGCGTGACAGCTCATGCTAAGCTTCAAAGATTCAAGGGTTCAGATAAAGCCGTGATAGATCGTGTATCTATGATTAGCACCTTCAACGACAAAGGGAGGAAAGAAACAAAGTTGACGACAACTTTCCGATATAATCGCAATCCTATAATCGGGGACAAGTTCAGCTCAAGGCATGGACAAAAGGGTGTTCTTGCTTTCTTATCTCCAGAAGAGGATCTTCCCTTCATTGAGCGCACCGGTATCCGTCCAGACATACTGATCAACCCTCATGCGTTTCCATCTCGCATGACGATCGGGATGCTCATAGAAAGCATGGCATCAAAGGCTGGAGCACTTAGTGGATCATTCATAGACGCGAGCCCTTTCCGGATTGCTATGGGTGGTGAAGAGTTCTTGCCACCACTGTCAGAGCATGGGAAAGTTTTGAAGGCACATGGGTATGATTATTGCGGCAACGAAACTTTGGTAAACGGCCTCACGGGCGAGCAATTTGAAGTTGACATTTTTGTTGGCCTTGTTTACTACCAAAGACTCAGGCACATGGTAAGTGACAAGTTCCAGGTTCGATCTGTCGGTCCAAACAATCCCTTAACGCAGCAACCGATCAAAGGAAGAAGAGCTGGTGGAGGTATACGGTTTGGGGAAATGGAACGTGACTCTCTTCTTGCACACGGAGCGGCATATTTGGTACACGATCGACTGCATGCATGCTCCGATCGACATGTAGCATCGATATGTTCGCACTGCGGAAGTATACTGGCTCCTGCAACAACATCAAGAACAACACCCACCTATTTGCTGGATGGTGATGGCACGATTGGTCACACAACTGCATCATTTGATCCCGCATGTTCCAGCAAGATCGTGTGTCGAGTGTGTAATAGTGGCAGCGGAATCGAGCATGTCACGCTCCCTTTCGTTTTCAAGTATCTCGCAGCAGAGCTTGCAGCAATGAACGTGCGAGTCGGTTTAACTGTCGGCGACGATTCTATGGGAGCTGCTCCTTGAATAAACGATGCCAAAAATGAATGGAATTAAGAAGTGAAGTGAATTCTGGTATGGGGGGTTTTGGGGTTCGCGTATAGGGTTTTTGCGCCGCAGGAAGGCGCCCTCGCCCCCTCATGGTTGAAAGCATCGCGCATTTTGAAAGAAGATCTCATGATGGAGGGGATCTGGCTCAAAGGGAGTGGCCGAAGAGCCGCTTCGCGGCTGTTTAAACTCTAAACCCTGAAAACCCAACCTCAACCCCCTAAGGACACGGCGCGGACCCTAAATATACAGCGCACCGCTCGTTACTCGCGCGTCAGCGGCTACATGAGCGCGCATCTTGCTCGTGTAAAAAGCGCTCGTATCAAACCGACAGTTTCCACTTTCAAAGCGCTCCTATCAAAACCAAACCCTATCGTCAACCCTGTCACCCCTGCCACACTAATCGGCCTGATTGAATGAACCGTCAATCCTTGAGTTAAAGCCCCCATATAATGTTTCGTTACCAGAATTCACTTCACATCTAAATTCGGGAAATCTCTATTCCGGCTAAGCCGGGATCCGGCTAAGCAGAAAAAGCAGACTGGATACCGTATGGAGAAACGACCGAAAAACATGCATTTTTTGCAACGCGGCAAATGGTCAGGCAAATAGAAACGAGACTATTTCGCTATTTGTGTTGGCGCGCCAACGCCGCTTCGCGGCGTTGGCGCGCAGCAATGCGGCGAAAAACCCTACACCCTAACAACCCAACCCCAACCAAGGCGTTGGTGCCGACCCTAAAGTCCGAGCGCGATGGACGGCAAGGCGCGCGCGCGGCAACAAGCAAAATGCCGCGCGCTCTAAAAAGTAACAAAAACAGCTCCTAACTGTTTGCCATGTGCCTCCATCAGCACGGACAATTCAATTACGAGGTCGTATAGGCAAACAGTCAGATTCTGGCTGCTTAGCCGGATCCCGGCTTAGCCGGAATAGCAATTTCCCCAGGTTTCAGGTATGAAAGTTCGATATTTGCTGCATGATCTAGTTAGACGAAACTACATCCCATACATGTACGAATCGCGCGAAGGTAATATTTATAAGAGTTTAAATAATTAAACACGAGGATTTATTATTCCACAAGCAAGAAACATCAACAGCGAAGAATTCCACACAGTTTTCACGCACCTTTTGTCAACGCTCGAATACAGTCCTCTGCCGATGGAAGATGCGCACGCCAAGACATTCGCGGAGGTATGTCGTGACTGATTAACGGACCACGAAAAGCACCTCCCCTTATTCATTGTGTGCCTCAATATTTTCGTTGCAGGTCTTTGTCCAACTCAAGGCGAATCCCGTGGAAGGTTTGAGCTCCGGGGAAGTAAATCGATTAAGGAGGATATGGGGCATGAACGCGCTACCTAGCAAACCCAGTCAGCCATTTTGGAAACTTATTTTGAAACAGTTTGATGACCTACTTGTTAAGATCCTCATTGCCGCCGCGGTGATATCTTTCATCTTGGGTCTTGCAAATGGTGAGGGATCATACGCGTTCGTTGAACCAGGCGTCATTATAATCATCCTCATCGCGAACGCCACCGTTGGAGTCATGACTGAAACGAATGCCGCGAAAGCAATCGAGGAGCTAGCTGCCTACCAAGCGGATACTGCGACCGTTTTACGAGATGGAAACCTGAAGGTATGTCCGTCTATTGAGCTTGTCCCTGGAGATATTGTCGAGCTTGCAGTCGGAGATAGAATCCCTGCAGATGTCCGACTATCGAACATATATGGTTCCTCTTTCAGGGTGGATCAAGCACTTTTGACTGGTGAAAGTGACAGTGTTGTAAAGAACCTGGAAACGACGACAGCAACAGCCAGGGTAGTTTTGCAAGACAAGACCTGCATGGCATACAGTGGGACAGTCGTGACTGCGGGTCGTGCACGGGGCGTGGTTGTTGGCACAGGCATGGGTACTGCTATCGGGAAAATTCAAGATGCGATGATTTCTGTGGATTCGATAGATGACACCACGCCACTTAAAAGGAAACTCGATGAATTCGGCACTATGCTTTCTAAGCTTATTGCTGTGATTTGTGTGTTGGTTTGGCTTGTTAACATTGGGCATTTCAGCGATCCGGCACATGGAGGCAGCTTTCGTGGCGCAGTTCACTATCTGAAGACCGCTGTCGCACTTGCAGTTGCAGCTATTCCAGAGGGTCTGCCAGCTGTCGTCACCACATGTCTTGCGCTAGGAACGCGAAAAATGGCGAAGCAGAATGCAATCGTGCGCACACTATCTTCTGTGGAGACATTAGGGTGCACATCAGTTATCTGCAGTGACAAGACCGGAACCTTAACAACAAGCATCATGACAATCACACGGATGTGTGTGGTCAATTTCGTGGAGGCAGCCGCCGAAAGTCAAACTACCCTGAAAGACTGTCTCGCGGATTACAAAGTCTCAGGGAACAGCTATGCACCCAGCGGAATCATTTCAGAGATACACACAGATGAAATTGTTAATCGCCCCGCTAATCTAGCATCGCTGTTGCATATTGCCATATGTTCCAGTATGTGCAATGACAGCTCCCTATCATACGACGGGAAGACGGGAAGTTTTAAAAAAATAGGAGAATCGACTGAAATAGCACTCCGCGTCCTTGCCGAAAAAATTGGCTTGCCTGGTTTCGATGACATGCCTGGAGCGCTAACGACATTGAGTGTTGAAGAACGTGCGACATATTGTGCAATGTACTGGCACGGACAATTCGAGCGAGTATGTACCCTAGAATTTGATCGAGATCGCAAGATGATGAGTGTCCTCACAAAGCGCAAGGGGCAAAGAATCCTGTTTACAAAAGGAAGCCCAGAGGCCGTCTTGCTACGCTGTACACAGGTACTCACAAATTCAAAAGGAATTGCAGAGCCAATCACGAAACAACTTCGCAACGCATTGATTGAAAAATATCAAACATATGCACGCGGATCTCTGAGGGTTCTAGCGCTTGCTATGCGCCCAATGCCACCGGATCGGGGTCAGGTATCTATTGAAGATGAAGAAGGGCTGACGCTACTTGGTTTTTGCGGAATGGCTGATCCACCAAGACCTGAAGTGAAGAGGGCAGTTGACGTTTGCCGAGGTGCAGGCATTAGAATCGTGATGGTCACTGGGGACAATAAGCTCACCGCCGAAGCCATTGCAAATCGCATCGGACTGGATGACATCACAGGGTCTGGCTCACACCCGACCACCTCAATTATTGCCCGTCAGATGACAGCAGAGGCTGCAGCCGCAGGCTTACCTATGACAGGGATTCTTTTCCCACCCAATAAGTCCTGCACTGGTCCAGACTTTGATGGAATGGACCCCCAAGCACAGAATGCTGCAGCATTGTCCGTGTCAGTGTTCTCTAGGGTCGAACCGCAGCACAAGACTCGCTTAGTCGAGCTACTAAAGGCTCAAGGCCAAGTTGTCGCGATGACCGGTGACGGCGTAAACGATGCTCCAGCTCTACGACGCGCAGACATCGGCATTGCTATGGGTTCGGGGACGGCAGTGGCTAAACACGCAGCAGACATGGTCCTTGCAGACGATAACTTTGCAACGATAGTCATCGCAGTAGCAGAAGGCCGTGCTATTTTCAACAACACCAAGCAATTCGTGAGGTACATGGTCTCTAGCAATATCGGTAAGATTGCTTCCAACCCCTTCTTTTAGATTTTTGTCATGAGTTCACTCATTCATTTTAACCTTTATCGACTCTACACTGTGGCGAGGTGGTTTGCATATTCATTGCAGCTGCTTTGGGTTTGCCCGAAACATTATGTCCAGTTCAGCTGCTCTGGGTCAACTTAGTCACAGATGGCTTACCCGCCACAGCGCTGGGTTTTAACAAGCCCGAACAGAACACCATGCAACGGAGACCGCGCAACCCAGACGAACCAATCGTTGATAGATGGTTGCTCATGCGGTACATCGTTATTGGCACGTATGTTGGTCTGGCCAAGAGTTTTTTTTTCCGCTTGAGCCCCCTCATTTTTGCCCAGGCACAACACATCTGTGAACATTCATTAATTTTATCCTTTTCTTGCCATATTTTCTTGGATTTGGACCCTCTGCCTGGGCATGGTCACCGTTAGTGGATTTGCATGGTGGTACATATATAATGCCGATGGCCCTCGTATGTCATGGCGACAGCTCACAAATTTCAAAGATTGTGTGGAAGGAACTGAAAAATACAGCTGCGACATCTTCTGGAAAAATCGAAAAGCCAGCACCATGAGCATGACTATCTTAGTTATTGTCGAAATGTTCAACGCTCTAAATGCACTATCGGAGAATGGTTCACTTTTAAACCACACACCTTCATCAAACCTTTGGCTCATCGGGGCTATCACTATCAGCATATTGCTGCACATCGCCGTTCTTTATGTCCCTTGGCTTGCTGCTATCTTTAGTGTGGTGCCCCTTGCAGTACATGAGTGGCTTGTGGTGATATACCTTTCTTTTCCTGTGATTTTTGTTGATGAAGTGCTAAAGCTTATCACGCGCAAACGAGGAGGCATCCAACGAACTGCTTCTCGCAAAGGAAACCTGCTCCCTCGAAGCATCAAAGATATACATGAGATTTGAAGATATTTTTTGTATTGAAGCCAAAATGTAACTTTTGATTCCCGGCGACATAGTCCGAAGGGTTGACAAGAAATAGCCTCTCTGCTAGGATCCAGCGAGAAGATGAGATACTTTTTGTAACCTAATATAGTTTTGAATGGTAAGGTA
>Ga0206682_10005154_pt1 | contig 10374 bp, 9 predicted proteins | sample M240m12015metaG_FD_155444 | JGI IMG/M metagenome (GOLD analysis project Ga0206682, IMG submission 155444) | Ammonia-oxidizing marine archaeal communities from Monterey Bay, California, United States - M2 40m 12015 | ecosystem: Environmental > Aquatic > Marine > Intertidal zone | place: USA... | reverse complement strand
CCGCCTAGATCAATTCAGCAGTGTCTTTGTTGAAAGTGAAATGCGGGAAAGCTATATACAATTCGTCTCGCTGTATTCCAAATCCCACCTGAATTGCGACGTCAGTCCAAAATATCGCGTATAGCACCGGCGGAGATCACCGCTCAAGAGTATTTGAGCAATGGATTTTGGGCCACCGAGATTAGGTTTAGAAAACTAAACATATTTGCTGCTACAAAAAAACAGCGGTAACTATTGCAGGTCAGACGGGAGCATAGAAAGTGCATCAGGGTAGTCAGAGCGCGTATGAAGTGGCTAAAAAAAGCGCTGTGAAAACCAGCAAATTGGATGATGAGATAAAAAAAGCCAGTTATTGGGTGGGCCAAATTTTCATGATGATCGCAACGGTAGTGGGCGTATTTCTAGCCGCACAGGTGGGTTTAAGGCAGGCGATTATTTTTGACGACATTGCCAGCAAAGAAAGTAACTACTATTTACGCCAATCTCTTGCTCAGGAGGTAAGTGATAATGTGGACCTGTTACGTATCTATAACGACGAGTATCTTGGGCGCAATGTGCCTAAGCAAACCTTGATCGCAAATCATCCAAAGATTAGCTACTACGTCTGGGAAACCATGAAGTTTTCACCGTTTACCTTAGAAACCCCTAGCCACTTTTTGTCTGAGACCCGGGCTTTCTACGACCTTGCCGAAGATCTGATAGCAAAGCGGGAAGCAGGTATTTTGGGCGCAAGTTTTGTCAAAAAGCAGATGATTGAAAAACTGGATCATATTGAGCATGTGGTGTTGCCGCTAATTTATGCGAACACTGAAAAGTTGGCGGGCGAACTAGCAGAATACAATGTTACGGTTGAATCCGTTGAAAGAGAGGTTGCCGATGCTGAAATGCCCTAATTGTAAAAATGTAAGTTTGGACGAAACAAACTATCTGTCTGAGACAGTGGATGTTTGTCGCAGTTGCGCTGGCATGTGGTTTGAGAGAAATGAGCTAAGTGGTCTACTGAGTACGGTTGATAACGGCGAAAAAGACGCTGATTTTTCGAAGCAGTTGGGCATGGAAATAAAAACATCCGACCGATCATGCCCAGAATGTGAACACATGATGACTGCTTATCATTTATTGGAGGGTTTTGAGATTGAGGTCGACGTGTGCAAAAGTTGCCGCGGAGCATGGATCGATCATGAAGAAATAGAGCAGGTAAAGAAGTCGCCGCGTATTCGTGAAGTGCTTTTAAATCTCAACACTTCTGTTTCCTGGAAGACTTGGCTCTTTCAGTTTCTCACTCAAGTGCCAGTTGAATACAACATTAAACCCAAGGTTTTCCCGTGGGTGACCACAAGCCTGCTGGTGCTGAACGTTCTGATTTTTTGTTTATATATATTCGATCAGTACACCATGTTCTGGGTGTTAGAAAATTTCGCGAATATCCCTGCGTTTACTGCTAACGGCGAGCAACTTTATACGCTGTTAACCGCTACATTTTTGCATGGCGGCTGGATGCATCTCATTGGCAATATGTACTTCCTTTATATCATTGGCGACAACATTGAAGACGTGCTGGGTGCTAAAAAATATTTACTGATCTATTTGGGCATGGGTATTTTCGCCAGCGCCGTGAGCATACTGTTCGATATGCAAAGTGAAATTCCGCGAGTAGGCGCCAGTGGCGCTATAGCTGGTCTCTTTGCCTTGTATTTGCTTTGGTTTCGTAATGCGCGCATAACATTTATGTTTGTTGTGTGGCAGAAAAAATTGTCGCCGCCTGTGTATTTCAGTATTTGGCTTGCCATCAATATTTTTGGCGTATTAAGTGGTGAGCAGGGCATAGATTACTGGGCGCACTTGGGCGGCTTTATTGCAGGTCTGGTGATTGGTTTGGCGCTACGTAAATCAGTTATGGAGGCGAACCCTATTGTAGCCATGTTGGGTTCTAAATCGGTTAAGGTTTCTTAGGGGCAAAAGAGTAATTGTTAGCTCAGTCAGTCAGCACAATAAATGCTACCGATGTCAACCTACGCTCTCGGGTGTGATGTGCGCAGAGATCTACCGCCTAAAAACAACTACATATTATTGGGAGAAGCGTGTGGGACGTAAAATACTGGTCGGATTATTGGTCTTGGTGATGCTTGGCACTTTAGCGATCTCGCAACGACATAAGATTCTTATACCGTTGATTACAAGCGGCACCCAAATTCCGCAGTTGGTGGACGCAAACCCCGTGCCCGGCGGACAACCTTTCGGTGATGAAAATCATTTCTCAATTGTTCAGTTGGACGCAAAGACCTACGCCATTGCTGAGCCTTATTCATGGGCCCGCAACGTAAATTATTTAGTACTGGGGGACAATCGCGGGCTGCTCTTTGACGCTGGCGTAGGCCACTACGATATTCGTCCAGTAGTAGAGTCTCTTACGGATCTGCCCGTGACGTTTATGCCCTCGCACTTTCACTACGACCATACTGGCCAAGGCACCTGGGCAAAAATCGCAATTGTAGATTTGCCTCATGTGCGTGAGCGCGCTGACGGTAACTTATTGCAACCTACATGGGGAGAACATCTGGGCGATGGTGAGGGCATTGATCTGCCTACTTGGAAGGTCACGGAATGGGTGAAGCCCAATTCTCTGATAGATCTGGGTAATCGCGAGTTGTTGTTGATCTATACGCCGGGGCATACGAGCAATTCAGTTTCGTTGCTAGACGTCCAGCGACAGGTGATGTTTTCAGGCGATTTTATTTCAGACGGCGGTTTGCTGAATTCAATGTTTCCGACCGCGCGTCTTGGCGATTACTTGCAGTCGGCAGACAAGGTCTTGGATCGTACCAATGCAATGCAAGAAATCATTTTCCGCGGCGCCCATGCCTCGCCAACTAATACCATCCCCAATAGTTCACGCGGCGATTTACAAATATTACGTGACCAGCTAATTGAAATTCGCGAAGGTCGGCTGCAAGACCAAGGCCCCTATCCAGTGGTTTACAAAATTGCTGAAGGCATGCTGCTCAATACCGAGCCGCCGTTCTTGCAAAATTGGGACCCAACCTATCCAGATGATCATGAAGTATATTAGCGAGGGCCAAAAAACAGCTTCTTATGTATTGGCTGGCAGATATTGCGAAATGTAGTTGCCAGCGCTGATACACAGTCAGCGGCCACGCAATAGGATGGTGGGTATTTAGGTCTAGTGTTTGTAGCAGTGCGCGTAACTTTGTCCGAAACAGTGTCTATATATTAGCTCCGAGTGATGTTTGTGCGCCTTCGCTAATAGCCCTATAGTCCAGCGTCAACATTTGCAGCGGGTGGCTAAGATGAAAGTTTTACAAGGCAGATGCGTCTGCTCATTTATGAAAATTTTTGCAGCGTGGGTGCTTCTTGCCTTAACTGCCAGTACCCAAGCCGTTGAACTCACCCCACGCGAGTCGCACGCCTACACCCAAATCTGCGCTTATTGCCACGCCCGTGCAGAAACCAGTGCGCCAGTGATGGGGGACGCAGCTGAGTGGCAGCGCCGTGCTGCTGAAACAGAAGGTGGTTTTGAAGGATTAGTGCGCAACACTATTGTGGGCATTGGCAACATGCCGCCGTTGGGCACCTGCGGGTATTGCACCGAAACCGAAATCCGCAACTTAGTAGCAACCATGAGTGGTCTTGCTCCATTGGTTCCCAGTTCTTCCCCAGTTTCCTCCCCCAGCCCATCTTTACGCGAGGCGAATACACAATGATCAATCGTCGCAAACTCATCAAAAATTCAGTGCTCGGTACGCTAGGCGCCAGCGCTGCCTTGGGGCTATCTGGGTGCGGTAAGGCCTCAATGGGTCCAACGGCCTCTTTAGATTACGATTTTCAAACAGGTAAGCCGCTGCCTTGGATGAACTGGGCGAAGAATCAGGGTTGCCAGCCTGCACACAGAATTGCACCGCAAAGCGAAGAAGAATTGGTTTCGCTTATGACCTCAACTAACAGTGGCAGCATGCGTCCGATGGGAGCGGGACATTCCTTCAGCGCCGTTGTGCCAACTGACGGAACGCTGATATCCACAGACTTATTGAACGGTCTGATAAGCGTTGATGCAGAGCAGAATACTGCTGAGGTTTGGTCAGGCACGCGCCTGCATCAGCTGGGTCCAGCGCTAGATGCTCAAGGCCAAGCGCTAACAAATCTTCCGGACATTAATTACCAAACCATTGCCGGAGCCATTTCAACTTCCACCCACGGCAGTGGTGTGACCATGGGTTCTCTTTCTTCAATGATAGAAGAGCTAACTATCGCAATGCAATCTGGTGACTTGGTGACGTGCAACAACGCCAGCAACCCAGAGTTATTTTATGCAGCGCGGTGCGGTCTTGGAGCGCTCGGTGTCATCACCAAAGTAAAAATACGCACGGTGCCTGCATTTAGTTTAGAACAACGGACAACAGTAGAGCCGTTAGACGGCATATTGGAAAATATTGAAAACGAGAAAGCTGCAAATCGTAATTTTGAATTTCTCGCATTTCCCCATACCTCAATGGCCTTAGTGGTACGCACCAATGAAGTGGATCCATCTGCGCCATCAGTAAGTTCGGGCGAAGAAGATCCAACTGCAATTTTTCAAATTCGCGATGCGTATCAAAGCTTAGGCGTTCTACCCCTTGTTGGTAAGTTTGCTTATCAAAAGATCATCGACTCGGCAGCGGACGGCGCGGCAACTATAAAGTCTGGTCCCTCATATACAGTGTTAGCCCACGACCGAGTAGTGCCTTTTCGTGAAATGGAATACACGGTGCCCGCAGAAGCAGGCCCTGAATGCCTAAAAGAAATTCTTGCAACCATTGTAGAAAAAGACATACCTGTAATTTTTCCTATCGAGTATCGCTACACCCAGCAAGATGATATTTGGCTGAGTATGTTTTCCCAGCGCGATGGCTGTTCAATCTCGGTGCACCAATTTGCAGACGAAGACTACGTGGAATACTTTGCCGCCATAGAACCTATTTTTCTGAAATACAATGGTCGCCCTCATTGGGGCAAGCTGCATACGTTAGGTCCGCAAGAATTTGCAAACTTATACCCGCATTGGCAGGACTTCCTGTCGGTGCGTGAAAGTGTTGATCCCAAGGGGAGAATGCTTAATAGCCATCTCAAACATTTGTTTGGTTTAGGAGATTCCTCCCATGCCTAGTCGTAGGTCTTTGCTTCTCGGTGGCGTTGCCCTTGGCGGCGCTGCTGCACTGCTTGCTATGCGCCCGAGTAAATTAGGCGCAGGCGGACACAACGACTACTTTACCAAGCTAAATAATGTGCTGCGCCAAAATGGCGAAGGACGCCCAACAATGATTATTGATCTAGATGCGTTAGATCATAATGTTCGCGAGGTCAGTCGCGCACTGGGCGGGCGAGATTTGCGCATTGTTGCCAAGTCTGTTCCTAGTACCTCTCTCATTGATTACGTTAGTAACTTGTCCGACTCAAATAAATTGATGGCGTTTCATGAACCGTTTCTAGGCGCAATGGGCAACCGGCAGTCGGACATTCTGTTTGGCAAACCTATGCCAGTGGCGGCGGCCGCAAGGTTTTATGACCGGCCTGCGTTAAAGCGCTTCGACCCAACTACCCAATTGCAATGGCTTATAGATACGCCAGAACGGTTAGCGCAATACGCGTCATTGGCGCAGACAAAAAACGTATCCATGCGCATTAATATTGAATTAGACGTGGGTCTGCATCGCGGCGGGGTTCATGATCCTGCAGTCCTTCAGCAGATGCTCAAAACGATAGAGCAAACGCCACAGCTTACTTTTAACGGACTCATGGGCTACGACCCCCATGTGGTGAAAATGCCTGAACTCATAGTTGGGCAGCAGGAAGAGTTCCAACAGGTTCAGCAGCGTTATCAAAAAATGTTAGATGTTGCGCTCGTAAGTGGCGCCAAGACGAACAGCACAAATGATCTAACCCTCAATGCGGCTGGTAGCCCCACCTACACTTTGTGGGGCAATGTGGAGGGCATTGCCAACGAACTTTCCATTGGTTCGGGGTTCGTCAAGCCGCTAGATTTTGACCTGCCATCTCTCGCTAACCACCGACCTGCACTCTATATAGCAACGCCTGTGCTCAAATCTACCGTAGGCACTTGGACGGCAGGAGCGGATTGGGTTGGCGAGGCGCAAGGCCTTTGGGATCCGAATAGAGCGCGAACAATCTTTGTTTATGGTGGTTATTGGCAAGCCAAGCCCGTTTCTCCTGAAGGCCTGGTAACTAATCCGCTATTTGGCAGGAGTAGTAATCAAGAAATGCTTAACGCGTCTGACGCGGTGGACGTGAATGTAGACGATTATGTCTTTTACCGGCCCACTCAGAGCGAGTTCGTGATGCTGCAATTCGGCGAGATTTTGGCTGTTCGCAAAGGACAGATTGAACATCGCTGGAAACCTTTTACATGGGCGTAGTGAGTGGTCGAATCCAGCATTAGCGAGTGGGTGTGTTGACGATAAATGAGACTCATGATTGTGACGGTGAGCGTTGGAAATCGTTAAGATGATTTTGCTAGACTAGCTAATTTAGAAAATTTAATAAACTAACGAGAAGTCGATGGTCCGCATTAGCCAAAATATGCAGTATCGGCTCAACGCCTTTTGGTGTATTCAAGGTGGCCCGTTGATATGTGGTCTCTCCGTAAGTGCTGGAATTTTCCGGTTAATCTTTGTGTTGCATGGTCCCTTCGGCCCTAGCCGTAGACACTTGTCTGATTCGCTCGGCAGGCACGGTCAGTTGCTCTATTAGGTAACTTTTTAGGCTTGCTGGGTACGCCATTCGATCTATCGCTTTTGCCATACAGTCGAGCCATTGGTCTCGCTCCTTCAATGTTACCACTAGGTGTGCGTGTGCATGAGGAAGGTTGATAGGACCATATTTTACTTTGAATCGGCGCGGTCCACCCATCCACCCACTTAAAAAACGTGCCAATTTGTCTCGGCTTTCATTGTTGTCGCTTGGGTGCCAAGAAAAGATGCCCGGGTAGCTGGCCTGCATAATGTCGTAGAAATGGTCCACTAGCTGCCGGATGCCTGCTTCGCAGCCGGCGGCCTTATAAGTGGTGTCTGCTTCTCCGTATTGCATGAGTTATTCTCGCGCCTTCTCGCAACCCAGTTCAATAGGTGAGTTGATCTCGCTCTTGTAAAGATCACTACATGTACAAAGGCAGTTTGGCTCTGCCGCACGGCGATCAAAATTCATTGGTAGAGTGCCAGATAAAACTCAGTCTCACCTGATAGCGTTAAAGGGTGTCTTTGCTCAAGTGCGCAGAGTGATTCTTGGCTGTCGATATGTCGCATAAATTATGGGGCCCAATCAAAGTCGAGATCCAGAGGATAAGACGGTCTTGGAATTCGCTTCCAGTCATGACGGGATAACACAGGAGAAGTACGCCCCGGTGTATCCACTTCAATCATATTTTCTGAGTCAAAATATTGACCATACACCGCTCTGTAGTTTGAGCGGCACTTTAGAACTAAAGTGCGTATTGAAGCGACCTTTATGCCCATACTCTCTAACAATTCTGGGTCAGGCCAAACGATGGGGCGGCGGCTGGTGACCAAAATCTGTATGCCATCGAATTTGAGTAAACACATTGGGCCAGCATTCACGCGCATGCCAGAAAGCGGGCCTGTGGAAATATAGAATTCACCAGGATGCAGATGCTGCACCAGAACGTTGTCCACTACGTATGTAGATTCTGCGCCTTCCCAACCATCGCCGTTGAACGTAGCCTGAATACTTGATCCAACCCCGGCGTCCGTTGCAGCGCTCACTAACTCAGGATCAAAAAAGCTACCAATGACAACGCCAGTCGTTTTTGCTTCGTGCAGGGCTCTGGTCAACCACAAGGTATTGCCGGGACCACCAGCGCCTACGTTGTCGCCAAGGTCAGCCAGCAGCACTGGCAGTGATTTGTTGTCGTGTCCTACATCTACAGCTTTAGCTACCGCTTTTTCTAGCGGCACCAAATTCCAAAGAAAGCGCTGGCGCATTGACCAAGCCATTTCGGCGATTTTTTTGCACAAGGTCGCCGCGGCCAGTTCGCTTTCACGTGCTGTAACCAAAACGTGTAGGCCATTCACTGACGTATCGCTGTAGGCAAATCCAGCGACTATAGAAATGTTTAAAATTTCCGTGCCGAGTTGGCTTTGTCCGTAATCAATTAGATCGCCGTAGGGACCGTTGGCAGTTAACAGGCTGACATTTGGCGGCACAATAGGTACGCGAATATTGCTAACCGTGGGGCGCATGCCATGAAACATCTCGTTGAGAATTGTCGCTGCTTCAATGCCCCTTTCATATTGGTCCACATGAGGATCTGTGCGGTAGGAAACAATGACATCGGCGCAATCCACCATGCGCTGGGAGATGTTTGCATGCAGATCAACCGTGGTGACGACGGGCACACTTGCCCCCACCGCTCGCCGCACGGTTTCATATAAGAGTCCGTCAGAATCTTCATCCTCCGGAGTAGTCATGGCGCCGTGATTGAGGATATAGACACCATCAAGAGAGGTTTGGGCTTTCAGTTGACGCCCAATTTTTTGAATTTCGTCAACAATGAAACTGTGTTCTGCGGGGCCGCCGGCACCGCCAAAAATGAGTGTAATTGGAATAGGTTCCCAGCTGCCCTCTATGTCCATCTGAGCAAAGAAGCCTTGTCCTTCTTTCAGCAGTTTGGGCGACTGAGATCGTGCGTCCGCAACAATAGCGTCGCCATTGAGTACACGGAACCGATTGCCCGGGACCACAGGTGAGTATCGGTTGCTCTCGAGAAACTGGCCGACAATGGCAACCTTCCTAATCTTCATATTTACTCGCAGAAAAAGCTGCTTGGAGAAGAGATAATATAAGGTACTTGAGCCTCAACTTAACAACCCAATACTGGCGCGTAGCCAGTGAAAGGAAGTGGTTGGTGTGAAAGCGCTTTTCAAGCTAATCAAATTGTTTGTCGGTACTAGCAAATAGAAAATAAAATGCGCCGCCGAAAAATGTAACGCCTGCTGTTACGTAAAAAACCATATCCCAGGAGTTTGTCATGTCGAGGATTACGCCTGTCAGTATTCCGCCAACCAGCCCAGGAATGGCCGCAAACGTATTAGTTACGCCCATTAGTCTTCCGGTATATTTTGGTCCGATATCGGCATGATTGACGATATACCCACCGGCACCAAAGCCACTAAACAACTTGCCGAGGCAAATGATGGCCATCACACCAAATGTGGTAGTGAATTGGGGCACTAAGCAAAGGCATGTTGCCAAACCACCAAAAGCAAGAGTGTTGCATAGTTTTCTAACGGTAAGAAGTTTAACGCCGCGTGCAATAAGATTATCCGCGAAGTAGCCTCCAAGATTAGCAGAGACAAAGCTGACGATATGCGGAAACATGGCTATGACGCCGACTGCAGCAAGTTCAATTCCAAGCTTCTCGTTTACGAATGTAGGCAGCCAAGAAAGGAAAACAAAAAGAGTGTAGTTGTTACAAAAATGCGCAACTGCAATTGCCCAAAGCGGTTTATTAAACAGCCATATTCGCCAATCTAGATCCTCTCCTGGGCCAGATGCTGGGGCGTTATCTGTAATATAGGTCAATTCTTTTTCAGAAATGGTTGTAGATTCTGACGGGGTGGACGTGACGTATTTGCCCCAGAAGTAATACCAGACAAAGCCTATTGCGCCGTATAAGTAGAATGCCCACTGCCAGCTGAGCTTAACGATAATGATTGGTGTAACGACCAAGCCAAAGATGGTTCCAAGAGGTATGGCGCTATTCGTGGCAGCAACGGAGCGCGAGCGCTCGCTTTTAGGAATCCATCGAGCATAAAGGCTATGCCATGCTGGGAAGGTGACGCCTTCTCCCAGGCCCATGCCTAATCTTGCTAGTATTAAAATTGTGAACCCTGCAGCTGCCGCCAGCGGGGTGACCAAAGTGAATAGCGACCATGTAATTAAACCGATGCCAAGAACAATTTTCGCACCTATTCTGTCGGATAAGATCCCGCCATAAATTTGCGTAACCATATAAGCAAGATAAAACGAACCTAGAACAATGCCTTTCTCGGTATTAGTCCAACCAAGCTCAACGCCCATAGGTATGATCGTTAGAGAGATAACTACCCTATCAATATAGCAAATGAACACAGCCGACATTGCCAGAGCAATAATCCTAAATCTTTCTGGCACCTAGTGCCCTCCCAAATTTCTATTCAGCTTTAAAACCTATAGAAGGGGGGGTGCACTGTCCAGTATTTGGATAAGACACAGTTACTATACTCAACTGAGAATCCGGCGAGTGGACTGCATCAACACTAGGTTGTGGTTGGAATGGTGGGTGTCTGAATCCGTTTGAGGTGAACC
>Ga0206682_10005150_pt1 | contig 10378 bp, 11 predicted proteins | sample M240m12015metaG_FD_155444 | JGI IMG/M metagenome (GOLD analysis project Ga0206682, IMG submission 155444) | Ammonia-oxidizing marine archaeal communities from Monterey Bay, California, United States - M2 40m 12015 | ecosystem: Environmental > Aquatic > Marine > Intertidal zone | place: USA... | reverse complement strand
GTATCCATCGTTGTGGTTACCAGATAGAAAATCAATAGAAGGAAAGCGATGTCCGCCATCGATCCGGCATTAATTTCTGGTATGGCTCTTTTATTTCTTGCCATATCAATATTTATTTAGAAACTCTAGAAACCAAAGAGTAGACTACAGCAAGTACCGCGCCGGCACCAATGATGTAGAATGCATTTAGCATTGCGCTAACTACCTTAGTTTCTGATTCTGTTACATTCTTATATGAGGCGAAGTCTGATCCGTCTGCGAGCACATAGCTCAAAATACCAACGACAATCACAGCAGCCAAACCGATACCTACACCGCGGATTCCCTTAGGATTAACCGTCAATGAAAGCACGAAGCTCAATACAGCTATCACTATACCGATAACGGTAGTGAATAGACCGTAGGACACATAGCTAGATGCACTGTCTTCATTCAGCGAAACCATGACAAACATGATAACACCAATGACTCCCAGTACAATACCTAGGACACGTCCAATAAATGGAAGTTTACTAAGCATCTTAATTATGCGTTTTTCTTATTGTGCTCAACCAATAGATCCATGAATGAGATAGAAGCATCTTCCATCTTGATCACGATACCATCGATCATTGCTACGATTAAATTATAGAAAATCTGTAGGATGATTGCAGTAATCAAACCGAATACCGTCGTCAAAAGTGCTACTTTGATACCACCTGCAACAAGAGAAGGGTTAATATCACCTGCAGCCTCAATCGCATCAAATGCGCCAATCATACCGATTACTGTTCCCATGAAACCAAGCATAGGTGCCAATGCGATGAATAATGAAATCCAAGAAACACCTTTCTCTAGTTTACCGTTCTCGACAGAACCAACGCTCATGATTGATTTGTCAACCATGTCCATTCCTTCATCGTAGTGGTCAAGACCTTCAAAGAAGATCGTTGCTACTGGACCACGAGTATTGCGACATACTTCTTTTGCAGCTTCAACACCACCGTTATTTAACGCACCTTCTACTTCTTCAAGAAGTTTTTCAGTGTTCGTTTGAGCAAACGTGAGGTAAATAATACGCTCGATAACCAAGGCCAAACCTAAAACTAGGGCGAGCAATACGAACGACATAAAGAATGCACCACCCTCAATGAACTTTTCTTTCAAGATCTGAGTGAATGCTTTTTCTTCAGTAGCTGCTTCAACTTCTTCCGAAGCTTCTTCAGTTACTTCTTCTGTGGCAGCGGAATCCATAGTTGCTGCAGCTGAATCAACAGTTGCATCGGCGGAATCCATGGTTTCTGTAGCAGCAGAATCAACTGCTACTTCTTCTGTAGCCGCCGTATCTTCTTGAGCATAGGCGTTAACCGTACCCAATGAAAGGGCAACGATTGCAAGCAAAGAGAGTGCTTTTTTCATTTTACTAGTTGTTTAAATACATTTTAATGTTTCTGCATTACCGGCTTTGCCAATAGTTTAGGCCTTGTATGCGTCGCCGAAAATACAAAAAATTGGTGTCCCTACACTACTCTGTGAGTTCTCCGGCAAGACTTGAAGAAAACTTAGCGCCAAATTCTATTAAATCTACCGATTCACTCAACAAAAGCATGGCTTTTACTAAGGCCGATTCAAAAGTCATGTCTTTGGCGCTCAATACATTAAAACGCTCCAAAGCAGATGAACTGTCGTATAAGCCATGAACGACTGCGCCACTGACACATTGAGATGTATTTACAATTACGGTACCATTGTCGCTGCACTTTGAAATAAAATCAATAAAATCTGGGCTGTTCGGTGCGTTTCCAGCACCAAAAGTGCGCAGCAATAAGATGCGCCAATTGGATTGCACTTGTAACGCATTGAAATTTAATCCTGGATATAACGTAACTACACCTACATCAATCGAGAATCCTTTGTGCAGTTCCAATTTCGTTTTCGAAGAACGCCAAAGCAATTCTTTATGGACTGTCATGCGCACGCCACTTTCAGCCAAAGGAGGGAAATTAGGTGAACTGAATGCGTCGAATTCATTTGACGACCTCTTGTAGGAACGATTACCGCGGTAAAGTTTGTATTCAAAATAGATGCAAACTTCCTGTATGACGGCCGCTCCTGATTCTTCCATAGCAGCGAATTCAAGCGCACTCAAAAGGTTTTCAACTGCATCTGTTCTCAATACTCCAACTGGAAGTTGTGAGCCTGTTATAATGACGGGCTTTTTCAAACCACGCAGCATAAAGCTGAGCGCACTAGCGGTGAAGGCCATGGTATCGGTACCGTGCAAGACAACAAAACCATCGTATAGATCGTGAAGCTCGTATATTTCTGTGGCCAGATCTACCCAAACGGAAGGATGCATTTCTGAACTATCCAGGGGACGGTCCATGGTTTTTACCTCTAATTCAATGGGCAATAAGCGCAGTGCTGGAATGTTTTTACGCAGTTCCTCAAAGTCTACCGGCGCTAATTTTCCGCTCACGTTTTGACGCATACCTATGGTTCCGCCAGTGTAGATCAAGCAAATTTTTCTCATTATCCAAAGAGTTTTTCAGCGTTCACAGTGGTGAATTCAGCCAATTCTTCTAAAGATATACCTTTGATTTCACTAACTGTTTGTGCTACTTCAAGCAGGAATCCAGGTTCATTTTTTTGACCCTTTTTATTGGTAGGTGTGAGATACGGTGCATCCGTTTCTAATAGAATACGATCCGTTGGGATGTTTTTGACAACAGGATCTGTAGCGCTGCGGTTGTATGTAGTAGAACCACCTAAGCCAAAGTAGAATTCGCCTAATCGTAATGCCCGATTGATTTGTTTTTTACCTCCTGAAAAACAATGAAAAACCCCGCGAATTTTACCATCGTGACGTTCCTGTGCGGCCTCAAGAACGGGAAACAGTTCTTTAAAGCTGCTGCGCACGTGCAGCGCAATAGGTAGGTTCCAAGCGACACTCCAGTCAAGTTGCCGGTTCAATGCATCTATTTGTAGGGCTAGGGTGCTTTGATCCCAATAGAGATCTAAGCCAATCTCACCAATGGCGCAAAATTCTTCAGGTTTTTGATGGTACCAAGCCTCGATTTGATCTAATTGGTCTGCCCAATCCTCCTTAACATAGCAGGGGTGCAAACCGATCATTTTCCGAATATCTAACGAGGGATAATTTGCCGCAACCGCATCCATTTTAGGGAGGCTGTTCACATCAATATTGGGAAGCAAAATCCTCTTCACTCCGTTTTCTAACGCCAACGCCTCGATTTGATCTTTACGTGTTTCAAAGACCTCGTCATAGAGATGACAATGCGTATCTGTGAACATTAGAGCGGGAGGTTACCGTGTTTCTTCTTCGGCAACTGGACCGCTTTGTTTTCTAACATCGCGTAAGCGCGAATGAGTCGCTGGCGAGTTTGCTCTGGTAGGATGACTTCATCTACATATCCTCTAGATGCCGCGCGGTAAGGATTGGCAAAAGCTTCAGCATATTCTGCTTCCTTTTCTGCCAATTTTGTCTCCGGGTTTTCGGCACTCGCAATTTCTTTTTTAAATATGATTTCTGCCGCGCCTTTAGCTCCCATGACGGCAATCTCTGCAGTTGGCCATGCAAAATTCATATCGGCGCCAATCTGTTTAGAATTCATAACACAATAGGCACCTCCGTAAGCTTTACGCGTAATTACAGTAATACGCGGAACCGTAGCCTCGCTGAAAGCGTAGAGTAGTTTTGCACCATTAGTAATGATGCCGTTCCACTCCTGATCTGTTCCTGGTAGGAATCCCGGCACATCTTCCAATACTAAAAGTGGAATATTGAAAGCGTCACAAAAACGTACGAATCGGGCACCTTTGGTAGAGGCCTGAATATCTAAAACACCTGCAAGATAGGCCGGTTGATTCGCGACAACACCGATAGATTTACCTGCGAGACGGGCAAACCCTACAACGATATTTTCTGCAAAATCTTTATGTACTTCGAAAAAACTGTCCGTATCGACAATTTCACCAATAACCTCTTTCATGTCGTAAGGCTGGTTCGCACTTTCGGGGATGATGTGCTGCAGCCCCATACGAAGCTCATCGCCTGCCGTGTATGGAAGCGAAGGCGGCTCTTCATCACAGTTTTGCGGAACGTAAGAAAGTAATTTCTTTAGCCCTTCAATCAAAGCGATTTCGTTAGGGTATGTGAATTGGGTTACCCCGCTTTTCGTCGCATGCGTACTTGCTCCACCCAATTCCTCTGAGCTCACCTCTTCGTGTGTAACCGTTTTGACCACATTGGGTCCGGTGACGAACATGTAGGAGGATTCCTCAACCATCATAATAAAATCGGTCAAAGCAGGCGAATACACTGCGCCACCTGCACAAGGTCCCATCATCGCAGAGAGCTGAGGAATGACACCTGAAGCTTGAACATTGCGATAAAAAATATCGCTATAACCACCGAGCGAGACGACTCCTTCTTGAATACGTGCACCGCCACTGTCGTTAAGTCCAATCACAGGCGCCCCTGTTTTCATGGCGAGATCCATCACTTTAGTTATTTTCTCGGCGTGGGCTTCAGCAAGCGAGCCGCCTAAAACGGTGAAATCTTGGGCGTAAACGTAGATTAATCGGCCGTTAACAGTTCCATATCCCGTAACTACACCATCGCCTAAGATTTTCTGCCCGTCTAGACCGAATAGATTACTCCGATGCTGAACGAGCGCACCCGTTTCTTGAAAGGATCCTTCGTCTAAAAGAAAGTGTATGCGTTCACGTGCGGTGAGTTTGCCTTTTGCATGTTGCGCAGCTATGCGCTTTTCGCCGCCGCCAACTTTGCTCTGCTTTTGAAGTTCTTGAAGCTGTGTTCTCTTATCCTGCATGGTGGTTCTCTGTCTAATTTCTGTGTTTCAATTTACTTCTCAGAGAAGGCATTTCGCAAATTTACCTTCGTATGTCTGTGGAATCTTTTTGTTTCTTTCGCTTTTCTACGGATTTCAAACTGCTCTTCTTCCGGTAAGCCGATGACTTCAACGCATTGCGGCGTACAACATGCATCATGTTTTTCAGCACATTCCTCGCACTGAATGAAGAGTAGATTACACGCTTTGTTTGCGCAATTTGTGTGGTTAGCGGAAGGCTGACCGCATTGATGACATTCGGAAATGACCTCATTCGAAATGGCTTCGCCTAAGCGTTCATCAAATACAAAGTTGATACCGTGGAATTTGTTCGATAGTTTTTCTTCTTCAATTTGGCGGGCATAATCAATGATGCCCCCGTGCAATTGGTTGACATCGTTAAATCCGTGGTGCTTTAAATAAGCCGATGTCTTCTCGCATCGAATTCCTCCGGTGCAGTATAATAGAATCTTACGATCCTCCTGACCCTTGAGTTTTTCTAAAACCATGGGGAGTTCTTCACGGAACGTCTCGGCCTCAGGAAGGACTGCGCCCTCAAAATGCCCAATTTCACTTTCGTAATGGTTGCGCATATCTACCACCACTGGATCGTGTTTTTCGATGGCTTCATTCCAATCCTTGGCCGTCATATGGGCGCCAACATCAGTGACATCATAGTCTTCAGGCTGAAGACCGTCTGCCACAATCTGCTCGCGAACTTTGACGACAAGCTTCAAAAATGACTTCCCTTCTGTCTTATCTGTTACCGCCAGTTTAAAAGGCACATCATGGAAATATTCAATGCCATGTATGAAAGCGTCAAACGCATCCCAATGGTGCTGTGGAACATTCATTTGTGCATTGATACCTTCTCTAGAAACATAGATACGACCTAAACAATCCCACTGTGACCATTGCGCAAATAAAGCGTCGCGCAACTCCTGTGGGTTTTCTAAGATGACATATTTGTAAAAAGAAACCGTAGTACGCTGAAAAGTTTCTGCATCAAGCTTGGCCTGCAGTTCTTCTCTACTCAATTTATTAGCGAGTGTTCTTTTCCCAGCATTTGGATCCATAGGCAGGTGATTTATCGTGCAAAGATAAGTTATCTTTGAGGGACCCAATTCTGATCTTTATCACATTCAGAGCATGAATAAAACCATCCTTATCCTAGGCGCCTGTGGGCAAATAGGAACAGAACTTACATTGGCACTTCGCCAGAAATACGGCAACGATAGCGTTGTTGCTTCTGACATCCGTCAGCCTCAACATTCGGAACTCCTTAATGGACCCTTCGAGGTGCTCGATGCCAGCAGCGCAAGCGCACTACGCTTGGTTTGTGAAAAATATGAAATACATACCGTATACCACCTGGTCGCTATGTTAAGTGCAACAGGTGAAAAATTTCCAATGAAGGCCTGGGATTTGAACATGCAGAGTTTGTTGCACGTACTAGAATTGGCCCGGGAAAAGGTGATTCAGAAACTTTTCTGGCCAAGCTCAATTGCGGTCTTTGGACCTACTACACCAAAGCAAAACACCCCGCAGCAAACCGTTATGGAACCGTCAACGGTCTATGGTATTTCGAAACTTGCGGGAGAGCGTTGGTGTGAATATTACTTCAATAAATATGGTGTGGACGTTCGGTCCATTCGCTACCCTGGACTCATTTCTTGGAAAAGTCAACCTGGCGGCGGTACTACAGATTATGCGGTGGAGATTTACTATAAAGCGTTAGAAGAAGGTCGATACACAGCGTTCTTGAGTGCCCAGCGCGCCTTACCTATGATGTACATGGATGATGCCATACGTGCGACCATTGAACTCACAGAAGCGCCAACAGAAAAAGTAAGTATTCGCAACAGCTATAACCTAGCCGGTATCAGTTTCGACCCCACCACAATTGCGGCCAGTATTCAGAAAAGAATGCCCGGATTTGAATGCGACTGTGTTCCAGATTATAGAGAAGAGATTGCAGCCTCTTGGCCAGAAAGTATTGACGACTCTGCCGCTCAAAAGGATTGGGGCTGGTCTATGGAGTACGACCTAGATGGTATGACAGAGGCAATGCTCACTAACCTTAAAACGAAATTGGGTTTATAACGATCCTTCTCAACAACCGTTCAGGACCTTCGCAGAGCCCATGTGTTTGCAGGTAGATTCAAAACTAAACTACTTATCTGCGTCTTCATACCAACTGCTGTACTTCTGGTAGTTGTTAGCTATTCGCTCGATTTCCCCTTTACGGAGGCGTTCGGGTACGGGACCAATTTCTTTCGCAGGCACCCCTGCCCACAAGGTTCCTGGGGCCAATTTCTTTCCTTGAGTCACGACCGAACCGGCCGCTACGATACAACCCTCGCCAACCACACAATCGTCCATGACAATCGCACCCATACCGATGAGCACATTGTCCTCGATAGTGCAACCGTGCACAATCGCATTGTGACCTATGCTTACATTATTTCCAACGGTCGTTGGGAATTTCTCGTAAGTGCAATGGACAGTGGCGTTGTCCTGAACGTTGACTTTATCGCCGAAGGTGATACTGTTTACATCGCCGCGAACGACGCTACCGAACCAAAAACTACAACCATCACCGCATTTGAATTGGCCAATAATCGTGGCGTTATCAGCTGTAAAACAATTGGTGCCGAATTCGGGCGTATGTCCTAACAAGGGCTTAATGAAGGCCATGGTATTGTCGTTTAAGGTTCTCTTTTCAAATGTACGCTTTGCGAGTTTTACCACGTACATTTGTACTTAGAAACAACCCTACATCATGGACATCAAGCGCGTACCCGTTAGTATTTATGCAGAAATGACCCCGAATCCGAAGGTCATGAAGTTTGTGAGCAACAAAATGTTGTTGCAAACCGACTCGGCAGAATTCAGAAACATTGAAGAAGCTAAACCGTCGCCGTTAGCCACGAAGCTCTTCCATTTCCCATTTGTAAAAGAAGTATTTATCTCAGGGAACTACATCGCCATTGCAAAATTTGATGTGATAGAGTGGGATGATGTAGCACAAGAAGTACGCGTTTTCATAACTGATTTTCTTCAAGAGGGCGGTGTCGCCGTTCATGAAGACCAATTAGCACCTACTGATGTTACAGAAGCTGAAGCCGATGGCTCACCGGCAGTTCGTTCGGAAGACATGGGTGAAATTGAAGGACGCATCGTGGATATTCTAGAAGAATACATCAAGCCTGCAGTCGCCCAAGACGGCGGAAACATTGCTTTCATGGGCTACAAGGATAAAATTGTTGAAGTCCAACTACAAGGAGCTTGTTCCGGTTGCCCTTCATCTACCATGACCTTAAAGAATGGTATTCTTAGCATTCTGCAAAAAATGTTGCCAACCCTAGTTGATGATGTGGTTGCAGTAAATGGTTAAAAACCGCTGACAAATACTATGCACATAAAAAAGGCGGCCCGTTGGGCCGCCTTTTTTTATTCGAATGCTAAGCTGCGGGCTGTTATGCCGGCTGCATGCCCATGTTGCGCAAATGACGGAAGTGTCCTCTGACAGCACTCATAGTCGTACCATATTCGTTATACGGCAACTCAAATTCCGCCGCTGTTTTGCGAACGATCTCTGCGATTTTCGGGTAATGGATGTGATTGATGGTCGGGAACATGTGGTGTTCAACCTGGAAGTTTAACCCACCAGTATACCATGTTACTAGCCAGTTTTTAGTGGCGAAATTCGCCGTAGTTTTCATTTGGTGTTCAATATTCGTAATATTTTGAACCTCTTCTTCCGTAGGGAATTCAGCCTTGTCAACCACGTGAGCCAACTGGAATGTAATAGAAAGAATGAAACCTGCAATCACGTGCATTACAACATTCCCCCAAAGGACTAAATACCACGGTGCGCCTAAAAGCATCGGCATCGCATAGAATACTGCAAAGTGGAACAATTTACCTACGAGCAATTTAGTCCAAACCATACCCAAACTCTGGTCTTTTGCTTTAAACAAGTCACTCTTATTGTAATTCACCACCTGCTTAAAGTCCTTTTCAAGCAACCATTTGTAGGTCATTAATGTGTACGCGAAAGGTGCATAAATGTGCTGGAATCTGTGCTTTGGTAAAAGCTGTTGACTCGGGTGGAAACGGAACATACTTCCCGTTTCTATATCATCATCATGACCGTCAACGTTCGTATGCGTATGATGCTTCATGTTGTGCTGAACACGCCATGTGTAGGAATTACCCGCCAACATGTATATGGAGGCCCCAATCTTACGATTCCACCACTCACTACGAGTTACAGTATTATGCAATGCATCGTGCATTAGATTCATTCCTACTCCTGCCATACCTAGGCCTGTGATAGACCACAATAATGTCGTCATTCCAAAACTCTGACTACCCGTTAAGAACACTACAAACGGAACGAGATACATGGCCAAGTTTGCAAGCGCTTTAATGTAATACCGGTAATCTGCTAAAGAAGATTTATTTTCCTCCTTGAAGTAGTTACGAACTCTCTTCCGCACTTCCTTTTGAAAATCACTAGAACTCTTAAATCTTAACATGAAATAATCGTTAATTAAGTTGATGAAATTAGTAAATAACGGGTCAAGTAAAGCAACATATGGTAAATTTGCGCTTAAATAACGCAATCGACCATGTTGAAAAACATAAATCCCACAGAACTAAAGGCCTGGAATAAGCTTAAGAAAAACTTCGACAACGATAAACGCACCTTAAAAACGCGTTTTTTCGAAGATCCAGACCGGTTCAATAAATACCACATCAAGTGGGACGGTCTGTTATTCGACTTTTCTAAAAATCACATAGGTTCCGAAACCTTTAGTCTCTTTAAAGAACTCTTGAACGAGGCAAATGTTCGTGAAGCAATACAAATGCAACAAGGAGGCGCGAAAATTAACGTCACTGAAAACCGTGCGGTATTGCATACGGCATTAAGAAATATGTCAGGTAACCCTGTAATGATGGACGGGGAAGATGTAATGCCCGGCATTCGCGATTCATGGGCAAAGTTGGCCGCATTCTCAAATGAGATCCGCTCAGGAGCCTGGAAGGGTCATACAGGGAAACGCATAACAGATGTTGTAAACATTGGCATAGGCGGCTCCGATTTAGGACCACGTATGGTGATTAATGCACTTCGTCCGTTCGTTACGGATCAAATAGATTTCCATTTTGTAGCAAATGTTGACGGCGCAGATTTACATGAAGTATTGCGTAAGGTCAATGCGGAAACTACACTATTCATTGTAGCATCAAAAACCTTCACCACACAGGAAACCATGAAAAACGCGAACAGCGCAAAAGAATGGTTTTTAAACAATGGCGGTGCGGAATCGTCTGTCGCAAAACACTTTGTTGCAGTGAGCACAAATGCTGAAGGCGTTGCAGGGTTCGGAATTGACACTAAAAACATGTTCGGATTCTGGGACTGGGTTGGAGGACGTTACAGCGTTTGGTCAGCTATCGGTCTACCAGTAATACTGGCCATTGGTTTTCAAGGTTTCCAGGAGTTTTTAAGTGGC
>Ga0206682_10005149_pt1 | contig 10379 bp, 5 predicted proteins | sample M240m12015metaG_FD_155444 | JGI IMG/M metagenome (GOLD analysis project Ga0206682, IMG submission 155444) | Ammonia-oxidizing marine archaeal communities from Monterey Bay, California, United States - M2 40m 12015 | ecosystem: Environmental > Aquatic > Marine > Intertidal zone | place: USA... | reverse complement strand
AAGGCGGCTATCGGCTTTTGATCGAAAACCGAGAAAATAAAAAAGACCCCACCAAGGCACCCGAAGGTGACCTTGATGAGGTCAGAGCTGCATCCCACTTGGCCCTCTCTGCAGGGGCCAAGCGAGATCGCTTTTTGTCAGTGTGTCGCCACACTCGGACATCTCAGGGAGATGGTTCTTTGAAGGTGGTAGCTAGTTCCTAGTTCCCGTCTCAAAAGACGTTCACTTTAGGAGCAGATCCCATGCCGAAGAGCTGCTCGTTTTGTGGAGCAGGTAGCATGTCCATCTCGCCCATACCGCCGTGTGCGTTGCCTAGGTAGCCTAGGTATCCGCCACGGTATCCGCTAATTGCAGCCGGGGTGGAGACGCTGTCAGCGAATGGGAAGAGTTCGGAGACCTTTCCTGGGAACTGTCGGACCAATGCTTGTGCAGCAAAGAGACCGATAGCAACGGTTCCTGCAGCGACAGCTGTCTTCTCGCTCATGACGTTTGCCGAGACAAGTCCATAGTTGAGTACAGCCATAGCACCGATACCGAGAGCAGCTTGACCGAATGGGTTAGCTAGAGCGGTACCGACCACAGGTAGGTTACTGAGCTTTCTGCTGAGGTTGAGTCTGTCAGCAACCATGAAGGTCACAGCAGGCAAAGCCAATCCAGCGAGAACAACACCGATAGCAGAGGTGTCCAAGTGAGCCTTGAGGAACTTGGTGAATCCGCCCATCTTAGGCATCTTCACTCTGCGAGTGGTTGATCTGCGTCGTGCAGTTCTTCTGCGTGCAGTTCTTCTTCGTCGGGAAGTAGTCTTTCTGCGTCGTGCAGGTGACTTTCGGCGAGTGGTTCTTCTGCGTCGAGTAGTCTTTCTGCGCTTTGCAGGAGACTTTCTTCGGCGAGTAGTCTTGCGTCGGGTAGTCTTTCTGCGCTTTGCAGGAGACTTTCTTCGGCGAGTAGTCTTTCGTCGGGTAGTTCTTCTGCGCTTTGCAGGAGACTTTCTTCGGCGAGTAGTCTTTCGTCGGGTAGTTCTTCTGCGCTTTGCAGGGGACTTTCTTCTACGGGTCGTAGTCTTTCTACGAGTAGTCTTTCGTCTTCGTGCTGGTGCACGGCGTCGGGTCGTAGATTTACGAGCCGCCGTCTTTCTGCGTCTTGTGGTAGTTTTTCTTCTAGCCATTTTCTTTCCTCCCTTTCGGGTTTTAGTGCTTGCCTTCCTTCGACTTGTGGTCTTCCGACTCGCAGCTTTCTTGGCGGCTCGTCGCTTTGCAGGTCTGCGAGGGTTTAAGATCACAACTTCTTGCAGAGGCATGGCACTCAAGTTTCCGATACAGGTTGACCATATAAGGGAGTCGCTGTGTATGTTGTAGTGATACTTCTATCTTAATCGGTAGATTGCTATGGTAGTTGTTGTGTCGGAATCGTTATACCGGTCGTGTCCTTCCCACATACCATGGAGGCATCTCGGTGAGTAATCGCAGAGAGCGACAGATAAGAGTTAACTCTGTTCAAGTCAGTGCCACTTTAGATCGTGAACTTTACGATTTCGTCGATCAGCTAACTATGCGTAGGCAGGTTCGAAGTCGTTCGCACGCCTTGAATTTAGGGCTCGAGTGCCTTAAGTGGATGATAGAAAACAATCCAGAATGGTTCTTCCGCAATAGTCCTGCTCCACTCAATAGGTCTTCTCAACCACCTCAGCAATCTCGTCCGCCGCAGCCAGAAAAAGATCCCCGCTTTCAGTATTGAGTAGGATACATATTGTTGGCGTGTCTAGCACTAGTTTAGCGTAAGTTGAGCAGTACATCGAAGCGTAGTCTATTGTTTTGTCGTCTACTTCGCTGAAGTCATTGAGGTGGCCAATCAGTGAGTCGTTTAGTCCCTCGTCTGTCACACCTGGTGTATTTGCCACTATGAAGTCCAGGGAACCGGTGGCAGCCCCTGATTCTGTAGGGTCGAATGATCTTATGTCTATATGGTAGGATCTCTTAGATACTATACTATCGAACTCTTTGATGAAGGGGGAGTTCTTTGCTTCTACACTGTTGTAGTCGACTACTATTTGTGAAACTGGTGGAAAGAGTAGAGTGCTCTCTATACCTCGTAGTTTTAGTGAGGACTTCAATTCTTTAGCGAATCGAATGGATCCCGGAGAATCTAATGCGTCGGTGACTGTTATCGCTACCATCTGTTTAATCGCAGATTCTTCTTCCTCTTAGGTTTGTCGTCCGTCAGTGGTTCGTGCTTTTTCCATCCTCCGCCGCCCATGGTGTAGTAGAACCAATACTTGTTCATCTCGTCGAAAAAGAAGTCTCTAGGGTAGTGGTCTAGGTTTTTGCTTCGCAGATACTCTGGTCTATCATCTATTTTGAAGATGAACTTATTTTCGCTTTGTGTGTAAGCTGTGTCGTTGAGGAGTTGCATTCTTTGTGTCAGTGCCACGCCTGTTATGCCTACGCCAGCTCCTACTGTCCATATCATTTCTATTGCTCTAGAGTTTCCTTTCTTAGCATATAGTTGTAGTTCGTCTATGGCGACGACTCTTCGTATTCTTCTGAAGCCCGGAGTCTTCTGTAGTTGGAAAAGTAGCTCAACTAACCTGTCTAGTGCTTCTGCATTTTCTGGGCTAGTTGCTGGTGTACGCATTACGATAGATGGGGTTTTCTTCAACAGAAGGGCGTACGCTTCTATTGGTGAATAGCAAACAGTTCCTAGATCCTCGTAGTCCGCGTCGTGCTTCGGATCTACGAATATCGTGTGTACTCCTTTTGCTTGAAGCTTCTTCAGCATCTTGCCTGTGAACCACGTCTTTCCTGAACGAGTCATGCCGAGGACAACCGAATGTCGGTCCTTTACTGCCTCGACCATTCGAGTGGAGATGGCCGCCATGTACCGTTTTACTTTCTTCGGGTATTTCAGAAGTACTCTTCAAATGGGTCTTCTTCAGCGAACTCGCCGTGTCTCCATTCTGGTGGGTTGAATTTCGGCCTATCCTTCACTGTTTTATCTTCGATGCGCTTCCAGATCTTCTTGATTCTTGGATGCCACGGAACTCGTTCGCCTTTCTTGGCCCGTGCTTTCTTTCGAGCCTGTGTCCTAATTACGTCCTTTCCTGATTCAGTTCGTATCAGTGACTTGACTACTGCGGCGGGTAAGCATAGTCTTGGTGATCCACTTGGGGTCTTGGTTCCCTCTGCTCCACACTTCTCAGAGTAGTCTATGTCACCCTTGTTGTTTACTTTGATAGAGCGCCAGTCTTGGGTAGTCCACCCGTATGATTGGTAGCCCGGTGCCATTGGGTTGCTCTTTGTTAGCGGCCCTTCGTGGCCCGGCACATTAAAGAAAATGGTTGATTCGTTGGTGTGTTCCTTGATTTGAGAGAGGACTGATTCGTCGTTTAATTCTCTGTCAACGAGTCTCCCCTTGTATTCTGTTGCACTACTGGGCCTATGTGGGAAATGGACCACCGCTAGCATTGGTAATTCGTGCTTGTCAAGGTATTCCTCAATGCTCATAACAAAAGCTGTGGACTTTGTATCAGGGGCCAAGGCCTTGAATACATCATCTTTCCATGCCTGGCTGCCTTCCATCATGGGATCTACTAGTATTACTTCATCGAGTGACTTCGCTATATTTCCGATGTGTTCTTCGTGGAGGAGCGCCCCTACGAAAAGCCCAACGCCGCCATTCAAACGAGTAGCGCTATACTCTTCTTCATCTTTGTGAGTACCCGGTGCCATTGGGTTCTTTCTTGGCCCCTGAATGACCTCTATCTTACCGTACTTGATTTTCTCAGTGCGACCTACCCAAGGTACATCAGGACACTTGGGCATGCGGTTCACTCCGTTCTTGCGGGCGTACCTCCAAGGATCGTGTCCCCATACCCATAGTGAGAGTAGTCTACGGCTAGGTTGATTCTGAGTCTTTTGTTTCTTGACTAGTGGGCCTTTACGCTCACCGAAGTTGTCACCCATGAACCTCTTGTTGAATCTTACTTGGCGAGTACACCAATACCAGTCTGTTCCTTTCTTAGTAGCAGGGCCGGTCCAGTTCTTCTGTGCTTTGATGAACAATACACTTGCGTGTGTTGGACCTTTGATGTAGTCTTTAGGACCGCCTAGTCCTAGCTTCTCGCGCATCTTTAGAATACGCCTTCCACTAGTGCGGCCACTGTTGATGCCGAGCTTCTTTGCTTCTTGAGGTGATAGTCCCGCTACCTTACCCCAGTCGGAATCGAGGAATGTCTTGAGTTCTTTATTCTCCATGTTGATGAGCTTAGCCCAGTCTTCAAACCAGTCGAAGAGGTCTTTCTTAGGGTTCTCTAGCAACTCATATCTTCCTCTGTCAACGAATTGGTAGTCTAAATCGAACACCTTTTCCGGATACGCGATTACTCTTCGTATGGCTACTTCGTAAGATTCTCCTTCTTTTGTTGTGCTACTGTAGAAGCTATTGAGGTAGTCGTATCTTCCTCGCTTAACTTTGTTTGCTTCAAACGCGGCAATTACCTTGTCTAGCCATAATAGCGCTTGTTGCTTGAAGGATTCTTTTGCATCTATTACTTTGCCGTGGGCTTTCGAAAACCTGTCGTGTTCGACCCTATGTAGGTAGTAAAACATCATTCTGGTGTGCCAGTTTATCATCATTGTTCGTTCGAACAATCCTGTCATGGTGGGCGAGTTCCCGTGGATGGTTCCTCCTTTTTGCTGTTCGTCCCAGAACCAGTCTACTAGCGTGATCTTTTGCTCTTCAACATCGTAGATCATGTTTCCCGAGTGTATGTCTTGCGGGATTCCTTTGCTTATCAGATATGCCATTTGTCTAACTAACTCGTTGACATTTTCTTGCGGCATCTTTGATATGTTCTCTACATGCTCATAGTAGGCGTCTATCTTTTGTTCGGGATAGTAGTTCTTCTTTCCTTCAATTGCTTGATGTCGCTGCTTGAATTTGTCCTTTCCTTCGTACCTTGCTTGGGGGGCCTTGGATACAATTGTGTATCCCTTTACCTTATTCATGACTGTGTCTGGTTCGGGGCCGCCGTTTTCTCTCCTTAGCCATGCTCTAGGTTGTCCGACTTCAAATGGTATCCCGTAGTCTACTCTGTAGCGTGTAACGCCCACTGTTTGGTAAGCATAGGAGTCTATCTTGCCATCTAGGTAATCTGTTAGCTTTTTCCACTCTGGGTGGGTTCCTTTGGAGTCTCCAAATGATCGCTCGTTTACCTTGAACAAATAGTTGGTGCCCGGTATCTCGAACACCTTTCCGTAAGCCCCTCCGCCTAGAAAGTTTTCACGGGTCACGGAATCGGCACACTGCTGTATAGTGGGAAGCTCGTCGGGATTGTCTAGTTCCTCGACTGTGTGGGTTGCCAGCATGGTGAGATCAGAAAGTCTGCCTCCAGTGGTGTCTGGATTCTTCTTGGGTATCAGTTGGAACGCAGTCAGTGCGGCTTTCTCGAACTGCCCTCGTTGGGTGAGTATCCTTGCGTCGAAGTCTATCTTCTTGCTACTTTCTATGTGTGATGGTATGTTCTGGGCTCTACCTTTAGCTTCCATTACGGAGATGTCTCCTCTCCTGATAAGTCGTTGTTCTATTGTCTTAGGGTCTTCTACTGGTTCTAGGTATATTGAGAATAATCCTGGGAATGTTTTCTTCAAAGCGTTGAACCCTGAAAGGGAGACATCTATGATGATGTAGCCCTTGTGCTTGAAATCCGACCTTCGCTTACCGTAGTAGTGGCCGTTCTTCTGCAACTGAACCGCTACGAGCTCTCCCGTTGTCATCATTTTCTTGAATGCTTCGGGAGAAACGTGTATCTTTTCGCCAACTTTGTCCGACCTTCTTCGCTGTCTTGTGGTGATCGTGGGAACCGTTTTGGCCTCGGGTAGCATTTTCAAGAGGTTCCTGGTCATTGTCGACTTTCCTGATCCAGACGGCCCACTGATGGTGATCACTTGTGCTTCGCTGGGGTTCTTTGCTACGTCGGGCAGGCTAATGGTGAAGTCTTCGTCGAGTTTCACTCCGCGAGCACCTACTGTGTATAGCGCTCGATTTACCTTCTGCGCCGCTTCCATTGCGTCTTCGATGGTAGGAGCCTTGATCTGTGCAGATCCAGTTCTCCTGTAAATCATCATGGTTGTCATGCCGTTCTTAGTTCGGACTCTTAATGACAACTGCTTGTCCCCAAACAGCTTCTTGGTCGGATCGTACTTTGCCGGATCGAACTCATCTAGTGCTTCTCTGATGATGTCGGGGAACTCGAATGCTTGTGGCGGGAACTGTGTCTGTGCTTGCACTGCTTGCTGGCGGACTGGAGGGTTAAGTAGTGAGTCGACGAAGGCGTGAGGCTGGATTTCAGGATTTCTGGTTCTTGGGGCTATGAGTACTTTTCCCAATGTGTCGCCTATTCGTTGCTTGAGCTTGTTGTATATTTCTACTCGAGCTATCTCTAGGTCCAGTTCGTTTCTTTTTACTTTCTTCATGACTTCTACTGCATTTATTGAGTAGTAAGATAGCAGTGCCAAGGGATAGTAGTCTCCAGAAAGTGTCTGTGCGGTTTCTCCGAAGATGTCGTGTTCTCGAATGACTTCTTGTAGAACTGTCAGCGTTTCTAGTGCTTCTTCCGTAATTCCGAAGTAAGTGCATAGCTCTTCGAGTCTGCTGGTGTATCCTCCACCATCTCTGACCTTTCGATCAGACATGGATATGTCGTGTGAAAGGTTCAGTAAGTTGAGTGCCTCTTCGTTGGAGTAGACGGAGTCTGCAAATCTCCTGGCCATGAATGCATCGCTGACTCTCTTTTCTGCTGGCTGTAGGTTGACGCCCAAGGTCATGTATGTGTCCTTGAGATGCATGGTGTAGTATCGTTGGTGCCAGTATGCGTATTCTTCGTGTGGTTCGATCTTGGAGTCGGATACTGGCCAGCCGTAGTCTCTTGACGATATGTCAACGATTGCTCTCTTCAAGAATTCATCATTCATGTGTAGATCGTCTGCTTCCAGCTTTGGTGGGTTCTTCTTCACCTTGTAGTGGCACTTGTATTGGATGGTGAACATCGAGCCGTACTTCTTGTTTAGCCATGCTACTAAATCCTTAGTTATTGCTTCGCAATAGCGTAAATCGTCGTCGTCATTTGACGATTCTTTGGGGTACTTTTTGCTCCACTTCTTTTCCAGGTCGTCTATTTTGGCGTTGGCTTCATCGATGAATTTGTCCTCTGAAACCTTGAGGAAGTTCTTCTTGGACCCCTTCTTGGGTGTGATCTTGAAGTGGTCCAGCCTGTCTGCCATGATGGTGTAGAAATCTCTTATCGATCTTGGCGTGTGTGACAGGTCGAAGTAGAGCAGGTAGTCTTCTGCAGAAGAAAGACTTGGCTCGTCTCTGCTTGGGTGAGTATGGTACATCATCTTTGCATTCTTGACCGCTTTAGTGATCTTTATCTTCGGCATGATGAGGCTGGCTCTCCGGTGGTATAGCTTTTCACCATCGTAGTATCCATAGTTTTCTCCCATGTATGAGACCAGTGAGAATAGCTTTGCTCGCATCTGTGGGGCGCTGAAGTTTTTACAGTCGAAGGCTCTGAAGTATGTTTCTGGGTTGGCCATTTCCATCTTAGAGTAGTCTTCGTCGAACTCCTGTATTCCTGGGTTCGCTAGTGCGACCGGAACTACATGCATTGCTCCAATGACAGCGACCCCTGTGCTTCTGGCCTTTACTGCGTAGTCGTGGTGTCGAACTATGAGGCTTCGCTCTGTTCCTACCATCTGTGTGTTAAAGAATGTGGAGAGCAGTGAGGGAATTGCTTTGGCGCGAGTGCCTTTGGGAAAGAGTATCTCGTATCTGAAGATCGTTCCTTTTTCCATCGTGTACTTCGAGTCCAAGACCTGTGTCCCTTCGAGGACGCTCCCTTTCTTGGGGAAGCTAAGTGCTTCGGCGATGTCACTCGATGATTTCTTCGGTTTCTTCATCATCGTCCGGCACCTCGTATATGTTTGATAGTAGTGATTCGAAAGGTTGTGCTGTTTCTTCTTCTCGGTAGTTCAGGTCTACTGCGCCTGCCTGCTCTTCAGTTAGGTCATACTGTTCAAAGGCCGCTCGCATCAGTCTGTCTTTTTCTAGTATCGGCACTTCCCACGACATGAACTTAGCAATTGCGTAGTTCTCCCATGTCTCCTTCGGTTCTGGGAGAGCAGTCCACTTGTTGAAGTCTTCGACATATTCGTCGACTCGGTGTTGCCAAATGTCGTCGGTGATAGGCCGGGGGTTCACTAGTATGCTATCGGCTAAGGACTTCTTCTCGTCTGATGAGAATGAGACGGGTTGTAGAGAAGTCTTCAGTGCGGTGTTTGTCAGCTTGTATGCTTGTATGTAGTCTTGATCGAACTGCCTGTAGTTCGCATTTTCTGAGTCGGCATCTCCTGGCACAATGGAAAAGGTTCCTCTGTATAGTTTCATGTCTTCTTGTGCTTGTTGCTTGTTGATGCCCGATGCTATCTCCATTACCTCTGAGAAGCTTTTGATTTGTTCCAAGTTGTTTGGCTGTGTATCGAATGACTTGATCTGGTTGCCGTCCTGCCCCATTCCGTACGGGTCATCCTTGGCGATGTTGTATTCCCATCCCAAGTTGGAGACTCGGTAATGCGGTGGAGATCCCTTTTGCTTCGACTTAGCATCTACAAATACTTGGTGACCTGGCTCGTCTTTGAGGTACCTCCCGTGAGCGGCTTGGAGTTCTCCTGGTAGTCGCTCGCCGTCGTATCTCGGGCCCTGCGCGATCAGTGGTAGGTCTATTCTTCTTCCTCCGTGGTGGGTGACAAAGGTGCCTACCTCGTTTCCTTCCATGTCATATTTGGGTCGAGTGACTGCCCTTCCTCCCATCGTGATTGTCAGTGTTTCTGGGACACCATAGAATGCTGGGTTTCTCCTGATGAATCGGGGGAGAACCGAGCCGGGATTCGGTAGAGCTCCCAGTAGTGATTGCTTTGCACTGAGGGTCTTTCCTATTTGCAGGAGTTTCTCTTGTGACATGTTTATGTCTCCCAGTCTCAATGGGTCGAGGTGCTCTAAGATCTCCACGACTTTGGCGTTAATCAAGTGGCTGATCGTCAGTGTTTTTGTTATTGGACGGAATTTTCCATTCTTGTCGAACGCGCTGGCAATGGTGTTCATGTTGCCTGGCGTCACGTCGTCGTAAGAGATTTCTACTACCACTGATGGCTCGACAAACTGTATGATGTCTTCCAAACCTGGACGTGCTCGTGGAGTTGGTAGAAGGTTCCTTCCTTCTTCTCCTTCTACTATCGATCTCAGAGTGATGCGGTCTTCTTTCTTCAATGCTATCTGAGCCAGCCCTAGCATTAGGTATTCCATGCCGGACTTGGAAGACGGTTTTGCTACAGCAATGTATACATTAGGTATCTCACTGCCCGTATATGTTCTCCCTGTTTTGTCCATACCGACGATGGTCCCTTGTAGAGATCTCGTTGATTTGATGAGGTATCTTTCTTTGCCTTCTACCATCATGGCTCCCGACTTTCTAGCTGATACGAATGAGGAATAGAGTTGCTTGATTTTCTTCCCTACTGGCTCCTCTATTTCGAAGTACTGGGTGGGCACTATTCTTTTCGTGTTGAACTCCTTGATTTGGTCGCCCATGATCTCGATGGGTACCTCCTGGCTGTCGACTATCGGCGCTCGACTTGTGGTGAACCGCATCTGTCGGGCCACCATTGGGCTGAGACCTTCTTTGGCTATCATTGCGAACCTTGTGTTATTTTCCCCTTCTTCGTTTCCGAATGCGTCCAATACACTGATTCTTCCCACCAAGACTGCCGTCCTTATGTTCTTGGCTGCACATAGTCGTTCTAGGTCTCTGCAGATGTAGTCGTCGTAAATTACGACCCCGCCAGCTGTCACATAGTATGCGTGGGCGTTTTCTGTCACGACGGTCGACGACTTTCCTGATCGGACAACCCTCTGCTTGACCATGCCTGCTGGTGCGGTAGATCCAGACGGATCATACACTAGCACCGCCAACACTCCTCTACTGAGTGGGTGTGCGTATACTTTCTCTTCTCCTTCTAGTGCCTCTCCTGCGTTAGCGTATTGTATAGTATTGAGGTCTTTATCCCCATATAGGTACTTAGTGATGGTGATATGATTGGGGTAGCGCTTAGGAAGTCGTGAACATGTTGGCTTTATCTCTGTGTCTCCTGGTGTTTCGTAGTCTTGTCCGACCTGGATCTTGTCGTAAAAAGAAGACACATACGATGCATAAATCTCGAAGTTAGCCAGAACGTATTCTGGGTGAGCGTGCTTAGATGGGATGAATGTGTTGAGATCCAGTGGATCTATCGGCACTGCGGCCAGGCCTGTGTATTTTTTCTTGGAGG
>Ga0206682_10005147_pt1 | contig 10381 bp, 7 predicted proteins | sample M240m12015metaG_FD_155444 | JGI IMG/M metagenome (GOLD analysis project Ga0206682, IMG submission 155444) | Ammonia-oxidizing marine archaeal communities from Monterey Bay, California, United States - M2 40m 12015 | ecosystem: Environmental > Aquatic > Marine > Intertidal zone | place: USA... | reverse complement strand
ATTTCATTCTCTTCTATGCTTTGAAAAAAGTCAGAATTAGCATCTAGATATTCAGTAGTAGAAAAATTCTCATCAAACCCATTATTTCTGGTTCGAACTATTAAAGCATCAAATTGCCCTTGGCCTAAACCATCAGATCTTCCTACGGCTATATAAGCATTAGCTATTCTAATAAAATGTTCTGGGAAATCATCGTTATTAGTGCCGAAAGTAGTTTGGTTTATGAATATGTTAGTTCGAGTGATTCTTTTGATAAAAAAGTCATTCCCTTGATTTCCAAATCCAGCATTTAAAATACTTCCTGTGCACACTAATTCATTGGATTTGCCGATTTCAGCATTGAGCCATTTAATAGTCCCTGAGCTAGCTATGGTATCTAGCCACATAATTTCTCCAACGTTATCTAGTCTAGTTATAGTAGCATTGGTAGATTCTGTTTCTGTATTGTAAATCTCTCCTAGAATAAAGTAAGTCTCATCTATAGGGTCAGCAAGAACTGCATGAAGAATATTAGTCCTTTCGGTTCCATAATTTCTTTCTAGAATTATTTCTCCTTCATTATCTGTGAGCACAAACCACTGCTCTGAATTTTCATTATCTAATTTCTTTTCTCCGCCAAACATTAGTCTTCCATTCCCAGATTCTCTGCCATCATTAAAGAGTTCATTAAATTCAGAGGAGAAGGTCTTTTCCCATAGTATCGTTCCGTTTTCATCGATTTTAGCAGCATAGGCATCTGCATTTTCCGAAAAGCTATAGGTTTCTCCTGTGATAAGGAAACCGCCTGAAACAGGAGAAATGGAATTACCGAAATCCCAGTCATTTCCGCCAAGATGTTTATCCCAAACCAGCTCACCGTCCGAAGAAAATTGTGCCAATAAGATGTCATAACTAGTAGATGGATTTAACAGTTTCCCGACCACTAAATAGCCTTCGCCATTTGGCACCATATCCTCAAAAGAGGCATCAGAATATTCGGAGTAAGTAACCGACCAAATAAGATTCATTAAAGAATCCGTCTTCACCAAATATCCTTTGGTTCCATTGCCATTTTGAGAACTTGTATAGCCGCTAAATACTAAGTTAGAATCATTATCGAAAAGAACAGCATTAAAGCCATCTTCTAAAGTTCCGCCCATGGTAACATACATAGAGGAATCTGATTGAGAGAAGCTGATAAACGTGCAAAAAAGCATTGCAACGCAAAGAAAACTATTATTTGAAACCTTAAAATATTTAGTCATTTCGGCACAAATTAAATCAATTTATGCTAAAATTTAAGAAGCTATATATTCAAATATTTCATAAGTTCTTCATACCTATTCTGAAGAGAATCAGAAAAACGCTGTTTCTGGTATGACGCCTTAATGGTGTAATCGTATCGTTCGAACGTTTGGATGATAGCACTTAAGTCCTGTCTGTTAATCTTTAGGGTAACCTCGGAATACTCTTGGTTAACTGAAGAAGTAATACTAGCACTTAAAATTTTAGCATCATTTTCCTCTACTAATCTGGCTATTTCTGTAAGAGAATAATCTCTTTCAGGCATTTCTAAGACTAACACTCCTCCAGGTGATTTCACAGATTTCATGTCTGTCAATTGGTTCAGAAGGTCAGGTGCTAAGACCGCACCTACATAAGTAGTACCATCCGTAGTTACAGGAAGCAGACTTAGCTTATAGTTAGACATAATACTGAGCGCATCAAATAAATGTGAGTTGGCATCCACAGAAATCTGCATTAAATCATGAGGAATAGAATTAAACGCTGAAGTAGGATTCTCTAAAAGAAGAATCTCTTCTTCAGAAATAATACCCATAAAAAGATCACCACTTACTACAGGAAGATGTTTAACATCAGACTGCTCCATAAGAATTAGGGCATTTTCCCCACTTTCTCCAGGCGCAAGTACTGGTAAATTTTGTGATATGATTTCTGCTGCGTTCACTATTTAAACTTTGTGCGAATAATACACTTTTATGAGTATATACCCTATCTATCTGATATTAGTTACCACTATCTTTGTGCCAGATTAATCTGATAAATCATTCTAATGACTAAGCTCAGCGTAAACGTAAATAAAATAGCGACACTAAGAAATGCCAGAGGTGGGAGCGTTCCTAACCTAGTAGAAGCAGTTAAAAACATAGAACGTTTCGGGGCAGATGGAATTACAGTTCACCCAAGGCCAGATGAGCGTCATATCAAATATAAAGATGTTTATGATCTTAAGAAAGTAGTAACTACAGAGTTCAATATAGAAGGATACCCAAACCAGCGATTTATAGATCTAGTGATGGATGTAAAACCTGAGCAAGTTACTCTCGTTCCAGATCCTCCAGGTGTGCTTACTTCTAATGCTGGATGGAATACTATTCAGCACCTAGAAACACTAAAAAATGTGATTTCAAAGTTTAAAGGCGAGGGAATTAGGACGTCTATATTTATCGAAACAGAAGCTGAAATGATTCAAGCTGCTTTGGAAACAGGAACGGATAGAATAGAACTCTATACTGAGAGTTATGCTAATGGGTATGATGAGAATAGAGAAGCTGCTGTGGAACCTTTTGTCAACTCATGTGCGTTAGCCCAATCGCTTGGGTTAGGGATTAATGCCGGTCATGATTTGAACTTAGAGAACCTAAGATATTTCGCGATGCAATGTGAAGGACTTCACGAAGTATCTATAGGACATGCTCTGGTGAGCGATGCACTTTACTTAGGCTTAGAAAATGTGGTGAGAATGTATAAAAGAGAATTAAGATGAAGCTCAATTATAAAGTAAAGGGAGAGTCTGGAGAACCGCTGGTGATCATTCATGGGTTGTTTGGCTCCTTAGACAATTGGCAGACTCTAGCCAACAAACTCTCAGATAAATTTATGGTTTACCTAGTTGATTTAAGAAACCATGGAAAATCTCCTCACTCAGATGAGCATTCTTATGAACTTATGGCAGAAGACTTAAAAGAGTTTTTTGATGATAATTTTTTAAATGATGTTAACCTCATAGGTCATTCCATGGGCGGAAAAACTGCTTTATTATTTGCAGATAAATATCCAGAATATTTAACCAAACTGATGATAGTAGATATAGGAATCAAGGGATATCCGCCTCATCATACAGAAATATTGAAAGGGTTAAATGCCATTCCTCAGGGAGAGTTTTCTTCAAGAAGTCAGGCAGATGAAATTTTGGTGAATTACGTCCCAGACTTTGCTACGCGACAGTTTTTATTAAAAAACTTGACTAGAAATGAGCACAAGAAGTTAATTTGGAAAATGAATCTTCCAGTTCTGGAAACCTATATTTCTGAAATGGGCACAGAGCTTCTAATAGATAAAATAGAATTAGAAACAGTATTCATTCGAGGAGAAGTGAGTAATTATATAATAGAATCAGATTATGGTTCACTGAAAGAGCTGTTGCCTAATTCTAGTGTAATAACTGCTGAAAAAGCAGGGCATTGGGTTCATGCAGAAGCGCCTACGTTTTTTTACAAGGGAGTAATTACTTTCTTCGGTAGCTAAGGTTACGTTTATGAAACTAATTCCGCGATAACTTTGTATACAGTTTATCGAATTAACACGAAATACTATGAATCTGACAAAATTTAACTACATTTTGATAGGTGCTTCTCTTGCATTTTCAGCATGTAAAAAAGATGAACCCGCCAAGTGTGAAAGCACTACTTCTGAATTAGACACCAAACTACAGGCTGCTATAGATAGCGCCACTGATGGAGAAGGAACTGCATCGCTGCTGCTCCCAGAAAGTTATGATTTTAGTAATATTCCACAAGATCCTTTAAATCCAATTACTTCCGCCAAAGTAGAATTGGGAAAGCTCTTATTTCATGAAACTGCTATAGGTGTTAATGCCAAGTACGAGAACGGAATAGGAACGTACAGTTGTGCTTCTTGTCACCATGCAGCTGCTGGATTTCAAGCCAATATAAAGCAGGGAATCGGAGATGGAGGTTCTGGTTTCGGTATAGCCGGAGAAGGCAGAGAACCTAGCACTGAATACTCGTTAGATAGTTTAGATGTTCAACCTATTAGAACTCCTACTGCTATGAATGGTGCTTACCAAAAAATTATGTTATGGAATGGTCAGTTCGGAGCTACGGGAATGAACGAAGGAACTGAAGACTTGTGGCCTTTACTTTCACCTATTTGGAATAATCAGTTTGGTCATGAAGGATTAGAGACTCAGGCTATAGCTGGACTGACAGTGCATAGAATGGATTTTACTCCAGAAATGGCAGACCAACTTCCAGAGTATAGACCTATGTTCGATGCGGCATTTCCAGATGTTCCAGAAGATTTAAGAATGTCAGTTCGTTTTGCAGGATTAGCAGTTGGAGCTTACGAGAGAACTATTCTTTCTAACCAGGCGCCATGGCAAGATTATCTGCGTGGCAATGAGAATGCATTAACCAACAATGAAAAAAGAGGAGCGGAGTTATTCTTTAACAAGGCCAACTGTTACCAATGTCACAATGGACCAGCATTAAACAGTATGCAGTTTGATGCATTGGGGATGGCAGATTTAGATGGACCAGGTATTTATGGAAACGTCGGAGACGAATTCACCAATAAAGGTAGAGGTGGTTTTACACAAAACCCATTGGATGATTACAAGTTTAAGGTACCACAGCTTTATAATTTAAAGGATTCTCCTTTTTATGGACATGGAGGAAACTTCACTGATTTAAGATCTGTGGTAGAATATAAAAATTCTGCCGTTCCAGAAAATGACATGGTTCCTTTTGGACAATTGTCAGAGCACTTTGTGCCATTGGATTTAACAGATGAAGAAATTACAGATTTAGTAAGTTTTTTAGAGAATGGGTTGTATGATGGAGATTTATTTAGGTATGTTCCTTTAGAGCTTCCGTCAGGAAACTGTATTCCAAATAACGATCCTGTTTCGCAAGTAGATCAGGGATGTATTAACTAAGGTCAGTTGATCAACAAAGATGTTTAAAGCCTCTTTTCCTTAACTGATTTAGAGGCTTTTTGTTCATTTAATCCTCAAAATTAAAACTCTTAATTTCCTCTCTATAAGCAGCTAAGAGCTGTGTCCTAGAAATAACTCCCACATAAGTCGTGTGATTCACCACTGGAAGTTTCCAAGCTTCGGTGTCTTCGAACTTCTTCATTACTTCTTGGATGTCGTCATCTATAGAAATAACCTCTGGAGAAGCAGAGAGCAAATCGGCTATTTTGGTCTCAGAGAAAACCCCAGGCTTGAAAAGAATGGGCCTTAAATCATCTATGGTAATTTGACCTAACAGATTTCCATATTTATCTACTACAGGATAAAGAAGTTGGTCAGTATGTTCTAATATATATTCTACATCTTTCAGAAGTTGTTCTGGGTAAAAGGTTTGAAAATCCTTGCTAATTAATTCTTCCAAATTCATCAAAGTCATAGCAGCATCATCTTTATCGTGTGTGATGAGTTCTCCTCTTTGCGCTAATTCTTTAGTATAAATAGTCGTTTTCATGAGTGACTTAGATACATAATATGAAGTAGCTGCAGTCAGCATAAGTGGAATATAAAGTCCATAACCTCCTGCTACTTCTGCTATCATGAAAATAGCAGTTAGTGGAGCGTGAAGTACCCCAGCCATCAGTCCTGCCATGCCTACCAGTGTGAAATTTTCTGAAGGAAGAGAAGTGTTGATTTCATAGTATTTAAAGAACCTAGAAAAGAAGAATCCCAGTGTTCCTCCCATAAATAATGATGGAGCAAAAATTCCTCCGATTCCTCCAGAACCTATGGTAAGTGAAGTAGCTATTACCTTAAACAGTACCAAGCAGAATAAGAACAGCAGCATCATCGAACCACTTTCTGTCCAGTTTCCAAAGAAAGTTCCCTCTGCTATTCTTCTGAACTGCTGGTTATAGCCGTTATCAGAAATAAGTTGATTTAGAATTTCATACCCTTCACCGTAAAGTGGAGGAAAAATCCAGACGATTATTCCGAGTAAAATTCCTCCTGAAAGCGCACGTGCTTTCCAGTTTTTAATAGCTTGGAATTTAGTGGTTATGAATAAATAAAATCGACTAAAGTAAACAGATGATAAGCCTGTTAAAACCCCAAGTAAAACGAAATACCCTGTTTCTCTCAGTTTAAATTCGTGAATCAGATTAAACCTAATTAAAGAATCATCTCCACCATAAAAACTAGTTACCATTACTGCAGAAATGGATGCCACTAAAAGAGGAATTAAACTAGAAACTGAGAACTCTAGCATGAGCACTTCCACCGCAAAAACTACTGCGGCAAGTGGAGCTTTAAAGATGGCAGCCATAGCAGCTGCGGCAGCGCAGCCTATGAGGAGAGTTTTGGTTTTATAATCTACCTTAAATAACCTTCCAAGATTAGATCCCCAGGCTGCATTTGTCTGAACTAGAGGGCCTTCTAGTCCAGCCGAACCTCCGAATCCAGCGGTGAAAATACTGGTTACCAGTGAAGAAAATAGGTTATGTGTCTTCACATTGCTACGCTTCTTACTAATGGAATATAGCACGCTGGGTATCCCTGAAAAAATTCTTTTTTTCAAAAGTCGATGCACAATAAAGACGGTAATGAGAATCCCTAGAAGAGGATAGATGACATAAAGTCCTCCTAAGGTTTGTGTCATAGAATTAGAAGTAAGTATTTCTCTAATAGAACTCACCGACCATTTTAGAAAAACCGCAAAACAACCCGACAAAAGCCCAATAACAATAGCCAAAACTACCACCAGGTGTTTTCTTTTCAGCTCAGAAAGCTGGGTTTTTAGAGAAGATAGAATCGATTTAGCCATAGCTTAGCACAAATATTCAATTCATTTGGGCTTTTCCATCACGACTGGTTTGAAATTGCTAACAGTGTCACATGACTAAACTTTCTGAAAAAAACGAGCTAGCTCCTAATTCTGATTTGCGCTTAGTAGCGCTGCAGCTTCAAAAGGATTTTATGATGTTTTCTTTGGGTATAGAAGTGGAAGAAGTCAAAACATTCGAAGAATTAGAAAAAGTGGTCTTCGCTGAGGTTAGTAACTTAATACATCGAAATAAGTCTAAACTCACACAAATAATTTACAGAATTGACCTTCCTGAAAAGGCTATTTCAGAGGCTTTAGATCCTAAGGACAAGGAGGGTTTCGAAGGAGCGATTAGCCGATTAATGATAGAAAGAACCCGATTAAAGATTAAGATGAGAAAATCAATGAGTTGAGATTATAAATAATCTCATAATTTCTCTAAACCCAAGGCACGATTTATACGTTAAATGGATAGTTTTAAGATTCAAGTTTGTAATTTTGTTTGCTACGCGAGTCCAAAGGATTTAAAAGAAAACATGGATAAATATTCCTATCTAAGTAATGGCGATGTAACTGCCATAGAAGAACTGTATAATCAGTTTAAGAATGACCCTTCATCTGTAGACTTCGGTTGGCAGAAATTCTTCGAAGGTTTCGAGTTTAGTAAATCAGACTATTCTGAAGGGGCCGCGGTTCCTGAAAATGTACTCAAAGAGTTCAAAGTTTTAGACCTAATTAATGGCTACCGAACCAGAGGTCATCTATTTACTAAAACTAATCCGGTAAGAGCTAGAAGAACTTATGAGCCTACACTAGCGTTGCAAAATTTTGGATTATCTGATGCAGATTTAGCTACGGAATTTCAAGCAGGAGATACTATAGGATTAGGGAAAACCAGCCTAAAAGTTATAGTAGCGCACTTGGAAGAAACATACTGCCAGTCTATAGGCGTGGAGTATATGTACATTCGTGAACCGGAGAAAATTAAGTGGTTAAGAGATAGAATAGAATTAAAAAACAGAACGGTTTTTTCTTTAGAAGACAAAAAACGTTTTTTTAATAAATTGAACCAAACCACACTCTTCGAGCAGTTTCTGCAGAAGAAGTTTGTAGGTCAGAAAAGATTCTCAGTAGAAGGAGGTGAGTCGCTCATTCCAGCACTGGATGCAATTATAGAAAAAGGAGCTCAAAAAGGAGTGGAAGATTTCGTTATAGGCATGGCACATAGAGGAAGGTTAAATACACTTGCTCATATTATGGATAAGCCTTACGATCAGCTTTTCGCTGAGTTCGAGGGAAGAGAGTTTGAAGATGAATCTTTTGATGGTGATGTAAAATACCATTTAGGATATTCAAAAGATATCAAGTCTGATGAAGGAAAAGATGTATGTATAACACTCTGCCCTAACCCATCTCATTTAGAAGCTGTAGATCCTGTAGTAGAGGGATTATCTAGAGCTATAATAGATTTAGACTTAAAAGACGAAAATAAAATAGTACCTATCCAAATACACGGAGATGCAGCCATAGCTGGTCAGGGTGTAGTATATGAAGTAGTGCAGATGGCACAGTTAAAAGGATACCGTACAGGAGGAACCATTCATTTAGTGGTAAATAACCAAGTAGGATTTACGACTAACTATTTAGACGCTAGATCAAGCACATATTGCACAGATGTAGCCAAGACTACATTATGCCCAGTATTTCATGTAAACGGAGATGATGTAGAAGCCGTAGTCCAAACAGTATTAATAGCTCTAGATTACCGTAACAAATGGAACAGTGATGTATTCATAGATTTACTAGGATATAGAAAGTATGGACATAACGAAGGAGATGAGCCTAAGTTCACGCAGCCTAAGCTTTATAACGCTATAGCTAAGCATCCTGATGCTAGAAGAATATACCTAGATCAGCTCATAGTTGAAGGCGTAATGACTGAAGCAGATGGAGAATTAGCTAAAGGAGCACTTTTCGAAAAGTTAGAAGCACACTTCGATCTTTCTAAGAAGATTAAGAATGTAAAAGTGGAGCATTTCTTAGAGGACACCTGGAAAAGCTACAGGTTCTCAGAGAGAAAAGATTTTGATAAGAGTCCTACTACTGGAGTTTCTGTAAAGAAATTAAAAGAACTAGGAACCAATATGAGCACTCTTCCAGAAGGAAAAGACTGGTTCAGAAAGGTGAAAAAATTAATGAACGACAGGCTAAATATGCTAAAAGCTGATAGTTTAGACTGGGGTTCTGCAGAAATGTTGGCCTATGCCACTTTATTAGATGAAGGTCATCCGGTGAGGATTTCTGGGCAGGATGTAGAAAGAGGCACATTCTCACATAGACATGCTGTAGTGAAAGACGAAAAAACAGAAAAAGCCTATATCGGGCTGAATAATGTTTCTAAAAAGCAGGCACCATTCACCATTTATAACTCGCTACTTTCTGAATACGGAGTATTAGGTTTTGAATACGGTTATGCTTTCGGTAGTCCTAATGGATTAACGATTTGGGAAGCACAGTTTGGAGATTTTAATAACGGTGCACAGATTATGATAGATCAGTTCATCTCTGCTGCTGAAGATAAGTGGCATGCCATGAACGGACTTACCATGCTTCTACCTCACGGATATGAAGGAATGGGGTCTGAGCATAGTTCAGGAAGAATGGAGAGGTATTTAATGATGTGTGCGGGAGATAACATGGTAATTTGCAACGCTACCACGCCAGCCAATTATTTTCATTTACTAAGAAGACAGTGCAAGTGGCCTTTTAGAAAGCCATTGGTAGTGTTTACACCTAAGAAATTACTTAGATATCCTAAGGCGGTTTCATCATTGGCTGATATGGCTAAGGGAGGATTCCAGGAAGTAATAGATGATGCTGGAGTAAAAGCAGTTAATGTGAAAACAATGGTATTCTGCTCAGGTAAAATCTACTATGATATTTTAGAAGAAAAAGAACAAAGAAACGCAGGAGAAGATATAGCTGTAGTAAGACTAGAGCAGCTGTATCCATTCCCTGAAACGCAGATAAATAACATTCTGGCTAAGTATAAAAAGGCAGAAAGAGTAATTTGGATGCAGGAAGAACCGGAGAACATGGGAGCATGGTCTTACATCTTAAGAAAGTGGGATGATAAGAGCATAGAGTTGCTTTCTAGAAGATCTAGTGGTAGTCCAGCAGCCGGTTCATCTATGGCTCACGCCAATAGACAAGAGAAATTAATGGATAGCTTATTTAAGTATTCCGCTAATAAAGTATTGAAATAAAAAAACATATAGAATATGCCAATTCTAGAAATGAAAGTCCCTTCACCGGGAGAGTCTATCTCTGAGGTAGAAATAGCAGATTGGTTAGTAGCCAATGGAGATTATGTAGAAAAAGACCAAGCTATAGCTGAAGTAGATTCAGATAAAGCTACACTAGAACTTCCAGCAGAAGAAGCAGGAACTATTATCCTAAAAGCTGAGGTAGGAGATACCGTAGAAGTAGGAGCCGTAGTGTGCCTGATAGATACAGATGCCAAAGCACCAGCCAAAGCCGCAGCTCCTGCTCCAGCAGCAGAA
>Ga0206682_10005141_pt1 | contig 10386 bp, 7 predicted proteins | sample M240m12015metaG_FD_155444 | JGI IMG/M metagenome (GOLD analysis project Ga0206682, IMG submission 155444) | Ammonia-oxidizing marine archaeal communities from Monterey Bay, California, United States - M2 40m 12015 | ecosystem: Environmental > Aquatic > Marine > Intertidal zone | place: USA... | reverse complement strand
ATATCAGGTTTTTTAAGATCAGGTTTTTTAAGATCAGGTTTTTTAAGATCAGGTTTTTTAAGATCAGGTTTTTTAAGATCAGGTCTTTTAATATCAGGTTTTTTAAGATCAGGTCTTTTAATATCAGGTTTTTTAATATCAGGTTTTAATGTTTTCTTAGGATATACTTTTTTCTTAGGAGAAATATTCTTTTTTGGTGATTTTTTTTTATTGTTTGTTTTAATAAAAATTGGATCTTTTTTATTCTCAACAATATTTATTTTTTTTTTCAATGATCCTCTCCTTGAAGACCTTTTTGAAATGTTTTTCCCTTTACTTTTTTTTAAAAATTCGGAATATTCGTTTTTTAAAGAATTTTTCTTTGGACTTTTTTTCTTTTTAATATCATTTTTTTCTAACCCTCGTGTAATTACACTGTTCATATCTAATATGATCCAATATAATAAATTTAAGATGTTATGCTTTTTTGATGTTCAATAATTTCCATTCTAATTCTATTCTTACATAGATCATCATCGCGAAAAATATCAATTAAAATATTATTAAGGACAAGGTCGCCAATATATTCTTCTTTCATTATTTTATTTAGAGATTCTTTAATAAAAACTTTTAGATGTTCTTTTCTTTCTGAATATAACTTATTAATTACCATTTCTAAATCTGAATCTGGTATTGAGGTTATAGATTTTTCACTTAAATATTGATTGTAGTTTTCTTTTACGTAAAACATGATTAAATCGCGAATAAGTGTTTCAGTTGTAGTCATATTTTTATATAAAGTATATTTTTTATGCTTAAATAAGTTTCAAATCAAAAAAAAGAATAATCTATAAATAAAATGACGAGTATAATTAATTATACAAAATTATTAGTGTGGTCAGGTATTTATTATTTTCAAAAAGAAAAGTCAGAAACAATTTTTAAAATAATTGTTAAAAATATAAAAGAATCTGGTTGTATTACTATTAAATTTGTCCAGTGGTTACTACCAAAATTAGAAGCTATTTATGATATACAAAAAGATAATCCTAAACACAAATGGTTCTATAACCTTGAAGAAGTGTATGAAAATTGCGATTATCATGGAATAGAGTATACTAAAAAAATATACGAAAAAGACTTTAAAAGAAATATAGAACATGATTATGATATAGTAGATGAAATAGCTTCTGGGAGTATTGGTCAAGTTTATAAAATTAAGTCTAAATATGATGATAGATATTTTGCGATGAAAGTTATTCATCCAAAGGTCAATTCGAATCTATTTCTCATGGAATATATACTCAAGTTTATTTATAATGCTCCAATTATAAAAGATTATGTACGTTATTATTTTCCAGTTGAAACGGATGATTTTATAAAAGATTTTATGGTTCAGACAGATATGGTTAATGAAGGTAATAACATACTTTATTTTAACGATATATACAAAAATCAAGATACATTTATTATACCCGAAGTTTATAAATTTTCAAGGAATATCCTTATAATGTCATATGAAGAAGGGACTGTTTTTGATGATATAGAAACATCTGATTACATGAAATACAAAATGATTATCCTAAATAAAATTTTTGTTAAAAGTAATCAACACACACATCGTATTATGCATGGCGATTTACATAAAGGAAATTGGAAAGTAAGGGTTAAAGGTGATAAAATTCAATTGATAATCTACGATTTTGGGTTTTGTTGGAGAATACCAGATTACCTTTCTTCAGATGATTCAATGTTTGTAGATAGAGCAATGATAACACCCATTGAAAATATTCAAGATTATGCAAAAGCTTTATATTATCTTATCAATAAAATGTCATCAATAGATTCTATTTTAGAGTCTATTGATTCTGTATGTAAAAATATGTTAAAAGAAGGAAAAACATCACTCTATGATGATCCATTATTTTTAATAAATTTAATCTTAGAAGATTCGCGAAAAAATAATTATCTCATAGATAGTTTTATTTTTCAAAGTGTTATCATCCATAATCAACTATGTAATAATTTATTAAAATATGGTATCAATGTAAGGAACGAAGGTAAAGAAAATTATTTTAAAAATCAAGTGTTTAATATAATCAACATTTGTGAAACATATAATACATGTTTAAAATATGCGAATATTCTTCGTGGAGAATATGACGGACTCAATATTAAAAAAGAAAATTTATTCGAAAGTACTAATTACCTAAAAGACTTTGATCTAAAAGTAAATTAATTTATTTTTTTCTTCCATTTCTCATGATAAGATACTTCAATGTAATCTTTTCCCATTTTATAAAACAATATACTCAAAAATCCCAATGGTATATACAGTAAATTGTAATAATTCATCTTTAATAGATGTAAATGTTTTTGTTTAAATATTTTAAAATTTGATTTATATTTAAGAATAATTTCAACAAATAAATAATACCTGAGGTATGATGACTGACGACATCATAAAAACATACTTTAACAAAAAAAATGTCATTGTTGATCATCAGATAAAATCATATAACTTTTATGTGGATACTATAGTTCCACAAATTATATCGCAATTCTTTCCGGTTGTTATACCATTCAATGACGAATCTTGTGTAATCAAAGAAGTTAAGCTCGATGTAAACAACATTCGGATTGGTAAACCACTCCTTATTGAAAATAATGGTTGTTCAAAGCTTATGACACCCAATATGGCTCGTGTTAGAAACAGCACATATATCGCGCCTATATCTGTGAACTTTGATTCTTTTATCAAGATTCAAGAAAATGGAGAAACGGTTGAACTTGAAAAAACAACAATTGAAAATATTCTCTTTGGAAAGATACCCATCATGGTAAACTCAAAGTATTGTATCTTAAATCAAAAAGGAGGTGACGAAGAATGTAAATATGATGTAGGTGGCTATTTCATCATTAATGGAAATGAAAAAGTAATTATCTCTCAAGAAAAAATAGCAAATAATCTTATTCTTGTTTACAAGAATCCAAAAAATTACTCAAAATATTCGCATATCTGTGAAACAAGGTCTCTTAATGAAAATAGTTTTGGAATTCCAAAGGTTTCTTCACTAAAGATAACAAATAAACCAGATATCTACAGTAATCAAATAAAGATACTTTTACCACACATGAAAACGGAAATACCCATTTTCATTCTCATGAGGGCTCTTGGATGTGAGTCAGACAAAGAAATCATTTATCACATTATTGATAATAATGGTTCAACGATTGATACAAATATTCTTAAGATTCTAAAACCTTCAATTGAAGAATCTAGAGAAGTAATGACAGAACCAGAAGCAATCGTATATATTAGCAAGTATGTCAATAATAATAGCTACTATACACAAAATGAGGAAAAGAAAATAAAGTATGTAAAAGACTGTATCTTAAAAGAGTTTCTAAATCACCTTGGGAATGATTTTGAAAAGAAAATATATTTCACAGGCCTTATGATAAACAAACTTATCAAATGCTACCTTGGTATCATACCTTTTGATGATAGGGACAGCTATATCAATAAAAGGTTTGAAACACCCGGTTTCCTTCTTGGAAATCTAACATATCAATGTGTTCACAAAATTACAAAAGATATCAAAAACTTCATTACAAAAGAAGTTAACAGTGGTCTATGGAACCTTAACAAACAATACAACCAAATTGTAAATGAAATTAATATTCACAAAATTATAAAACCATCTTATATTGAAAATATCCTGAAAGGTGCTCTTGCTACTGGAAATTGGGGTATGAAAGTTAATGCTAGTAAACAAGGTGTATCACAAGTTCTAAATAGACTTACGTATATTAGCACACTATCTCATTTAAGGAGGGTTCAAACACCTACAGATAATACAGGTAAGCTTATTCCTCCAAGAAAACTACATGGAACATCATGGGGTTATGTATGTCCTACAGAAACACCTGAAGGTCAAGCAGTTGGCGTTGTTAAAAACTTAGCTATGAATTGCGAAGTTTCTATCACAGAAACTTCTGATCCTGTAAGATATTATATTAATGATTACATAATACCATTCGGAAAGATCAATGTTTATGATTTCAACAAATTAGAGTTTGTAAAAGTATTCATTAATGGTGACTGGCTAGGTTTTACAAAGGAACCTAAAAATATAGTCAGTTTCATAAAAAGTCAAAGAAAGAATGGTAGTATAAACATTCATACTTCTGTCAATTGGAACATTCAAGAACAATCTATCTATGTATTCTCAGATAGTGGAAGACCACTTCGTCCTCTCCTTGTAATTGCGGATGGAAAGACACTTTTCAACAAATCTATTCAAGGTAAACTTGTAGAAAAGAAGATAGAATGGTTAGACCTTATATCAACTATTAAAGGAGAAGAAAATTACTGTATTGAATACATAGACCCATACGAAACAAACAATTGTATTATCTCTATGGATAATAAAGAAAACCATACTGAAAAAAGATCAACACATTGTGAAATACATCCATCTTTAATACTGGGGGCTCTCGCATCTTGTATTCCTTTCCCACATCACAATCAATCCCCGAGAAACACATATCAATCTGCCATGGGTAAGCAAGCTGTTGGAGTATACTGTACAAATTACAATAAAAGATATGATACATTTAGTCATGTATTATCTTATCCACAAAAACCACTTATTGATACAAAGATGATGAAGTTTTTGAATGCTGATAAATTACCCAATGGTATCAATGTTATTGTAGCAATAGCTACTTATGGTGGATATAATCAGGAAGATTCAATTATATTCAATAAGTCTTCTGTTGATCGTGGTCTGTTTTCATCAACATTCTACAGAACATATAAAAATGAAGAAAAGAAAAATCAACTTTCTGGAGAAGAAGAAAAATTCTGTAAACCTGATAAATCACGACTACTCTTTCCAAAACCTTGTAATTATGAAAAGTTGAATACGAATGGTTTCATAGACAAAGATACATATGTTAATGAAAATGATATCTTGATCGGGAAGGTAGTCCCTATTAAAGATAGTGGAAATTATGATTACAAGGATAGTAGTATGTGTCTAAGAAGAAATGAAAATGGTTATATCGATAAGAATTATGTTACTACAAACAGTGATGGATATAATATCTGTAAGACTAGAATTAGAAGCTTCCGACACCCTGAAATTGGTGATAAGTTCTCTTCTAGGCATGGACAAAAAGGAACTATTGGAATGATGTATAATTCGGAAGATATGCCATTTTCATCAAATGGTATTATTCCAGACATCATTATCAATCCTCATGCTATCCCTAGTAGAATGACAATTGCTCAACTTATTGAATGTATCCTTGGTAAAACGTGTTGTGAAACTGGAAATATTGGTAGTGGAACAGCTTTTGACCGTATTTCTGTAAAAAATGTTGAACAAATGCTAGAGAATGCTGGTCATGAGAAACATGGTAATGAAATACTTTACTGTGGTTTCAATGGAGAACAACTAAAAACAAAGATCTTTATAGGTCCCACATATTATCAACGTCTCAAACACATGTCTGGTGATAAGATACATAGTCGTTCAAGTGGACCAATTGTTACAATGACGCGGCAACCCGCGGAAGGTAGATCTTCACATGGTGGTCTTCGTTTTGGAGAAATGGAAAGAGACTGTATGATAGCACATGGTACAGCTAATTTCCTCAAAGAAAGGATGATGGATGTTTCAGATAAATACAGTATCTTTATATGTAGTGAATGTAATATGCAAGCCATTTCTGATCCTAAGACTAATATGTATGAGTGTAAACATTGTAAAAACTACAAAAAATTTAAGAAGATTTATATTCCTTATTCATGTAAGCTTCTTATGCAAGAACTTCAATGTATGGATATTGCACCAAGATTCCTTACAGATAAATAATTAAACTAAGCTCAAACAATATTCTTCAGTATAACCTTCATCAGGTCTTTGTTCAATCGTAAATATTGTTCCATTATATTTCATGTAAAATCCATGTGGTCCTAAGAATATATAAATACTATCATTTATTTTTTTTGGATATGACATAACTTTTTCAGCATCTTCTATTGTGAAATCTTCTACACGTTTGTTTACTAATTTAAGATAATTTGATATATTCATGTTTTTTACACTTTTCCCACTTATTTTCATATAAGGACCGAATTTACCATCTCCCATAAATATTTCTTTACCCTTAATTTTACCTATCATGGGCATGTCACCTACATTTCGTGTTGTATTTTTCATTTGACTATCTACGATATGTGTAAATGATTCATACACTTTTCTTATTACATCAATGAACTCAAGTTTTCCATTTGCTATAAGATCTAAATCATTTTCAACTTGGGATGTAAATGATTCATGTATAATATCCATAAAGTTTTCTCTAAGATACTCTAATACTTTTATCCCCAATGGAGTAATCAATATTCTCTTTTTTTGAACGTTACCTTTTACCACATTTTCTTCTTCAATCATTTCATCATCTAAAGTTAATGTAAGTGTTTTTACACCCTTGTCTTCTTCTTTATAATCTCGTTTTTCAGTGTATTTGCGATTATCTAGAGTACTTACTATAGTTGAATATGTAGATGGTCTCCCAATACCTGTTTTTTCTAAAAGACTGACAATAGAACTTTCATCATAATATTGGGGGATATTTTCATATTTTTCGGTTGATATAGCTTCTTGTAAGTGATATTCATCTACAATTTCAGGTTTATCTTCCCTCTTAAGGTCTTTATTGAAGTATATTTTAAAACCCGGATACATCATTCTTTTATGCGATGCTGTAAAATATCCATCATCTTTTATCCAATCATTGATAATAGTTACCTTATATATTATATTCTCAGATGGTTTCATATGGGAAGTCAATGTTCTGTCATAAATAAGGTTGTATAGTTTTTTATCAATTGGGTCAAGATCTTCTGGCTTTGTCATACTTGTAACCCTTATAGCTTCATGAGCTTCTTGAGCACCCTTTACTTTTTTGGAACCCGGTTTAGAATAGTCTTTTTCATTGAAATTATCACAAATATACTTTTTTACTTTCACTGAAAATTCATCTGAAATATACATAGAGTCTGTTCTCATATATGTGATATGCCCGCTTTCATATAGTTTCTGTGCTATATTCATAGTTTGTTTGATTGAAAATCCCAAAGATCTTGATGCGGTTTGTTGAAGGGTTGATGTAATAAATGGTTTATCGGGATAATCTTTTGACTTTTTTTCTTCAACATTTGATTTTTTGAAAACTCTATCTTGAGCAAAGTTTTCAAATAAATCTTCAGCATCTATTTTACTCGTTTTTGTAAATGGTAATTTTTTGTTGTTTTCTTTAAAAACACCTTCTATTGTGAAAACTTTTTGAGGTTTGTAATTACGAATATAATCATCTCTCTTTTCAAGCAAATTCAGTAAAGCACTTTGAACCCTACCGGCTGATAATCCCTTTTCAGTTGTATTTATGTTTTTCCACAAACAAGGAGAAAGTTTAAATCCTATTAAACGGTCAATGATACGACGTGCTTGTTGGGAATTAACTTCATCCATATCAATCTTACGAGGTGTTTTTAAAGCATCTAGAATTGCTTTTTTTGATATTTCTCTGAAAACAATACGATTATCCTTTTTTACAGAAGATTTTAAAACATTTGCTGTATGCCAAGCAATCGCTTCTCCTTCCCTATCATCGTCAGCCGCAAAGATAACTTCTCTATCAACTGACCCTGATTTTAGATTTTTAACAACATCTCGCTTTTCCGACATGACAACATACTTTGGTTTAAAGTTATTTTCAACATCAATTCCAAAACCTTTTGGATCCCCATACTTTTTTGTTTTCTTTTTTTCTAAATCACGAATATGTCCACAAGATGAAAGGACTTTATAATTTGACCCTAAAAAACCTTGAATTTTTTTTGCCTTTGCGGGAGACTCTGTAATTAATAGATATGAAGTCATATTGTAAATTTGATAATACTTAAATATTTATAACATATTCAAATTTAAAATGGAAGAAAAAGTTCATTATCCAGTCGCTGAATTAAAAGAAAATGGTGAAAAAAATGAAAATTATCAATATATTCCATTAGAAAGAGTTGTCCTTGATCCGGGAATGGAAATTATGGGAAGGCAAAAATGTCATAAATTATTATTGGATAAACGTGTAAAAACACTCGTTAATGGTGTCAAAACAAACCTTTATAAATGGGATAAAGTTGAGGCTGACTTCGATTCAGAAAAAGAAATGGATCCTGTAAAGCTAAATCGCTTTAAAAAGACAGATTTTTTCACAGTTCTTGATGGAAGACACAGATGTATGGTAAGTTTCTCTAAAGGATATACTCATGTTCCCGCGAACCTATACGAAGAAATTTAAATTTGAATGGTATTATTATAGATTGTAACAAACAAGATGACCTCTTGGAAAGTTAGTGTTCCTGCGAGCACAGAATATGTCTTTCTTTATCTCCTCCAAATCTTAAATGATCCCTATCTTTCACATGAGATATCACTTCTTTCAAAAGAACTCTACATTAACGATCAAGGACATCAAGAATTTCATGAAAGTCTCAGAACAAACTCAAAAGACCGTTGGAAGGCTGTGAATGAATTATATCAAAAGAAAAAATTTCAACAAATGTCTTCTATCCCTGTAGATTTTCCACTCCCTTATGGGGCAAATACATGGAGGTCATACAAAATGACAATGAAACGCATCGGTTTCTTCAGGAAGGGATTTCTTAGAATAAACAATGGTATGGGAGTAAGAAACATGAAAGTAAGCGAGTCAGTGGATTGTCTTAAAACTTGTAACTTTGATCCCTCACTAACATTTAGCTCATTTACGGAAGAGGTCTGTTGTGCCCTCGGAGATTTTATAATTTTTGAAGGGGATGACGATTATAATGAAGAATGGATACCCTACCTTCTTAGAGAAGGAAACACCACATTTCTACAAATCATAAACTAACTACTTAAAATAAAGACGAATATTATAATTAGATATACATTTTTTATGCCTGGGAAAAATACAAAAGGCGGTAAGAAACACAAGAGAAATAAGAACTACTCCTCTGAAAACAAGTCTCTAAGGCTCAAAGAAGAAGGTCAAGAATATGCTAAAGTTACAAGATGTAAGGGGAATTGTCGTTTTGACGTAGAATGCTGTGATGGTAAAACAAGAGCTGCTATCTTATGTGGAACTATGAGAAAAAGAAAATTTATCAATCAAGGACAACTTGTTCTTGTATCAATTCGTGATTGGCAAGATAATATATGTGATATTATAGATTCATATGAAGAAAGTCATGCTAAAAGACTCAAATCTGAAAAAGAAATTCCAGAATCATTTCGTCTTGGAGAAGATAATCCATATAACATAGATGATGATGGTATTGATTTTGATATGGGTATGCCAGATGATTCTGATGATTCAGATGATTCAGAAGATGAAGTAAAGGGAGTTGTAGAAGGTGAATTTGTTGATGGCGGTATTGATATAGAAGATATATAAAATATAATATATAGTAAATGGATGATCCTATTTTTGAAGAATATTTAGATGAAATACATAGTATTAATCCAACCATGAATGATTTTTTTATGAGAGATGAATGGAATGATAAAAATCACATTCAACCAAATATTTATTCTGAAGAATACAATAAAAAAATAAATCATGTGCATAAAAAATTTTTAAAAAGATTAAAAGGAAAAGAAGAATTATCTTTTTATGAAGAGTTATTTAAAAAAGATCTCCAATCGTCTATCCATTTAGAAGAAGATTATTTGATTTATTACTATATGCCTATAAATCTAAGGGGTAATATATTATTGGAATATGTTGGGGATTGTTCTGGAGAAGGAGGGTATAGATTTGATACAAAAAAAGATTATGAAAATTTTTTAAAACGTTTAAAATCCCTCAATGGTATTATTGATGAAGCTATTAAAAAGATGAGATATGGAATACGCGATAGGGTTGTTTTATACGAAAAAACAGTTTCTAAAATGATAGATAATATAAATGATATTTTAAAAGAAAAATCATATACCCATACAAAAGAACTAAAAATATCCAAGAAAGAATGGAACGATTCTGTTGAAAAATATCTTGTAAGTAATCTTAAGAAATTAAATGAATTTTTAATAGATGAATATTTGCCTAAAGCATCAAAAAAATGCGGGTTACATCAATATAAAGGGGGTAAACGGGAATATAAATTTATTTCTAAACTAGAAACACTGAAAGAACTAACACCTCATAATTTATTCAATTTAGGAATTAGTGAAATAGAACGTATTAAAAAAGAAAAGAAGAAATTAGAAAAAGAAATTGGTAAGGGTGATATAGACCAATATATAAATGATGAAAAATCAGATTACTATCTTGATAAAAAAGAAATCT
>Ga0206682_10005139_pt1 | contig 10388 bp, 12 predicted proteins | sample M240m12015metaG_FD_155444 | JGI IMG/M metagenome (GOLD analysis project Ga0206682, IMG submission 155444) | Ammonia-oxidizing marine archaeal communities from Monterey Bay, California, United States - M2 40m 12015 | ecosystem: Environmental > Aquatic > Marine > Intertidal zone | place: USA... | reverse complement strand
TTTAATTTTTTGGATAGTTAATTATTTAAGAATAATTATTTTTATATATAAAAAAAAAATTATAAATCAAAATTATAAATTATTTTTCCATCTTCATATTTATATGCTTTATCTATATTGTATTTATTTTTATATTGTATATTTTTTAATCTTACTAATTGGTTAATCCATCCAACTGATGGTTTTTTTTTTTTAAATATTCTACTCATTAATGTTTTCTTCCAAATTTTTTCTATATCTATTGTATTAATTAATTTTTGATCCATGGTAATATATAAATATATAAAATATAAAAATTGATAATTATATATATTATTATTTTTATTTATATATATATATTATAAAAATAAAATGACAAATTACTTAAAATATCAAACAAGAAATTGTTCAAAAATAACTGATTATTTAAATAAACATTCAGAAGTATCATCCGAAAATTATAATTCTTCTAATATAGCATTTTTTTCTCAAGATAAAGGGGAAAAATTTAAAATGAGTTTTAAAAATATTTCATATTTTCCTGATAATTTACCAAATAATATTAGAATGTTATATCAAATCATAGGATCACCTAGTAAAGAAACTTATATGGATAAATGGACTATTTTATCATACAATAAGGCTATTGAAAATTATGCAAATTATTGTAAAGATGGTCAAAATAGAATTTTTGATTTAGCATATATTTATGCTGGAATGGGACATATTATTGTGATTAGTTGTGATTTAAAAACAAGAAAACTTTTTAAAAGACAAGATGGTGGAAGTAATGATTGGGATAGACAATATAATTATAAAAAATTATTAGATTATGATGGAATAGATATTCAATTTGATTTTAATGAATGGTTTTATGATCATCAAAATTATGAAAAATGGTTTTCATAATTATTGTATTATTATTTTATTATTAATATTTTATTCTATTATTTATTTTTATTCTATTATTAATATTTTATTCTATTATTAATATTTTATTCTATTATTAATATAGTTATATATCTTCATTCTATTCATTATCTTTTGTAGTATAATAATTTTTATAAAATTTAGTAATTTTCTCTTTACGATAATATGCTAATTTACTATATATCCATTGTATATCTATTATAAAATATAGTAATTTTATTTCTGATACATTATATTCATTCGGATAGTAATATTATATAATTTTAATTAATAATTATTATTATTAATTAGTTTTAATATAATTATAATTATAATAATAATAATAATATAATGAAAGTGTTTTTTAATTTAAGACCACCAAGAGGAAGTTATGGAGGAGGAGCATTTTTTGTAAAAAATTTAATTGACTACTTGGAAAAAAATAATATAGAAACAACATTTAAATTGAATAGCAATATTGATATAATTTTTTTAATTGATCCACGAAAGGGAAAACATAAATTATATGGAATTTGGGATATATTAAAATTTAAAGAAAGAAATCCAAAAGTAAAAATTATTCATAGAGTAAATGAATGTGATATTAAAAGGAAAAAATCTATTAATATTGAAAAAATATTATTACATTCTATGAATCATTCTGATAAAGTAATATTTGTTAGTTCCTGGTTAAAACAATATTATATTAATAAATATAATGATTGTTCTAAATTAAATTCTAAATTTATTTTAAATGGATGTAATCATAATTTTTACTATCCATATAAAAAAGGAGAAAAAATTAAAAATGAAAAATTAATAATAGTTACACATCATTGGTCTAATGATTATTTAAAAGGTTTTGAAATATATAATAAATTAGATGAAAAATTAAATATTAGAAATGATTTTGAATTAATATTTGTTGGTAATTATAATAAAAGTTATTCACCCAAGAATGTTAAATTAATATCACCAAAAAATGGTAAAGAATTAGGTGATATTTTAAGACAATCTGATATATATTTAACAGCTACACAAAATGAACCTGGTGGAGCACACTATCTCGAAGGTTTATCATGTGGTCTACCTATATTATTTTATAAAAATGGAGGAGGTGTAAAAGAAATATGCGAACCCTGTGGTGAAGAATTTATAGATATTGATGATTTTTTTGTAAAATTAGAATTAATTAAAAATAATTATGATAAATATGTAAATAATATTAATTATAATTATTTAAATTCTAATAGATGTTCAAAAGAATATTATGATATTATTATGGATCAAATCCAATCTTAATTAATCTTTTTTCATATGGATAATTATTAATATCTAAATAATTATTTAATGGAGCTTTATACTTGCTATTTTTTAAATTATGATCTAACCATAAAAATTCTTGAACTAAATTTTTATCTAAGAAGGGGTATCTATTTTCAATTCCATAACTACCTGCTATAAATTCTTCTTTCATTAAAAGACATTGACCTAACCCACCATAAATACTTTTCCAAGGAAATATTTTAGATAAATCTTCTGGAAATTTTCCTCCAAAACAACTATGTCTTTTTAATTTTCTACCATTAAAACCATAATCTGATAATACTTCATCTGCTCCTTGTCCTGATATATGAATTTTATATTTCTTATTTGCTAAATTAGAAATATAACTACAACCAATAGATGCTTTATCTTTTTTTACTGAATATGGTGGATTTCTACAACTAAAATCATCACAGTTCAATTGAATAAAATCATAATGTGTTTTCTTATCATTACTATTTAAATTAAATAAATTATTTTTTACTTTATTTTTTACTTTATTAATTTCATTTCTTTTACATATAATACTATAATTTTCTGACCCCCTTATAGTATATGTTTCATATGGTATATTATATTTATTTAAAACACAGCATATTGCTCCACTATCCATTCCACTACTCATACATACATAAAATTTTTTATTTTTTGTTCTTTTTAAAATAGCATTTTCAAATGCTTTATTCCAATCATTGAAATCTTTTTTATATTGTTTTAATTCAAAAGTAAAAACATTAGTTTCACTAATTTTATTAAAATTATTTAAATCAAATTTTAAAGTTTTATTTGGTGGAAGTTTATGAATATTTTTAAATTCTGCTTTTCTTATACACTCTCCTAATGAACTAATCATAAAATGTTTATCTTCAAATGAATAATATAACGGTTTTGTTGAAAAAGCATCTGTTGATATTATTATAATATTTTTTTCAAAATCAATTAAGCAAATTGCAAATTCTCCATCTAATTTTTTTGTAAATTCTATATCAAACTCTTTATATAGTGGTATTAAACATTCACCATCAGTTTTATAATTTTTATTAAATTGTAAATAATTATAAATTTCACCATTAAATAAACAAACAATTTCATTATCTACAAATGGTTGAAGAGTTTTTTCTCCTGTAATGTGTAATAGGTTATGAATAAAATAAACATTATTTATTTTTTTAATATTCATTTCATCAGGGCCTCTTTTTGAACATAAATTATTTATAATATCAATATTTAAATTAGTTTTATTAAATATATTAATACCACACATTTATATATATATATATTAATAAAAAATGTTTATTTCTACAAATAAAAGCGGTAAGCAATAATAAAATAACTATAGAATAATTCAAATAATTTAAATAATATGAGTTGATAATATATATATATATATATATATTATGTTCAAAAAAAAAATATTTGAAATATAAATCAAAATATAAAAATTTACAAGATACAATGGAAAAAGATAAAGCAGAAAATACAGATTTACAAGACATGATGAAAAAAGATAAAGCAGAAAATACAGATTTACAAGACACAATGGAAAAAGATAAAGCAGAAAATACAGATTTACAAAACACAATGGAAAAAATTATTCTTGATGCAAGAAAATTTAATCCAGATGAAGTAGAAAAACTATATACACCTAAAAAAGATATAACGACGATATTTAAAGTTGAATCGATGGGCGAGAAATCAACATTTGTTAAATGGTGCAGAAAGAAGTTGAATAAATTATTAACATTTACTCCTTTTAATTCAAATGATGATGTAAATAGAGGAATATCTAAATGTAATTCGATAAAGAATGATAAGAATGAAATATTATGGGATAAATCATGTACTGATAAATTTGGACAATTAACATTATTTTTTGGATTTTATGAAGAACTAAAAGAGAAATTAGTAGATTTAAAAAGAAAGGGACATATAAAAAATGTGGATGAGTTGTGGGTACTTCTATCTTCTATACTGGGGTTGAGACCAGATGATCCATTTCCATTAACATGTAGAATAGTATTATTAGAAGTAAGCACATTTAATTTATTAAGACCATGTAAACATTTTCCACAAGTATCTAATGAAAATGATTGTAAAATTAAAAAACAAATTGATTTATGTAAAACTACTGAATACTTTAATGTAAAACAAACAGCAAATAATAATTCTCTATGTGATAAAAAATTTACTGGATATCCATTTACTGGAAATGGTAAAACATTATTTGTAAATAGTAAAAAATATGATGCAAAAAATAAGCATGGAGTAAATGAAGTTGTTTTATCACAAGATACTAATACATTAGTAACACCAGTAGGTGTGATGTCACTTGATGAGCTGATGATTGAAATAGGTTAAATAGATAAAATCAATAAAATGAAAATAAACCGACTACTTCAAATCAACGACTTATTTTATCATGACCTCTTTTTGAACATTAATAATTTATAATATTAATATTTAAATTAGTTTTATTAAATATATTAATACCACATATATATATATATATTAATAAAAAATGTTTATTTCTACAAATAAAAGCGGTTTATGTAATAGACTGAAATCATTTGTTTCTATAGTTAAAATGGCCAAAGATAATAATTCAAATGATTATAAAATAAAGTGGAATATTTTAGATGATTATAAAAAAGATGTTCATATTTTAAATTGTCCTTTTAATTTTCTATTTTTAAATAATATAGAAGTAGATAAAATAGAAGATGATGATAAAACTTTTAATTCGCATTGTTTTTATGTAGCAGGTAAAGATAATATACCTAAAAATTTTAATACATTTAAATCATTTAGGTTTACACCCAGTGATAGATTTAGAAGAAATATTGACTTTATGTATAATAAAATACCTAAAAATATAAAGAATGAATATATTGACTACTTTAAAATTTTAAAACCATTAGAAAAAATCCAGATAGAAATAGATAAATTTAAAAAATGTTTTAATAAAGATACAATATCGGTTCATATTCGTTCTTGGAATAGAAGTGGTGAAAATAGCAGACATAAGCATTTTCATAATTTTAAAAATATTGAAGATAGATTAAATCAATATCCAAATAAAAATTTTTATTTATCAACAGATTCTGAACAAGTTAAAATAAAGTTAAAACAAATGTATAAAGATAGATTAATATTCTATCCAAGAAAAACAAATTTAAATACAAGTAGAGATCATCCTAAAGGAATACAAGAAGACTTAATAGAATTATATTTACTATCAAAAAACAAATTTATTATTGGAAGTAAAAATAGTAGTTTTACAGAAGTAGCTTGGTATTTGGCTGATTGTCCTAAAGATATAATTATTATTTAAAATATATAAATAAAATGAATTTATTATTTAATGAAAATGAATTAGATTATTATATATTAAAAATAGAAAAAATAACATTATTTAAAATAGAAAATAGAAATATTATTGTCACTAATAATACACATCCTCATAGAAAAAATTTAATAGTTAAATTTTTAAAAGATATAATAAATATATATCCTAATTTAAAATTAAATTTATATTTATGTTTATTAGATTATGTAGGATTTAATAAAATTGATATAATTGATATAAGAAAAAATAAAATTGATGATCCTCATAAACATAAGTTTGAATGGGGTAATTCTAAAACAAGTAATGATATATTTAGAATAGTAAATAGTAAACAAAATAGTTTTAATTGTCCTGTTTTTACTTTTACTAAATATTAATATAACAATTGTTTGCCTTTTCCCAGCTTACAATTAATATCATTTCAAGTAGTTAAGGATAATATTTTATTTGAAAATAAGAAAAATAATATATTATGTATGAGGAATAGTAATATTTGTTGTGATTTAAATAATATTAGCAGAATTAAATCATTAGAATATTCATTTAAAAATCCATCGATATTAGATTTTAAATTAGGTAGTAAAAATAAACATTCTAAATTAGGTAATTATGTAATTAATAAATCATTACTTAATTTATATAAATATAAAAAAATAATAGATGAAGAAATAGATAATAATAATTTTATTGAATATTTTAACTATAATAATTATATATCTTGTCAGGAAATAATAGATAATAATAAATATTTATTTTTACCATTTGGTGGAAGATATTTATCATTTTATAAAAGTAATTGTTTATTATTTAGATATAAAAATGATGATTGGCTAACATATGAAGATTATATATTTGGTGATAGTTTAGTAAAAATAGATTTTAATGAAATAGAGGAAAAAATAAATTATTACAATGAAAATGAAACAATTTGTAAAGAAATTATAAATAAAAGATTAGATATATTTAATAAAAGATTAAAATATAATAATTTGGTAAAAGAATTTGGATTATATTTATTAAATAATTTTAGTAAATAATATATATATGTTAAACAAAGTTATTGATAGTAATTTATCTTATTGGAAAAATAAGAAGTGGTATTTGAAAGATGTTAAATACATAATAAAAGATAATAATTATTATTATATTATTATTAAAAATAATAATATAGTAATTAAAAGTAAAAAAAAGAAAAGAAATAAAGCATTAAAAGTTTTTATACTGAAGAACCAAATTATAATAAATTTTTAAAAAATAGTAAAAAATTTAAAGCAAGTATAAATTTAAATGATGGATTAAACTTTTCTGATATAATTTTTATTATAGTTCAAACACCAAATAGTGGAGGAGATACTTTTTATAATCATAGTATATTATCTAATTTACTGTATCAAATAAATCAAAAAAAAGTAAAAAATAAACATATAATTATTTGTTGCACTATAATGCCACAATATATAGATAATGTAGCGAAGTTTTTATTAGAAGACTGTGATAATATATCAATAACTTATAATCCAGAATTCATAGCACAGGGTGATATAATTAAAGGATTAGAATATCCAGATATGATATTGATAGGATCAGATAATGAAAATATTATTAATAATTTAAAAAAAATTTATAGTAAAATTACAGTAAATAATCCAGTATTTAATATTGTTAAACCATTAGAAGCTGAAATAATAAAATTATCAATAAATGGATATATTACAACAAAATTATCATTTTGTAATATGATTTCTGATTTGATAGATAATATTAACAAGTCTGATAATATTATATCTAAGGATAAAATATTATATTCAATTGGCTCAGATACAAGAATAGGAAATAAATATTTTAAAAAAGGATATTCTTTTGGTGGTCCTTGTTTTCCAAGAGATACAAAAGCTTTAAAATTATTCATAGATAAAAATAACATTAATAGTGATTTATTAAAATCAACTATAAAATATAATGAAGAACATATTATTAATGATACTAATAAATTATTATTATTAAATAAACAAACATATGTTATAGAAAATGTTTGTTTTAAAGAAAATTCAAATATAAATATTATAGAAGAAAGTGCTAAATTAAAAATTGCTTTATTATTAATTAAAAATAATAAAAAAGTTATAATTAAAGATATTGAATCAAGAATAATTGAAGTAAAAAAGTTATATGGAAATTTATTTAATTATGAAATTATAAATAATATTTGATTATAAATATTCTACCATTTCGGATACACCTTCTATAATAGGTATTCTACCACCTACAAAATTATTATTTAATTTTCTATTATTTATTCTCCATTTTTGTTGTTCATTATTTGAAATTAATGTTCCATCAATTTGAATCCAATTATCATTTTGATTTGGTCTAATATCTGTATTGTGCCAATGTACCATCTTTAAAATATTTGGTGTAATAACATTGTAATTATATTTTTTAAATATATAAATTAATCTATTTTCTGAACCCCATACATTTTGTTGTTGATCTAAATTATCAATAATATCTTTTTGAATAGGTGTTTTAACTATCCAACCATCAAATGTTCCACAATATTTTTTATTATTAATATTGTGAATACGTATTCCTCTACCAGTATTTTTTCCATTATAATTATTAGTTCTAGATAAAGCATACAATTTATTATCTAAATTATTTATATTAATTTTAGCAAATCCATCTGTTAAAAATATATCTGAATGTAATATACAAACAATTTTATTTAATAAATATTTATTAGCATATGATAATGCATCATTATAATGCATTCTTTTATTAATTTTAAATAAAATTAATTTATTATTATTTATATCTATATTTTCATTTTTTAATTCTTGTATATCATCATCATTTTCAATAAGTATATGTATTTTATTTATATATTTATATTCTAAATTTTTTTTTAAACAATATGTATATTCATTTTGTCTTTTAAATAAGATACAATTATTATTCATTCGTTTAACTCTAAAATATTGTATAATTAAGTCTATCATATAATAATTAATATATATATATTATATATGAAATATTTAAAAGATATAGATTATACTAATATTGATAAAGGAATAGAATATTTACAAAAAAATAAATTAAATTTTTATTTAGATAAAGATGAAATAACAATATTTCATGTTTATTGGTATGGAAAATTAGATAGAAAACAAATATTATGTATTAATTCATATTTAAAAACACAAAATTTAAGTAAAACTAAATTATGGGTTTGGTTAGATTATAAAACTTTTACAGAAGAAAATATTAATTTAATTCCAAAACATAAAAATATAGAAATAAAAAAGTATATTCCTAATGAAGAAGCTAAAGGAACATTATTTGAAAAAAATCCACATTTAAATCAGGATAAATATTTGAAATTTAGAAGTGATTTGGCAAGAGTAATATTTTTATATAAATATGGTGGAGTATATTTTGATTTAGATATGATATTAATAAAAAATTTTGATTCTTTATTGAATATAGAATTTTGTTACAGTTGGAGTTTTGAAAAAAAAGGTAATAATGGATTATTAAGATTATTTAAAAAAAGTCAAAATTGCATTGATTTAATGAATAAATATAATAGAACAGTATCACCTTTTAATTTACTAGGACAAAATTTTTATTTAGGATATAATAAAATTATATTTACAGATGATATTAATTTATATTGCCTGCCATGTGTTTTATTTGATCCAGTTTGGATATTATTTGATACTAATAAAACAAGTAAATATAGTAAATTAAATAATTTTGATAATTTTTTTAAAAAGACAAATGAAGATATAAATAAATTTTTTAATAATAAAATATATGCATATCATTGGCATTCAAGAAATAATTATTTTATAGAAAAAGATAGTTATTTTAATAAGTTAGAAAATATAAAATAAATTATTTACTATTTAATATAAATGAAATATGCTATTTGTTTTTTTGGATTATTTCGTAGTTTTGAAAAAATATATCATTTAATTTTACAAAATTTTAAATTAAATGATAATGATCAATTAGATATATTTATTTCCACATCTAATTTTAATAATAAAAAATATAGATTTAGAGAAATAAAAAGAGAATATTTTGATATTAATAAATTAGAAAATAAAATAAAATCTATTGTTGGTGATAAATTAAAAATCTTAAATATAATGGATGATAAAAAAAATAATTATGTAAGATGGGATAGAATAATAGATGTATTACATAATGTTGAAAATTATCAAAAAGAAAATAATTTTAAATATGATAAATTAATTCTTCATAGAATGGATATACTATTTGTTAAATGGGAAACAGCTGATAAATATTATGAAGATCGAAAAGAAGGAATTAAAAGACAAAATGGTTTATTATATTTAAAACAATTTAATTTTCCAATTGGTGTTAAAGAACATGGTTGTTGTTGCATTCAAAATAGTCCTAATTATATAGATACAAGTATAGATTTAAGTATTAATTTAAATGAAAATGAAATAATATGTTATGAGGATTACTGGATTGGTCATGTTTGTATAGATTTTTTAATATTTAATTCAAACATTACAGAATTAGTTATTAATTTTTATAAAAATTTTATAAATAAACAATATTTAAATATAGAAAGATATAATAAAAAAATTAATTCGCACCAATCTTATGATACTTTAGATAAAAAGTGGTGGTTATATAATGATTCAAATATTAATTCTGCAGAAAGTCAATTAAAATTATATTTGGAACAAAATAAATTATTAATAAAACAATTAAGGTTTAATCAAGATATAAGTGTTTTATATATACGATAAATATATATATATATATATGTCAATAATAAATAATATAT
>Ga0206682_10005127_pt1 | contig 10402 bp, 5 predicted proteins | sample M240m12015metaG_FD_155444 | JGI IMG/M metagenome (GOLD analysis project Ga0206682, IMG submission 155444) | Ammonia-oxidizing marine archaeal communities from Monterey Bay, California, United States - M2 40m 12015 | ecosystem: Environmental > Aquatic > Marine > Intertidal zone | place: USA... | reverse complement strand
CTGACTCAGCTCACTTTGTGTGTACGTGCCCGACACAAGCCCGACACCTCAGGTGCCAGAGGTGGAGTTACAGACAAACGAATGAAGCTAAGCCGACACACACTGAGGCGCCCGCGCCCGTGGGTCGACACGGTAGGGAACACGGCTTCGGGGCAGTCGGGTAGGATGCCCGCCGTCGAGACCGTCGCCGCCGGAATCGGTGGCGATGACGCCCTCAACGCCGACCTGTTGGGCAGTCTCCGAGACACGGTACGGCATCGCGATTTCTCGCGACACCCCTCCGATTGCAAAAAGGTCCCGTGAATGTGACGACGGTCGCGCCGGACGTCCCCATCCCCGCGCCGACGCGAGCGTCCCCGAGCCAAGCTGACAATCCCAACCGGTCTCACACACGCAGGGCATGTATAATTTCGCGTCGGAGTTTGACATCATCCAGGAACACACGGGTTTGCCGGAAGACGACGCAGGTACGTTGCGAGCCAACAACGAGAGACGGTTGCTTTTTCGGCCCCTTCGCCACCACGACACGTCGGGGCGCCGCGATCAGCGGAGCGGACTCTGAGGGTTGGCGGTCCCCGCGGCCACGGCCGGGGACGCGCGCGTCGTCAGATCGCCATCGAGCGCCCTCCGACTTCGCACAGAGGGACCGCGCCCGCTCGCGTTCCCCGACGCTCCGCTGACCGCTCCTCGTCTCCCTCGTGGTTTGTTTCGGTGCGCAGGGCCGTGCGGCATGGATGGGGTCGGGATAAATGACAACGGATTAGGCTCCGCCGGGGACTTACCGGCGCTGGCCGTGAAGGAGGAGACCATCGCGCCTTTCCGGCGCAGCATGGGCGGCGAGGGCGGCCTGGTGGGCAAGAGCGCGGTGACCGCCGCGGTCGCGGCGGTCCAGCAGAACCTCGCGCGCATGGAGAAGGTGCGCGATCGCCCAAGCGCGCTCGTTCCGCGCGACAGATATTTTGCCTTTCGAGCACCATATCCAGTGATGATCCAGTCGCGAAAAAGGAAAATCTGCCTCGAGCGAGCCAAAGAACACAAGAAGTTTTTTCGTAAAACGCGAACCGCGCGCCTCTCGTTTTCTGACCAGTCCCCGTTCCCGAACCGAAACGCGAAACGCACACGTTCCTCGTTCCTTCACGCTCGTTCCCCGTTCGCCGCGGTCACCGCAGGTGGACGCGTCGGCGTCCGCCGAGCCCGCGTCCCCGCCCGCGTCCGCGGTGAAGCGCGGGTCGGGCGCGGCGGCGGCGACGCCGCCGGCGGCGCCCGGCAGCGCCGCCAAGCGGCGGAAAACCGCCGGGGCCCCTGGGGCGGCGCCCGGGAGCGCGGCTTCGGCGCCGGCTTCGACGCCCGGGGACGAGAAGGATAAGAACGGCAAGGGTCTTCGGCACTTCTCCATGAAGGTGTGCGAGAAGGTGGAGTCTAAGCAGACCACGACGTACAACGAGGTGGCGGATGAGCTCGTCGCCGAATTTTCCAAACCCGACGACCCCGCGTTTTGCGCCGATCAGGCGTACGACGAGAAGAACATCCGGCGCCGCGTGTACGACGCGCTCAACGTGCTCATGGCGATGAACATCATCGCGAAACGCAAAAAGGAGATCATGTGGAAGGGCCTGCCCGCGACCGGGGACGGGGACGTCGCGCACCTCCGCGCGGAGAAGGCGCGCGCGCGCGCGCAGATTGAAAAGAAAAACGCGCACCTCGCCGAGCTCGTCGAGCAGTACAACTCGTACCAGGCGCTGCTGCAGCGCAACGCGGCGCGCGCGGCGGCGGGGGCGACGCCCAGCGGGATCGCGCTGCCGTTCATCCTGGTGCAGACCAAGCCCTCGGCGACGGTGGAGGTGGAGATCTCGGAGGACCAGCAGGTGGTGCACTTCGACTTCAACGCCACGCCCTTCCAGATCCACGACGGGAACCACGTCCTGGCCAACATGAACCTCGCCGTGGAGAATCTCAAACTGCGCGGCGACGACGCCGACGAAAACGAAGGCGCCGAGGGGATGGTGCGCGACGCCCTGCGGGACGCGGGCGCCGCCGCCCCGCGGGCGCCGCGGCGGGGGAAAAAACTGGAGCCCAAGCCGGAGGCCAAGGCCCCGCCGGTCGCGGTGGCGCGGACCACGCGAGGCGTCAAGGCTGGCGGCGGGAAGCGGTGATGACGGACGGCGGCGCCGACGAGCGAGAACCGCGTCGGGAAAGAAACGCTGTGATACGTAAAAAAAAAAACAATCACTTCTTTTTTCGCGCTTCGCGTCGCGCGACGCGACGCAGCTCACAGCCTCTCGATGATGGCCTTGATGTCCTCCTTGCTGTACACCTTGTATGCGGGCGAGACGCACGCCATGTCGACGTTGACCGTGCTCACTTTTTCCTCCATCACCGCCTTGAGCGTGGACAGCGCCAGCGTCTCCGCCTCCTTCAGCGTCATGTCTTTCCTGTACTCCTCCTGCAGCGACGTCTGCGCGCCCTCGCTGCCCGACCCGATGGCCTTGGCCTGGTAGCTCACGAACGTCCCCGAGGGGTCGGTGTGGTACAGCTGGTAGCCCTCGTCCTCGTCGTGGCCGGCGACGAGCAGCGCGACGCCGAACGGGCGGCTCATGGAGCCCTCCTCGTCGGTGCCGAAGTTGGCAGAGAGCGCGCACAGGGACTGCGTGAGCGATTGCACGGGCATGGACTCGTTGTACGTGAAGTAGTGGTTCTGCGCCTGCACGCGGCCGTGCTCCACCATGGACTGCGCGTCCGCGGTGAGACCGCTCACCGCGCACCCGATGTGCGCGTCGATCTCCATGATTTTGTCCATGCTCGTGGGCTCCATCAGCGGGCTCGTGAGCCGCTTTTCGACCGCCATCACGATGCCCTCGTCCGTGCGGATCGCGATGGCGGTGGACCCGAGCTTGATCGCCTCGATGGCGTACTCCACCTGGAACAGACGACCCTCGGGGGAGAACGTGTTCACCCCGCGATCGTACTCGCTGCGTGTCATAAACATCTTGACCGGGGAGACCTCCTCCACGCCACGTGCGCGAGATCTCAATGACCACCAGATCCGGGTTGCTGGGCGGTTTTTGAAACCGCAGAAGTGAATCCGCGAGTGAGCCGCGTCTGCTCTGTTTTCTTCAGTTCTTCTCACGGGACTGCGCGTTGTCGCCGCAGAGATCTGGCGCGCGGAAGGCGGACCGCACCTCGCGCCGCGGCTCTTCCCGGGGGAAAAGTCGCGCCATGGCCGCCGCGGATACCGGCGTGGCATGGGGCATGGAGGGCATGTTGTTCAACGCCAAGGACGGGTACAACGAAGGCATCGTCCGGGGCTTGAAATCTGGCCTCCTTTCCACGCAGGACTACGCCAACCTGACGCAGTGCGAAACCCTGGACGACGTGAAACTCCACCTGTGCTCCACGGACTACGTTTCCGTGATACAGAACGAGCCCTCGCCGCTGCACCCCTCGACGATCGTGGCGCGGTGCACGCAGAAGGTGGTGGATGACTTCGAGATGGTGCGGTGCCAGGCGTCGGAACCCCTGGCGACGTTCCTGGATTTCCTGACGTACGGCCACATGATTGATAACGTGGTGCTCATCGTGACGGGCGCGCTTCACGAGCGCGACATGCAGGAGCTGCTGGACAAGTGCCACCCGCTCGGGATGTTCGACTCCATCGCCACGCTCGCGGTCGCGAGCAACATGCGGGAGCTCTACAGGCTCGTGCTGGTGGACACGCCCCTTGCGCCGTATTTCAGCGAGTGCGTGTCCAGCGAGGACCTGGACGAGATGAACGTGGAGATCATGCGCAACGTTCTGTACAAGGCGTACCTCGCGGACTTCCTGCGCTTCTGCGAGACGCTCGGCGGCGCGACCGCGAGCCTCATGCGCGCGATTCTGCACTTCGAGGCGGACCGCCGCGCGATCAACATCACCATCAACTCGCTCGACACCGAGCTGTCGCGCGACGACCGGAGGCGGCTCTTCTCCGACTTCGGTGCGCTCGCGCCGTCGGGGCACCTGGACCTGGTGGCGTGCGACGACTTCGACCAGGTGCGCGCGGTGATGGACAACACCCCGGGGGTGCTGTCCTCGATCGCCTCCAGGCTCTCCGCGTCCTCGGACCAGCTCCTGGAGAAGCACTTCTACCAGGAGGAGCAGAAGATGTGCGCGGCGGCGTTTCTGGAGCAGTTCAACTACGCCGTCTTCTACGCCATCCTGCGGATGCGCGAGCAGGAGATCCGCAACGTCACGTGGATCGCGGAGTGCGTGGCGCAGGATTGCCGCAACCGAGTCACGGACGGACTCGTCAGCGTAGGCCTAGAGAACTTGTAGATCCGAAACGCGAAACGCGATGACACGTATCCTCGCGCCGCCTCCGCGGTCCCGACGCCGCGGCGGGGACCGAAAAACGTCCGGCGGGAAAAACCTTTCTTCGTCTCAACTGCAGCGATCGTCACTTGCTCGCCGGCGCTGCTTTTCGCCCGAATCCCCTGGAACGCGTTCAAACCTGGGCGCGATGGACGACGGCAGGGGCCCCTCGGGGAGGGGCTTCGGGAGGCCCGAGGGCGGCGCGCCTGGCGGGTCAGCGCGGCCCGGCGGGTTCGCCGGAGGTGACAGGAAGGGCCGACGTCGGGGTAAGCGCCAGCCGACCACGGTCGGTGCGAGTCCCGGGGGGAAAGGCCCGCTCGAGAACGAGAATGTCGTGGTCGAGGAGGAGGAGGAGGAGGATGAAGACGACCTCGCGGACGTCGTGGTCGACGGAGAGAACCGCGGTGGCGGCACGCACATCATCGGGACGTGCGTGCTGATGTGTCCACCTTCGGAGCGCGAGTTGCGCATGCGTAAGAACGACATCGAACTGTTCGAGCGCCGAGATCCGAACGACCGCAACTCCTCTGACGAGACACTTGCCGTGAAGAAGTACACGCGCATTGTCGACAACGTGACGCCGGACATGGTCCGCACGCGCGACGCGCTAGCGATGACCGCCTCGTACCTGTACGGCCTTCTGGACGACCGACCGGAGGTGCCGTTCATGGTCAAGAGCAAGTTCCTGTGGGACCGCTTGCGGTCGGTGCGCCAGGATCTGTCGCTGCAAGCCGTCACCGACGGTTTCGCGGAACGGTTGCTGGAACAGATGGCGCGGTTCGCGATCCTCTCCGAGCACGAACTGTGCGAGGAGACCGCGACGGTCACGAACCCGGACGGGCACAACAGCCACCTGAACGTGGAGCAGCTCGCGAAGACGCTCACCTCGCTGAGGCACATGTACGATGACCGCGCGGCGCGCGGGGTGGGCACGGATCGCCCGGGCGCGGAGGCGGAGATGTTTGCGTTTCAGCTTCTGCTGCGCATCGACTCGCACGGCCGGTACAACGTGCAAAGGAGCGAGATGCTGAACGACCTGCGCAGCGCGCGGCCCGCGGTCCTGCTGTCCCCGGACGTGCAGCTCGCGCTGGCAGCGAACCGCGCGTATCACGCCAACAACATCATCGAGTTTTTCCGGCTGGTGCGGAGCGCCTCGTACCTGCAGGCGTGCGTGCTGCACAAGTACTTCTCCAAGATGCGCTCGCGCGCGCTGGAGGTTGTGAACGCGACGTACGGGAAGCAGGCCATGCCTCTGACGGAGGTGGCGCGTCTGCTCCACACCAGCGCGGAGGAGGCGGAGGCGCTCGCCGCGCACCACGGCTTGACCGTGCAGGCACGGAGGCGGGGGAAACACAATGCGGCGCCGAGCCCCGAAGCCGACTCGGCGCGCAAAGTGCTCATGATCCGCGAAGCGGGGTTCATCGAGCCCGCGGACGAGTTTCCTATCCTGCGGTCGCCCATCGTGGACGCGAAGCGCGCCTCGACGTACCTGGCGGAGATCGTGCCGCGGCTGTCGAGGCAAAGCGCGAGCGCCCCGCCGAAGTCGCCGAGGCGGCTCGCCGTCCCGAAGCCGCGCGTCGCGGCGGCGTTTTCGCCGCCCGAGAAGGCGTCGGCGGCGGTCTCCGGGCTCAAGGCGAAGCAGGCGGCGACGGAGGCGGACATGGAGAAACTCCGCGCCGCGCTCGCCGCGAAGGAGGCTGAGATCAAACGCCGCAAGCAACAGCTCGCGGCGGCGCAGAAAGCGGAGCCCGCGAAGGCGGCGCCGCCGCGCGGGCCTCGCGGCGTCGGGAAATCGGACTCGCCGCCGCCGCCGACGACGGCGTCGCCGAAGCCGGCGTTCGCTCTCGCCGCCCCCCTCCCGGCGGACGCGGGCGGAAGCCTTCCGCCCGCGAGCCCGAACCCCCCCGCGCTGAACACACGCGCGGTTCCCTTTTCGCCGGCGGCGCGGGGCGCGACGGTCGCCTTACCGCCGGCGGCGTCGCCGGAGCCCGCGGCGGAACGAAACCCGCCCCCCGTCTCGCCTCCCGGCTACGCCGGGTTCGCGCCTCCGGGGCGGGCGAGCGCGGAAGCCCCCGAAGCCTTCGGCGCGCCGGCGTTCGCGTCGGCCGCGGCGGAGGCGTTCGCTAAGGGCGAGGAGAAACGAACCGCTTCGGAGGCGGCGGCGGCGGAGGCGGCGAAGCGCGCGCGGGAGACGGCCGAGGCGGAGGCGCGGCGCGCCGAGCGAGGACGCGAGGACGCGGCGCGGCTGAAGCGCGACGCGGCGCGTCGCGCGGAGGAGGCGGAGGTGGCGGAACGGGCCGCGCGCGCCGCACGCGCGGCGCGCGCGGCGCGCGAGGCTGCGGCGACGCGGGAGCGGGAAGCGGAAGCGAGGCGCGAAGCCGCGCGAAGGGAAGAGCGGGCTCGCGCGGTTGCGGCTGCGTTGGAAGCCGCCCGGCGCGACGCGAGACGCGCCGAGAAGAGCCGAAAGGCTCGTCTGGCGTTGGCGGTTTTCCGGTGGCGACGCCGCGCCTCGTTCCAGGCGCACGCGCGGCGGGAGGCGCGCATCGCCGCGGCTCGCGCGGAAGCGTCGCCGATCCCCGGGATTGGACGGTCCGCGTTCCGCGCCGCGCCGCTCTGCGCTCTCGACGCGTCTCTCCAGCCGCGGCGGCGCGTTTCTTCTACGGGTCTCGTCTCTCGCGCGGGCCTCTCCGCCGCGCTGGCCGCGCTCGGGGCCAAACTCGACGCCGCCAGGAACGCGCCGTGGGGCGCGCCCCTGGACGTCCCCCGGATCCTCGTTGACGCCGTCGCGCGGGACGCGGGGACGACTCCCGCGAGCGCGCTCGGGAGCCTGTCGCACTGGAAGCTCCTGACGTGCTCGGGCGGAAACGGCGAGGGAACCGAGAGCGAAGCTCGGTCGACGCGCGCGTGGGTGCGCGCGAAACTCTCGCGCGGAGCGTCCCGCGCGCGCCGCCCCGAGACTTCCGGCGAGACTTCCGGCGCGCTTCTCTCCCTGTACGCGTCGCGCCCGTTCGCGGTCGCGGAGGCGGTGGGAGGCGACGCCTTTCCAGGAAAGCCGAACGAGGCGACGCTGTGGGTCTGCGCGCGGGACGCGCGAGACGCGCCTCCGCCGAGGTACGCCTCCGCCTCCGCCGCGCTCTTCGTCCTGCGCGCCTCCGCAGGCGCCATCCCGAGCGCGGAGGAGGCGCGGCTGCGCGCGTTCGCGTCGTCCCTCGTTCGCGTCGGCGGGGACCAGGCGCGCGCATTCGCGAATCCGCGGCTCGTGCCTCCTCGCGCGCTCCCCCTGCTGGTCCTCGTCGAGGGGGAGGCTTTTGAAGGTTCCGCCGCCGAACGCCGCGCGACGGAGGCGGCGATCGCGTCCGCCGTCGCCGGAGCCGTCGCGTCCGCCGCGCCGGGGAACGTGGAAAACGCGACGCCATCCGTCACCGTCCGCGTCGACTCGATCGGCGGCTCGATCGCGGCGGACGCGGGCTCGGAAGCCTCGCGGACGCAGGCTCGGAAGCTCTGGGCGCGGCGGAACGATGCGCTCGCCGAAGGGCTGAGTTGGATGGCGTCCGTCGCGCCCCCGGAGCCGTACTTCCGCGCCGCCTACCTGCGCGACGAGGTGCGGGACGCACTCGCGCGGCGCGGCGGGACGCGCGACGCGCCGGCGGCCACCCCCGGGGCGTGCGTCCGCGCGTGGAACGACGCCACCGAGTCCGTGCGCGCGCGCCTGGCGAGCGCGCACGCGCGCGCGCCCTCCGGCCTCGCGGCGGAGTTCGCGGAGGCGGACACGCCCGGCGCGTTCCGGCGGAACCTTCAAAATCGCGGCGGCGCGCTCGCGGAAAACGACGCGGCGGCGGAAAGTATCCTCGCCGCGGCGAGGCTTCCGCCGTTCCCCGACGCGCCGAGCGGCGCGACGCTCGAGTCGTTGGTCGGGTCGTACCTCTCGGCGCTGGACCCTTCCGGCCCCCTCCCCCCCGGCGCGGTCGCCGCGTGCCTCGCCAAGTCGGGCCTCGCCGGCGCGGGCGGGCCTCGCCGCGTCTCCGCAGGAGAGGCGGATCCCCGCCGCCCGCACCGGGTCTGGCCCGCGGTGTTCCGCGAAATCTTCGCGCGGCGCCTGGCGGATATCGAAACCGCGCAGAAGGCTTTCGGCGCGGGGCCCGCGTACGTCTCCGCCTTCGTCGGGGTCTCGGAGACCCCGACGAAGGCGCCTCTGTCGGATCTCCAACTCGCGCAGGCGCCGGAACCGGATCCGGTCATCTCGCGATCGCCCGCCAAAATACGAAAAACGCCCGAGGAGGACGTGGACCGAGTCGCGCCCGCGTCCTCCCAGAAGCGCAGACGCGTCGACTCGGACGACGGAACCGTCACGCCCCTTTCGCTCGAAACCGCGCTCCCGCGGCTGGCGCGCGCGAAGGCGGAGGTTGAAAACTTCGAGGCGTGGCTCTTGCAGGCGGCTTCGCCGACGCCGCACGCGGGCGGCTTTTTCGACGAAAAAGACGCGGCGGCAAAGTTGAGGAAACTCGCGGGGACGGGGGATCTAAAGACGATCTCCTTCTAGCTTACTTTCGTAGTAGATACTAGATAGACATTTTTAGACACACACCCACCGTAGACGTTTGTCGCGTCTCGATCGCGTCGATTCGTCTCGTCTTTTCGCGTTATCGTACGCGTCCATCGCGGTATCCGTCGCGTTCTGGAAAAAGCGCTCCGCGCGGCGGCGGCTCAGAGCGCGAGTCGTTTCCGCGCCGTGGGCGTCGAGCTCCCCCCCCTCCTCGCGCGTTTTCCCCGCGGCGTGCTCTTGCCTCCCCGCGGGGACGCGATGGACGCCGTCTTGGGGATCGCCGGCGAGAACGGCTCGTCGTCGTCGTCGCTCTCGTCGCTTTCGTCGTCGTCCTCGACGGCGCGCGCCTTCTTCGGGCGCCCGCGGCGCGACGACGCGGCGTACTCGCCGTAGTCGTTCGCGTCGTCCCGCATGAGCCGCGCGAAGAGCTCCGCCTGCGCCCTGCATCCCGCGACGGTGGCGCCCGCCGCGGGGTCGCACCAGGAGAGGTCCATCTCGCTGGCGCCTTCGTCGTACCGGAACGCCTCCGCGGACTTCAAGGGCTCCGCCGGGTTGTACGCCCGCGTCCTCGCGTCCGCCAGGTCGTACGTCAGCTTGAGGTGCCGCTTGAGAGACAGCGCGACGGACGCGGAGAGGGACGCCTCGACGTCCTCCCGCGTCTCCGCGGGCGGTTCCGCGTCGCCGTCTGCGTCCGCGCACGCCGCGACGCGCGCCGCGAGCGAGTCCTGCAGCGTCGACGCGCGAAGCGAGATGATGCGGTTCAGGTGGAAAATCACGAACAGCGGTTCGTCGCTCATGGTGAACGGAAGCGCGCCGACGGCGTTGGCCAGGAAACACAGGTACGTCGCGTCCGACCCCTTCGATTCGCCCTCGTACCGCCGCAGCAGCGCGCGCAGAAACTTGAACCGCGTCGAGCGCGCGCCGTTCACGAGCTTGTAGATGTTGGTGAACCCTTGGTTGACCACCGCCGCGCTCGCCACCAGCCCGGCGTGAGGGTCGGCGGATCCGGTGACGCGCGCCCCGGCGCGCGCCGCGCGCCGCGCCGCCGCCTGCAGCCGCTTGCAGAACTCGAAGAGGAGCCCGAGCCCGGCGCCCAGCTGGTGGTCGAAGAAGTCGGGGTACTTGCCGTGCTGCTGCCGCAGCAGGCGCATGGCGAGCTTGCGCACGGTGAGCACCGGGTCCGCCTGCAGCGCGATGAGGGGCGGGAAACACGACATCGGGTGGACCAGACCCTGCCGCAGCACAACCTCCGCTAGGTGCGTCGCCTTGAGTCGAACGGACGGCTCGGGGTCGGTGCACAGCTCCACGACGAACGACCAGTACCGCTGCGCGACGCCGTTGGCCAGGCTGTTGTCGTGCTCGCCGTTGATCGTCTGGAAGCTCTCGCCCTTCTTCCCGGCGGCGTCGCTCGCCTCCGCGCGCTTCGCGTCAGCCTGCCTGCGCCGCTTCGCGCGCGATAACGCGCCGCCGGCGCCGGCGACGGCGGCGGCGCCCTCCCGCGCGTTGGCGTCA
>Ga0206682_10005125_pt1 | contig 10404 bp, 6 predicted proteins | sample M240m12015metaG_FD_155444 | JGI IMG/M metagenome (GOLD analysis project Ga0206682, IMG submission 155444) | Ammonia-oxidizing marine archaeal communities from Monterey Bay, California, United States - M2 40m 12015 | ecosystem: Environmental > Aquatic > Marine > Intertidal zone | place: USA... | reverse complement strand
GCGCGGATCTTCAGCAGCTCCCTGCCCTCGTTGTTGATGTCGGACGCCTGGCCGCGCGCCGCACCCGCGGGGTGATGCAGCATCACGCAGGTGTTGGGAAGCGCCGCGCGCTTGCCTTTGGCGCCGCAGGCGAGTAGCATCCCGCCCATCGCGCGCGCGCTACCGAACGCGACGCACCCCACGTCGGACTTGATGTGCTTCATGGTGTCCAGGATGGCCATCGTCGGCACGACGTCGCCGCCCTCGGTGTTGATGTACAGGTAGATGTCCTTGCCGGATTTGTCCACCGAATCAAGGTACAGCATCGTCGCCACGAGCTGGTTCCCCAGTTCCTCGTCGATGGTCTGACCGATCCACACGATGCGCTCGCGGTACAGGCAGTTCCAGATGTCCACCCACTGCCACGAATTTTCGTTCGGGGTCTTGTACGGCACGCGCGGGACGCCGATGGGCATCATCGTCGCCACCGAGCGCGCGCCGCCGCCGCCGCGGCGCGCGCCGACGAGGCTGGCGGTCACCTTATCGGCGAACGTGGCGACGCGCCGGCCCGCGATCGCGGTCTCCGCGGGCGCAGCCTTGAGCCCGGAGAAGGAGGCCATGCCGTACGCGGGCGCGGGCGCGCGCCTGGCGGCGCGCGCGCGGGGGGGCGGGCGCACGCCCACCGCGGCCGCGGAGCATCCCGCGAACGCGCTCATGATGGGACCCTAAAACCTACGTCCGCGTCGTCAAGAGACGCGCGCGTCGAAGCTCCGTCGCGGTCTACAGAGGCGGTCGCGTCGCGGTCTCGACGGAACCTTCGTGAAACGCTCGCCGGCGTCTCGGGCGTGGGGAAGGCGCGTGGGACGCGCGCGACCGGTGTGGGGACCGCGCACGAAGCGACCACCACCTGCACGCCCCGATCGTCAGCCGAGGCGAAAACGCTATGGGGTGTGGAAAAATGAACCGGAGGCTCGTATGGGCAATTACCCAGCCGGGCCAGATCTGCGACGCCGTGATCTTTCGCCGAGCGTCTCTTCGACAGAAGACTCGACCGTCGACATCGAGGAGTGAAAGAATCGGCGGACGCCGAGTCACGCGCGCTGCACGCGTTTTTGTTCCCCCAGCGCGTCTCAATCTGCGGCGCGCGAGATCCGGCGCGGTCGGGGTACCAGGCCCGCGCGCACGCCCGCCGGAAGCGCTCGGTCCTTCGCGAGGCTCGCGGGGGGAAAGAGGACTCGGGCGTCTCCTCGCCTCCGTCGCGTTCCGCGCGACGGAGGCGAGTCTGTCGCGCGCGTCCGGCGACGAAAACGACCGGCAGCGATGGGGAACGCGCCCTCCGCGCAGACGGTGTTCAAGTCGTTTAAGCAGGCGTTCGACAAGCTGTTCGGGAACAAGGAGATGCGCGTGGTGATGCTCGGGCTGGACGCCGCGGGGAAGACCACCATCCTGTACAAGCTGCACATCGGCGAGGTGCTCAGCACGGTGCCCACGCTAGGTACGACGCGAGGGAAATCTCAGCCACCTCGTGCATGAACAGATGAAGGTCGAGCGACGTCTCGAGAAACCCGCCCGAGAGAAAAAGGGTGTTTTTCGTTTTCCGCCTCCTTCTTCCTTCTGACGCGCGCGCCTCACCCCGTCCTCACGACACCCGACGCGTCTTCCCGCGCTCCCACGACAGGCTTCAACGTGGAGAAGGTGCAGTACAAGAACGTGATGTTCACGGTGTGGGACGTGGGCGGCCAGGAGAAGCTGCGCCCGCTGTGGCGCCATTACTTCAACAACACCGACGGTTTGATCTTCGTGGTGGACTCGCTCGATCGCGACCGCGTCGACCGCGCGAAGGAGGAGTTCACCAGCATCATCAACGACCCGTTCATGCGCAACTCCGCGATTCTGATATTCGCCAACAAGCAGGACATGAAGAACTGCCTCTCGGCGGCGGAGATCGCCGAGCGTATGGGCCTGGCGGAGCTGCGCGGTCGCCGGTGGCACGTGCAGAGCGCGGTGGCCACGCAGGGCCTCGGTTTGTACGAAGGCTTAGACTGGCTCAGCGACACGCTGAAGCAAATGCAGGCACGGGGGGTCGCCACGAGCGTCGGGACGAGCGGGGAGAGGGGGACCAACTTCAGGTGATGACGCGATCGCAGAGCGTGAACGACGCTAAAAAGAGGGTTTTTTTCGTTTTTGTGACGACGACGAAGCGCGCGCGACGGCGCGTTTGGAACGGAAACGCGCGCCATGTCACATCACCGTATCGCGCGCGTATCTACCAGAGCTACTCGAAAGCGACAAACGCGTCAGCACGCCGGTAACGCGAGGCACGCGCCGCTCGGCGGCGACTGGCTGGCGCCGCGTGCCACCCAGTTACTGGCGGGCGCGATCCAGACCCCGTTCGCCTTGCGGCACGCGTTGCACCCGCGCCAACACTGGCGGCACTTCGAGCACCCCAGCTTAACGCCGCGGGGCAGACGTTTCTTCAGCTCAGCCTTCGTGGTGACGTCCGAGATGTCCCCCACGTTCACGAACGCCTCCTCCGAGTCGCTTCCCGTCCGCCGCCTCTTCCCGCGCGAAGAAGAAGAAGCCAAAACACGAGAGGGCTTCGCCGCTGACGCCGCGGCCGCCGCCGCCGCGCCGCCGCGCCGCCGCGCGGACGCGCCGGAGTCTGCCATTCGGACGTCTTCCGGAGTCGAGCAAGGCAACGCCAGCGCGGGCGGGTTTTCGGGGTCACAGATCCCCGCGCGCTCGCGGCACGTGCCGCACCCGTACTTGCTCATGCGGCATTTCGCGCACCCCAGGGTCAAACCCATCGTCTCCACGGCGCGAACCGCCCATTCCGGCGCTTTGCGCCCGCGTCGCGCGCCGACGCTCTTCGAGCCGGAGCCGCTCGAGTCGGGCGCTTCGCCCGCTTCGCGCGTCGTTTCCTTCTTTCCGGGAAACGTTCCGGTGGGCCCCTCGGGCCCTTTGGGCCCTTTGGGTTCCTGACCTTCGGACCTTTCGGACCTTTCGGACCTTCGGAACGCCTCGTTGGACGACAGAGCGCCGAGCGGCGGTCGCCCGCGCCGCCGCGGGAGGGACCGCGCGGATGTCGTCTCTTCGGGTTCGCGCGCGCGCTTGGCGCCGCGCGACCGCGTCGAGCGCGAGCTCACCGCGGGTTTCGTTTTTTTCGAAACGTTTACGTTTCCTTCGCGCGCCTTCGCGTCTGACGTCTCGGCGACGGCGTCGCGAACGAACGCGCTCCCCACCGGTTCGGTCTCGGCGTCCTCGTCCGCCTCAAGACTTGTGCCACGTCGCACCACTTTGTCTGCGTCGTCTGCGTCGACATCCGCCGCGCACGCCGCCGCTTCCGCCAACGTCAGCTCGTGCTCGTCGCCGTCCTCGAAGCGCGCGAGGCACACGACGGCCCAAGCGCCGCTCGCGTTCGGATCCGACGTCGAACCGCCCACGAACGCGGCGCGCGTCTTGACGATGATCCCCGTCCGGAACGTAGTGCGCGACGTGAGGTTGCGACTTGTCTTCACGCGGAGCATGCTCTTCTTGCTCTTCTCCCGACGGTTCGCGTCGCGCGTCGTCGCGACGCGAACCGTCGCGCCGACCCACCGCGCGGAGGCGAGCGCGGCTTCAGTGCGCGCCGCGCGCTGCGCCAGCTCCGAGTCGTCATCCGGGAAAGCCCCCGGAGACGTCTCGTCTCGTCTCGCCGTTTTCGCCTCGGAAACCGCCTCCGCCTCCGCCTCGAGGCGCTCCGCCTCGCGCTTGAACAAATCGGCGCGCGCGCGGAGCTCCGCCGCCGCGGCGCGGCGCGAGACGGAGGCGTCCTCGTCGACGAGCGCCAAAGCGCCAAAGGTCGCGCCGGAACGATCCTCCGTCGTCCGAGTCGTCGACGCCCGAACCGCCGCCGTCTCCGCAATCATCGCCGTCTCGACGATCGCCGACTGAGACAAAGATAAAGCGCGCGCGCGCGTCGTTGTTTGCGTTTCGGTAGGTACATCCGTCACGTCCGTGCTGCGTTTCGTCTGAATCACGCGCCAAACGTCTGTTTCCTTCTCGGGGGCGCGTGCCGCCGTCTCGGAAACTCGCGGACGGGTCAGCGGATGAGCGGAAAACGTTAAAGTTTTTTCGTCCCGCGTCCCGGGCGCGAGCGCGAGCCCGTGGTCGCCGCGGAACTGCTCGAGCTCCTCCGCCGCCTCCTCCGGGGTCCAGCGCAGCTGCGCGTCCACCCAGGGCGCAGCGGTCTTGACGAGCTCGAACAGCGCGTCGCACTCCGGCTCCACCTTCCCGGCCGCCTCGAACGCCAACAGCACCGCCTCCACCTTCGCCTCGTGCCCGGCGGTGGCGTTGGCCTTCTTCTCCAGCCGCAAACCCGCCAGCGCCTCCTCCAGTTGGCAGTCCACCACGCACGCCACGGTGAGGCACATGCTCGCCGCCCACACGAGATACGCCCACATGTCCGCTTGGTAGTCGTACATCGGGCCGCGCGTGTCGGGCGCGATGTACCCCGCGGTGCCCGGGCCGTGCAGCGTCATGCGCCGGCGGCTCTCGCCCTCGTCCGTCCTGGGCATCTTCACCGCCGTGCCCCAGTCGGTGAACTTCACCGAAACCTTCGTCACCTCCCCCGCGCGGCCGCGCCAGACGTCGGCCACGAGCAGGTTCTTCGCCTTCAGGTCGCGCCACAGCACGCGCGCGTCCTTCAGCGCCTCCAGCCCCCGCGCCACCTGCAGCATCAGGTCCAGCTTCACGGCGACCGAAAGCGGCGCGCCCTCCGCCGCCATGAAGTCCTCCAGGTTGCCGTGCGCGCAGAGATCGGTCAAGACGGCGAGGCACCCCGAACTCGCATTCGCCGGAAGTTCGGAATCGTCCGCGTTCGGGCGAACCGCGCTGGTGAACCCGTGCGTGCGCACGGCGATGTCGGGCAGGCCTAGGGATCGTTCGTAGGGAGCGTTCGTGGCGGCGAGGTGGAAAGGGGTGGAAGGCGTCAGAAAGCGCGAGAGACGGATGCGGTTTCCGAAAAACAGAAAAGCGCCAACTGTGACGAAGTCTCGCTCTTTTTCCAGCCGTGGCGTGACGAATGAAAAAAAAGCGCGACGAAAGCCGGGTCGGGTCGACCGGGGGTCCGAATCCGCGTTTCGTTTGTTGTCGCGAGTCGTCGAGACGCGGCGTGCGCGTCCGAAACCGCGTCGAGCGAGCGCGCGCGCGCGTACCGTCGACCGTTGCCACCTCATCCACCGCGCACGACACGCGGGTCGTGTCCACGACGCGCGCGCACACCTCCTCGCCTGTCGAGACGCATCGAAAACGTTCGGGGGGTTTCTTCGTCAGAGGGGAGGGAACGTTCGAGACTCGCGTATGGGATTCGGTGTGCGTTTTTTCGTGTTCCGGAGACGAGAGCGAAAAAAGGCGACGTGCGGGCGTCGCGCGTGCGGTCTGCGCACCTCCCCAGACGGCTCTGTAGGCGGTGCAGAACCCGCCTTCGCCCAGGCACTGGTCCCATTCGATGATGACGTCGTCCGGCTGAAAGAAAGGCAGGTCCGGGCGCTTCTCGTTGATCTGCGCGATCGCCTCAGCGAGCTTGGCGTCGTCCTGCGTCGATGGGACGCGAAACGCGCGACGATGGGAACGAGACGGGGGAGGTCAGTCGATGCGGGTCGAGACGCGGCGCGGCGGGGGACGAGGCGCGCGCATCGCGGACGCGGATTCGTGGTGACCAACGCGATCGAACTCGATACGCGCCGACGACGCGTCTCGAGGCGCGATACGACTCGGCGTCGGCTCGGAAGAGCCTGTCGGACGTGCGTCGCGATGTGTCGGAAGAGACGATGGCGCGGAGACGAGCGCGCGCGCACCATGGTCGCGGCTCGCGGCAGACGTCGCGACGCGTGCGCTCGACGGTCGATGCGCAGACCCCACGCGTCGGTCGGTGTGTGCGGTCGCGCTTCGCGTTCGCCGAAGAGACGACTTCGCTCCGTGTGCGCCGCCGTCGCTGCGCGCGCGCTCGAGTGCCGCGAGCCATCCGCAGACTGCGCGGGCGGGCGTCGCGAGCGATCGGTCCCCCGCGGGTCGATGCGTTTTCGCGAGAAAAATCGAGAAACGGACTTTTCGAGCCGGCCCGATCGTCCGCCCGCGGTAACATTAAAAGACACTCGCCATAGGTCCCTGACTGACCGCCGAGACGAGCGAGCGCGCACCACGGTCGCGGCTCGCGGCAGACGTCGCGACAAGAAGCTCGCGTCGAAGCTCGCGTGCGCTCGACGGTCGATGCGTATCGACCCCATCACGCAGGTGGCTCTCATCACGCCCGGCTCTCCTCCTTCACCTTGAGCCGCTCGCACCGCGCGATCTGCGCGAAGGTGGCCACCTGCGAGAACCCATCCGGCCACGAGATCTGCACGGCGTAGTTCCCGACGACGTTCATCTCCAGCGGCGCGATGTCCTCGGGAACGGGAGTCACGCCGTCCATCATGAACTCGGCTTTGGCGGCTTCGCCGGCGGCTCGCGCGGATCGGTCGCTCCGTCTCACGTCCACCGCCCGCACGTAAAACGGTAACCCGCCCTCGTTCGCGAGTTGCACGCGCAGCGCCGAGGCGACGCCGGTAGCGTCGGCGACGTCCAGTTCCAAACCGCCCTTCGGCCCTCCCGAGAGCTTCGCCACCTCCTGAACCACTTTCGCCGCGATCGAGCCGTACAGAGCGCTCGTCTCCCCCGCGGGGTCTTTCAGAACGAGCGGCACGCCGGTGTCCCCGCACGCCGATAACTCGGGAACGATGGGCATCTGGAACAGGTTGGGCACGCCGTAGTCGTCGCAGATCTTTTGCCCGCTGCCCTCGCCGAAGGGCTTGTGCTTCACGCCGTCCACCTCGAAGTACGACATGTTCTCCACCACGGCGACGCACGGCACCTGCAACTTGCTGAACATGCGCACGCCCTTCTCGACGTCGATGAACGCCAGCTTCTGGGGCGTGGTGACGACGACGGCGGCGGTGATGGGCACCACCTGGCACAGCGTGAGCTGCACGTCGCCCGTCCCGGGGGGCATGTCGATGATCAGGTAGTCCAGCTCGCCCCAGTCCGTGGTGGTGAGCATCTGATTGATCAAGCCGCTGACCATCGGGCCGCGCATGATGGCGCTTCCTTGTCCAGCAAACCCGAAAGAAACGATGCCGACGCCTTCGTACGGCGTCGGTTTTATAGTTCCAGTCTCGGCGTCCATCTGGAGCACCGCCTGTTCTGGGCTCGTCATCGTGGGCAACGACGGGCCGAACACGTCCGCGTCGAAGATGCCAACCTTCGCGCCCATCATCGCCAGCGTGTACGCCAGATTCACGGAAGTGGTGCTCTTCCCCACGCCGCCCTTACAGGAGGAGACGGCGATGACGTGCCTCACTCCGCGCATGCCAGCCACGGTATCCGGCATGTCGTTGGTCACCGGCTGCGCGGTCATGTTCACGTTCACCGAGGTGCACCACTCGATGTCACCGACGAAACCCTTCGACAGCCGGTCGAACTCCTCCTTCACCGGGCACGCGGGGGTGGTGAGCTCGAGCGTGAACGACACCGCGCCGTCCGCGCGCACGGTCAGATCCTTGACGAAGCCGCAGTTCACGACATCCTCCCCGAAGTCGGGATCGATCACGTTGCGCAGCGCCGCGAGCACGTCCGCCTCCCTCGAGCCCTCGGGCGCGGACGTGATCGAGGGAGAGGAGGGTGAGGCATGCGCGCGAGTGGTCGCGCGGACGCGAGGCCGGTCCCGGCCACGAGCCCATCTCGGCGCGGCGCGGAGCGAGGCAGCGCCGCGACCGTCGGCGCCGCCGAGAGTGGACTTGGCGTGCGCCGCGCGGAGGCGCGTGGGGGGCACGCCGCAGCGCGCGGACGACGCCATCGCCGTCATCGCTCGGGCTCGGGCTGGTGACCTGCGCGGGTGGCGTGCGTCGAGTCGGACGCGTGTGCGTCGCGCGTGGAGCTGCGGGTGAAGAGCCGATGCGCACGGGATAAACACAGCCTCTCCGGGAGATGATTTGGAGATCGCGATTCGCGTGCGACCTTGTCTACAAGTACACGAACGGTTCAGGTCTGGGTCGAGTGACGCGAGTGACCGCTCGAGCCTGAAACCGAGCCGCGATGAAAACGAAACTAGCTAGTACTCTATGTAAAACTGACCCGTTTCGCGCGCGCGCCTCTACGCCGCCGCCGCGAACAGCCTGGGTTCCTCCTGCCTGAGCCACGTGCACAGGCGGTTGCACGCGGCGACCGCGTCCGCCCGGCTCGTGCCCGGCGCCATCGCCACGTACAGCTCGAAGTCCCCTCCCGCGAACCCCAGCAAGACGCGCGCGGCGCACGACTCGAAGTGCACCTTTCGCCTTTCGCCTACGTCACCTTTCGCCTTTGTCACCTTTCGCCCGCCCGCTCGCGGCGCTCGCGCCCCCCCGGATGGGGATCCCGATCCCGATCCCGATCGCGCGCTGACGCCACCGCCGAGCCCGAGCCCCTGGAAGAATGAAGTGAGCCCAGCGTGTACCCCGCCCCCGCCCCCGCCCCCGCGCTCGGAAGTTTGTGAACCGTCGCGCGACGGCACGCGGCGGTGACGAACCTCCCTCGGTTCCGAATCGGAATCCTCGTTCTCCTCGTCCGAGGTGGCGGCGCTCGCCGAGACGGCGTCGGCGACGCGGCGGTACGCCCGCAGGGTCTTCTTCTGCGCGTCACGCCCGTCCAGAGGGGCCGCCCACTCGGGTGCGACGTACTGCCCGAGCGGCGGGCGCACGTACAGGAAGTGCAGCACGCGGCGGTTTTCGCCGCCGCCGCCCGCCGCGCGCGGCACTTCGTCCGCCAGCCGCACCGATCCGCGCGCGAGCGCGCCCGGCCGCGGGTTCGCCGGGCTCGGAGGTTCGATCCCGCGCGGGGGCGACGCGACCCGCCTCTCGATCGCGTCAAGCAGGGATAGGGATCCCGATCCGCCGCCACCGACGGAACCCGCGTGTTTAAAACGCAACGCCTTCTCCACGTCCTCCTTACACCGCCGCACGGCGTGGAACGCGTCCGGCCCGCCCTCGTCCGCGACTAACACCAAAAACGTCCCGCGCGCGTCGTTTTCGGTTTCGGTTTCGTTTTCGTTTTCCGTCGGTTCGCGCGTCGAGAGAAACGACACGTGCGCGTGCGCGAACGTGTTCGGGTCGCGGCGTGGCAGACACACCGGCGCGAACGTCTCGTCGTTCGCGCGGAACGCCCCGACGTGACGCGCGAAGTGCGTCAGCAAGTACACGTCGTCCGGTCGCGCGGGTAACGCGTCGCGTTCCGCCGCGCGTTTCTTCGTCGTACTACGCGTTTCTTCGGCGGCGACGGCGACGACGTGCGTCGCCGTCGCCACGACGGCTGCGAACACGCGGGCGCGTTTGGCGTTCGTCCGCCTGTCGCCGCTCGTTCCGAAAGACGGCGCTGACGTCAGCGCCCTCTGTAACGCCCTGTGCACGAGCGTGCGTTTCGTGTTGGAGAAGGGCAACGGCGCCCAGGCTCCTAAAAACGCGCCGGGGTCCCACGTCGCGGCGTGCGCGAGCGCGCCGAGCGCGGCGTCCGCGCCGCCCGTCTCGTCCCGGAGCAACCGCCGGGGATCGAACTTGGAACCCGATTTCAGCACAGCACGCTCCACCGCGGAGGTGAGCACGAACAGCGTCTGGTACCGGAGCAGGCGCAGCTGCCGCGTCAGCGCCGCTCGGCTCTCGCCAGGCACGCGGCTCAGCGCGACGTACGTCAAGCCGTTTCGCGAAAGGCACACCACGCGGCACGTGTGAGACGATCTCGAGGATGCGCTCGTGCCGCTCTTCTCGCCGTCGAGCGCGAAGGAAACGACGCGTTCGTTCGCGACGGACCGCCCGCTCGCGTCGACGGACGACCGACAGAGCTGCTCGCTCGCGGACGCCAGCATCGCCGAGACGGCCGCCGCGAACCCGGACAGGTTGGCGGCGTCGCCGTACCGCGACCACACGGGCTTGCCCGCGTCGCTCAGGATGAAAAAATGTTTCCGGCGCGCGAGCCATCGCGGGTCGTCGTCGCGCTCGTCCGGCCGACCGCGCGAGGGGTGCCACCGCCAGAGGGGCTTAGGGGGGCGCGATGATGACGCGGCGTCGCGCGCGGAGCCCGCGCGACGCGAGGCGTCCGCCGACGCGTCGCCGCCGGCCATGCCCGTGCGCGAAACAATTGAGAATGTGACGGTGGTGTTTCACTTCGGTCCGAAGCGATGTTTCTCGAATCGACCGGAGCCGTTTGGTGTCAGGTCGCGAAACGTCGTGTCGTGTCCTTCCCCCCCGCGTACGGCGACTCGCGACCGCCGCAGACGCCACTGTGAAGTGCGCACGCTCGCGACCCCACGCGTCTCGCGCACATCTCCCCCGCGCCGGATCGCTCTCCGCACGCCCGAACCCTTCGTCCGTCCCGGTCTCCGCC
>Ga0206682_10005122_pt1 | contig 10407 bp, 7 predicted proteins | sample M240m12015metaG_FD_155444 | JGI IMG/M metagenome (GOLD analysis project Ga0206682, IMG submission 155444) | Ammonia-oxidizing marine archaeal communities from Monterey Bay, California, United States - M2 40m 12015 | ecosystem: Environmental > Aquatic > Marine > Intertidal zone | place: USA... | reverse complement strand
ATAATTTAAAAAATCCAAAGAAAATAGATATTTCTTACTTTATAAGAGGACAATATATCATGAAAATAGAAACAAAAGATGGTGTAATTAATGAAAGAATACTTAAGATATAAGCGCTCTTTAATATTTTATTTACTGTTATTTTTTACAATTCCAGTATTGGCTCAATTTGCTCCTGCAGCTGGAGTTCAAGGTACTACTGCTATTCATAAGGATAGCAGTATTTTTGTTAATTGGGCAACTGGATGTTCTGTTGTTATTGGTCAAGAGGACATTTCAAATCCATTATCTGTTTTAGCAAGTGCTGGAGACAGTTCAATGGCCATTGGATCTCCAGGAAATGGAATAGTTAGTTTAGGGGACGGTGGAGAAGCTATTTTGAGTTTTGAAAGATTTATTGAGAATGGACCTGGATGGGATTTTGCAATTTTTGAAAATGCATTTAGCGATACTTTTCTAGAACTTGGGTTTGTGGAAGTGAGTAGTAACGGAACTGATTTTTTTAGATTTCCACCAACTTCTTTTACCCAAGACAGTATTCAGATTGATGCTTTTGGAGCAGTAGACCCTTCAAATATTAATAATTTAGCTGGTAAATACAGAGCTAATTTTGGCACTCCTTTTGATTTAGAAGAATTAATAAACGAACCTAATTTAGATGTAAACTCTATATCCCATGTTAAAATTATTGATGTAATAGGCTCCATAGATTCTAATTTCTGCAATTACGATCATTATCTAAACAAAATTAATGACCCATTTCCTACCCCATTTCCATCTTCTGGATTTGACTTAGATGCCGTTGGTGTTATTAATCAAGGAACTATGAACATTATTTTAGAAAATTCCACCAATATTTTAGATAAATTTAGAATAATAAATGGCACGGTTATTTTTGACTTAAAAAGTGTACAAAAACCAGGTTATAAAGCTGAAATATTTGATTTAACAGGAAAAATAATTTTTCAAAAAAATTACAAATACAATCTTGAAGCAACTCAAAATATAGATGTTCAATCTTTTAAAAATGGAATTTATCTTCTTAAGATATCCACACAAAGCCAAAGTATAACTCGAAAATTTGTCCTAAAACAATAAAATGAAAAAATCTATTACTTTCCTTTTATTTGGCATATTTATAATTTGCTCAAGCTGTGTAAAGCTAAATCCTGAGGGTAATTCTAATAATGTAAGTATTAATGGAAATGGTCTAGTTCTTATTGGAAACGAGGGGAATTTTCAGTACGGAAACTCTTCCCTTTCCTCCTACAATAAAAATAGTGGGGAAACATCAAGTAACATTTACCAAAATATTAATCAAAGTCTTTTAGGAGATGTTCTTCATAGTATTTCTCATATAGACCATCAACTATTTTTAGTAGTAAATAATTCTGGGAAAATTGTAGTTATAAATGATGAAACTTTTGAGTATTTATACCAAATAGATAATTTATTATCGCCACGAAAAATTATCAAAGTAAATAATTCCAAATATTATATAACAGACCTTTACTCCAACAGTATTTATATCTACAATGCCTACCAAAATATAACAAGCGAAATTCCTGTTAGTGGTTGGTGTGAAGATATATTAATGCAAAATGGGAAAGTATATGTTTGTAATGTGGCAAGTAATCAGATATATGTTTTAAATTCCAATGATGATTCCATTCTAGACAGCATTAGTGTAGGACAAAATCCAATATCTATAAAAGAAGATTTAATGGGAAACTTATGGGTTCTTTCTCAAGGTTCTATATCCAATAACGAAGACCCTAGTATTTCAATAATAGAAACACAGACTCTACAAATTATTAAAAATTTCAAATTAGAAAGTAACTTAAGTTATCCTTCTTCAATGAATATATTTAATGATGAGGTATTTTTTATTAATAAACATATTTATAAAATCTCTTCCATTGAGGACACAGTCCAAGAAATTATTTGGGAGAATACTGGTAATACTTTCTACAATCTATCTATTGATCCATACAATAAGGATTTATATGTAACAGATGCTAAAGATTATGTTCAAAATGGATCTTTACTAATAATCGATAGCATCGGCAACCTAAAAAACGAAGTGACTACAGGAATAATCCCGAAGTCAATCGTTTTTTAATCCTTAAACTGTTTCGTGCTAAAGTCAGAAATACCAATAACACTTTCATAAATTATTTCCCAAAATTTAAAATAATCTTTATCCAATTCATTTTCATTATTAAATCCTATTATTTGATCGTTAGTTGAAGCAATTATCTTACCAATTTCATCATCATTTTTTAAAGACATCCATTCCTGATATAACTCGTCATTACTAATAGCATTATCAACAACTGTTTTATGGAATTTGCTAAATTCTTTTTTCAATTGGTTGGTGTTTTTAGTAAGTATAGTTCCTTTATAATAAAAAGAATTTCTTAAGGTTTTATAATCATCATAAAACAGATTATTTACAAAGAAAATATCTTTGAGCATTTGATTGTAAATGGGAAGAGCATCTTCTTTAGAGCTAGATTTTATTTCTTTTTGATATCTATTTAAAATCAAAATTGAAGTAGCGTTTAAAAAGAAACGTTTATTGGAAGTGGTTTCTTCATTGGATAGAAACTTATCAAATCCAATGAGTTCTAAATCTATATTATTCTTTTTACTTGATATATCTCTAAAATCTTTGATTACTTCTTGAATTTCATTACTCATTGTATGACATTTTTTAGCACTTATTTTAACTTTACAACCATTAGGAATGTCTTGAAGAGTTTGCATAAGAGCACCTTTATTAAGAAAAGAAACAATTTGTGCAAAAGAGATAACTGCTTTGTTATTTTCACTATCGATATGAGAAATAAAAGCCAATTCATAATTTTTTCTTAATAAGAAAAACATAGCTAAGACGAAACCAATACCAACCCCAGATAATAAATCAGTAAGTAATACTGCAATTATTGTAACTACTATAACTAGACCATTTTCCCAATCGGTTTTAAATTTTGAAATGACATTTTTAATCTTTACCAACTTAAATCCAATAATAATTAGAATAGCTGCTAAAGATGATAATGGAATGTATTCTAAAACAGTTGGAAATAGAAAAACACCTAAGAGTAGAAATATTCCGTGGTAAAATGCTGACATAGGTGATTTAGCATTTGCATTTATATTTGCAGAACTTCTAACAATTACCATTGTAATTGGCAAACCTCCTAACAATCCTGATAAAAAATTACCAATCCCCTGGGCCTTTAACTCCTTATTGGTAGGAGATATATTTTTATCTGGATCTAGTTTATCCGTAGCTTCTAAACAAAGTAATGTTTCTATACTAGCAACTAAAGCCAAAGTGACTGCATAAACATAAACTTCTTTATTGGAAAAAGCTTCCATAGAGAAATCTGGTGTAACTAATAAATTTTTATAATCTCCACTTGTTAGTGCATCTGGTAAATTAACTAAATGAGAAGAGCCTAAAAAAGTCATCTCACCAAAATTTCCACCAACTGAACCAAATAGTTGATTTAATAAGGAACCAACAACAACAACCAGAAGTGATGCAGGTAGTAATTTCAGTTTACTGTTTTTCTTCACTGCTGGAAGCTCCCAGACAAGAAGAATTATCATAGATATTAGGAAAATTAGTAAAGCTCCCAAAGCTAAATTATCAAAACTTAAAAAGAGTTCGGAAAACGTATTTTCTCCATCAGGTTGCTCAAATGCCATTTCACCTTCTGGATCAGAATCAACTCCTAGTGCATGAGGAATCTGTTTAAGTATTAGAGTAATTCCAATAGCAGCTAACATTCCATTAATTACAGATGTAGGAATAAAGTATCCTACAACACCTAGTCTAAACAGACCAAGTAAAAATTGTATTATTCCGGATAAAACTACAGCCAAAAGAAAAGCCTCATAACCTAGCTCATGAATTGCTGCAACAACTATAGTTATTAAACCGGCAGCAGGACCACTAACTCCAAATCTTGATCCACTAAAAAGAGTTACTACTATACCACCTATAATTCCGGCAATTATTCCAGCAAATGGATCTGCTTCAGAACCTTGAGCTATTCCTAAACAAAGAGGTAATGCTACCAACCAAACTACAAGTCCTGCAGGTAAATCATTTTTTAAATACGATATATTAATTTTATTTTTAAACATGTTATAATATTTTTAGTTGGTGAACCAACGATTACTAATTAAACGAACGGATAGATATTACAGTTCATGGAAGGATTGTAAATTAAACTGCAAAATCAAAAAATTTAATTAGCTGATTGGAGGCGGATTATCTACTTCTTTGAAATTTGCATTTTCAAATAAGATGCATGGATTATGCACCTTTTTAAAATGAATATCAATATTTAATTTTGAAAAGGATAATAAATAAAGTTCATCAGAATCCTCCATTTCGTTTTCACGCTCTGTTTCTCTCTCATTTTCTTTTTCTTCACTTTTTTCACTTTCAAATTCTTTTGAAACTTCATAGGTGTTTGTACTAATTTCTAGAAATGAAGAACATACATTAAACATGTAATTAGCCAAAAAAATTAATAAAAAGGATAAGAAAATAATCTTTAAATATTTAAGATTAGAAATAAATTTATATGTATTAAAATCTTTAATCATGATTTATCTTAATCCAATTTAACTCATTTAAAGAAATAATGTTACAGTTTTAATTATTTTTAACAATGTGAGAAAACAAGATTAACTCAAAATAGCGTGTTATATAGTTATGTAATATACATAAAATATTTTTGTTATAACCCAATTCAATTTACAGTTACATTTTCATATGTAAATTTTAAATTATTTACAGCGAGCAAGTTGTAGAAAATATCACCCATATAAAATATATGTTGAGTGTGGTAAATCATTATAACTAACTTTGTGAATGCAAATGGAATAACTCATTTTTAGATACTAAAATAAATTCATCGCCATTGTTTTCCAACTTTAAATTATGAGTTCCTGTAAATTCTCCAAAAGATGGAAAAATTATATTTGTTTTAGAAATGTAAAAACATGGGAGTTTAATTTTTTGTTTGCCTTTTCCTTTTAATAAAAATGAAGGATGAATATGACCACATAGATTAAATATTTTTGAATCTTTTACAGGGAAATGGGAGAAAAAAAAGGGAGAGATATTCCAATATTTTAAAATATTTAAATTTTTAATCTTAAAATTTACTGAGTCGTGGTTTCCAATTATGAGCTTGAAGGTGATTTTGGAAGTTCTAAAAAATGTAAGCCACTCTTCCCACTCTAAATTATAGTCCGAATGAAACAAATCTCCTAAAAACACCACTTGTTTAGGATTGTAATCTTTAATAGCAGACTTCAAAATATTTAAATTATTCGAATAAGGAAAAGAAGGTATAGATATACCGTTTTTTCTAAAATGAGTTATTTTACCTACATGAACATCACTTAGAATTAAAGAAGAAGTTTCTTTCCAAAAAACAACTTTTCTAAAATCAAAAGTAAGGGTTTGATTATGGATTATTTTCTTTATACTTTTCATTGGTATTCTTCCAACATTTTTTTAATTCGATCTTCAAACTTTTCACTACTTAAATTTTCCCTCATACGATCTGTGATTATTGGAAATGAAAATGGAGAAGGATTAGGAATCTGTTTCCAAATTAGTTTTTGACTTTTAATTCTTTTCAAAGCATCCCGTAATCTACCTTCTTCCAACTGATATTCAAAAGTTTCATTAATCGATTGCTTGTAAAGTAAATTATCTGGCTCATAATCTCTAAAAACATCAAATAGTAATTGACTTCCAGACTGTAAATCTCTATTCCCTTTTCTTTTATTGGGTAATCCTGTAAAAATCAAACCTGAAATAACTGCTATATCTCTAAATTTTCTTCTAGCCATTTCAGATGTATTAATACTATCGTTAAGATCTTGAAACAAATGTGAGTCGTCCCATAAATTATTATCTAAAATATCTTGGACATCTAAAAACTCATCACTTAATAGTTCAAATCCATAATCATTATAGGCCAAAGAAAATGATATTGGATTTAACAAGCTTATTCGGTAAGCAATTAAATGACTTAAAGCTTCATGGATAAATCTTCCTTCAAATGGATAAAAAATTGTATGAAACCCATCCTTTGTTTTGAAAGATTCAATGAGAAACTCATCAAAGTTTGGAATTGCAGAAAACTCAAGTTGTTTTTTTGTGAGGTAATTTAATGGGTTTTCTGTATTGGACAATAAAGATTTATTTAAGTCATATAGTTCAGCTCTAAGTAATTCACTCATGTAAGAACTAAAACCCATTCTTCCTCCCATCCAACTTACAATCTTTCCTTTTTTAGCTTTAGATTTCTTTACTATTACTTCCATATCTTTCATTTGAAAAATTTTATAGTATTGTCCTCCAAATAAAAAAACTTCGCCTTTACTTAATTTGGAAACAAACCACTCCTCTATTTTTCCAAGGCGTCTACCATTAATAGATTTAAGTTGTAAAAGCGCATCACTAACTATAGTTCCTATTTGAACCCTGTGTCGCATTGCCGTCTTCCTACTATTGACCTTAAAAAGACCATTTTCCAAAATATCAACTCTCTTATATTCATCATACGCTTTTAAACTATTAGATCCAACAGTTATGTTTCTTAAAACCCACTCCCATTCATCGTTATTTATACTGGAAAAAGCATAAGTTTTTTTAATAAATTCGAAGGTCTGCTGTGGAAAGAAGCCATCTGAAACAGCTAAAGAAACTAAAAACTGAATGAGAACATCAAAACTTAACAAATAAGGATTTCTTTGCTCAACAAAATCTTTTTTTACCGCTTTGTTTAATGCTGCTGCTTCAATTAGTTCAATAGCATGTGTTGGTAAAAAATATATTTTACTAACTTCTTTAGGTCTATGTCCACTTCTTCCAGCTCTTTGAATAAATCTTGCGACTCCTTTTGGCCCTCCAATTTGAACAATGGACTCTACAGGATGAAAATCTACTCCCAAGTCTAAACTTGAAGTACAAACTACTACTTTTAATTTTTCATTTCTAACAGCATTTTCTACCCAAAGTCTAATATTTCTATCAATACTTCCATGATGCATGGCCATATCCCCTGCCAATTCAGGCATTTTTTCAAGAAGTTTCTGGTACCATAATTCACATTGAGATCTAGTATTGGTAAATATAAGTGTTGATTTACTTTTTTTTAGGATTGGTATTAATTGGGGAGTAAGATTAATTCCTAAATGTCCTCTCCAAGGCATATGCCTAATTTCTTTTGGGGCAATAGATTTAACTTGTATCTTTTTTTTGATATTGGATTTAATTAAAACACCATTATTATCAGGTTTAAAATTTCCCATCAAAACATCTTTTGCTTGCTCAATATTTCCAATTGTTGCAGATATTCCCCAAATTGAAGTGCTGGTATTAAAATGTCTAATTGCAGCTAAACATAATTCTACCTGAACCCCTCTTTTAGAACCTATTAATTCATGCCATTCGTCTACTACTACCGCATTAAGAAATGAAAATTTATTCTTCCAATCTTTTGAAGAAATTATTAATTGCAAACTCTCAGGTGTTGTCACTAAAATATTAGGAAGTTTATTGCGCTGCTTATTTCTTTCTTTAGCCGAAGTATCCCCGTTTCTAACCCCTACAGAAAGGTTTAAATTATTATCAGTTAAAAACTCTTCAATTGAAATCTTAATTTGTTGGGATAATGACCTAAGTGGGGTTATCCATAAACAAATTAAATGATTGGTTTTTTTAGAATGATTTATGGTTGGCCAAATTATTGCTGGAAGTAGCGAAAGTGTTTTCCCAGATCCAGTGGGTGCATTAATTAAACCTGATTTACCCTTTAATACTTCCTTCCATGCTTCAGACTGAAACTTTTGTGGTTTCCAATCTTTAGAATCCATCCATTTTGTAATCCAGTTTTTAAAATTTGAGTAATCACTCATGAATTAAACTTTTAAGATCGTTAATAGAATTGGCATCTTTTATAGTTTTATCTTTTCTCCACCTTAAGATTCTAGGAAATCTTACAGCAACACCCGATTTATGTCTAGAAGAACTTGCAATTCCTTCAAAAGCTATTTCAAATACTAATTTAGCTCGAACACTTCTTACGGGTCCAAACCTTTCCAAAGTATTTTTCTTAATAAAAGCATCTACTTCTTTAAACTCTTTATCCGTTAAACCAGAATAAGCCTTGGCAAAGGTCACAAGCTCTCTATCCCCTTTGTCATTTGTTTTCCAAAGGGCAAAAGTATAGTCGGTAAATAAATTAGCTCTTCTGCCATGTCCTCTCATAGCATAAGTCAAAACTGCATCAATTGTTAATGGGTCAACCTTCCATTTCCACCAATCTCCTTTTTTTCTTCCAACTTTATAAATTGCATTTAAATTTTTAATCATTAATCCCTCGCTTTTACTAATCCTAGCTTGACAATGGGCTGTTTCTACTTCCTTCCAATTTTTAAAAAAATAATATTTAGATAATTGAAGCTTTTCATTTTTAAGAGAAATAATTAAATTTTCTAAAGATATTCTTCTGTCTACATATTTTTGGTTTCTAATATCGTCAGCATTAAACTCTAATAAATCGTAGGCTTTTAAAATTACTGGGCTATTTTCAAGAGTAGTTTTTCCAACATTTTTACGTCCCAACCTTTTTTGTAAATCATTAAAAGACCCTATTTTACCATTTTTAAATGGAAGTATTTCACCATCGATAACAGTTCCATTATTTAATAACCTACCCATTTCTAAAAGCTCTGGAAATTGTTTGCTAATTAATTCTTCTCCCCTAGACCAAATCATTACTTCATCATTTCTCTTTATTAATTGAGCTCTTATTCCATCCCACTTATTTTCATAAACCCAGTGTAAACATGAACCTAACTTTTCAAGATCTTGATCTAAAGAATTTGCCAAATAAAAAGGATAAGGTTTATAAATAAGATCTTCCTTTCTTGGAGATAAAATTAATTGGTTGTAAGTAGTATCTTCAGGATTCCAATCGCCCATGATTTGATATGCAATTGTATCTTGATCTATTCCAGTTACATTGGCTATAGATTTTGTCATTAACTTTTGACTAACTCCAATACGAAAACCACCAGTAATAAGTTTATTAAAGACAAATTTCGAATAGTAGTTTAAATGACTCCATCTATTTTTTAAATATTCACACTGCTTTAATTCATCTAAATTTTTTAAATCTTTTATTTCTTTAATCAATTGTGTTAAAGTAGGTGGTTTAATACTTTCTTTAGATTCTGGAACTACAAGAGCAATAGTTTCTGCCAAATCGCCGACTATATGGTAGCTTTCTTCAAAAAGCCATAATGGAATTTTGGCCATTTGTGCAGCATATATTCTTAAGTCTGATGTCTTTACAGATCTTTTAGGTTTTTTTGAAGAAAATAAAGCAATCGCCCAAACCTTATCTTGATCAGATGCAGTAGAAAAAAACTTCTCCAGTGCTTTAACTTTTAGATTGGTCTTATTGGTTTTATCAATCTGCTCAACTAAGTCTGCAAAATCAAACATTATTTTCAATAGTTTCTTCCTCTTGAAAAGGTGTGTTTTCTATAAACGAGTTGTACCCATTCTCATTTAGATATTTAGAAAAAATATCTTTATAACCATGGGTACATACTATGTTTTTTGCTTCAGTATCTTCAATAGTCTGAATTAAATCTTTCCAATCGACATGATCTGAAAGCACAAATCCTCTATCAATAGCTCTTCTTCTTCTAGCTCCTCTAAAAGTCATCCATCCACTAGATGAAGAAGTAACATAAGGAACCATTTTTTTTAACCACGGTGATCCATGGGTACTAGGTGGAGCAATTACTAAATTGCCAATTAAATCTTCTTTTTTAGTTTCCCTAGTAATACGATGAGTTTTTGGTAAATTTTTGTAGGTTCTTATTACTTCATTTAGATTTTCAACAGCTCCATGGGTATATATTTTTCCTATTTCAGAATCTAAATTTACAATAAGACGTTGAGCTTTGCCTAAACTATAAGCAAATAATACTGCTGTTTGATTGTTAGCTTTACATTCTTTCCAATAATTATTTATTTCATTGATGACAATCTCTTGTTTTTTCCAATTAAAAGCTGGCAATCCGAAAGTACATTCTGTTATAAACGTATTGCATTTAATCGGTTCAAAAGGGGTTGAAATACCATCATCTTCTCTTTTGTAATCTCCACTATATACCCACACATCTCCTTTGTATTCTACTCTGACTTGAGAAGAGCCAATAATATGTCCTGCTGGATGCAAAGAAAATTGAACTCCATTGATAGTAAACTTCTCTCCCCAGTCCTTACTTTCTATATTTATATTCCCTAATCTATGTTTTACAATAGGAACACTGCTAGGATGGGTT
>Ga0206682_10005120_pt1 | contig 10408 bp, 8 predicted proteins | sample M240m12015metaG_FD_155444 | JGI IMG/M metagenome (GOLD analysis project Ga0206682, IMG submission 155444) | Ammonia-oxidizing marine archaeal communities from Monterey Bay, California, United States - M2 40m 12015 | ecosystem: Environmental > Aquatic > Marine > Intertidal zone | place: USA... | reverse complement strand
TCACCAACAAGCACTTCGTCCTCGGCAACCCCATCAAGGAACCATTCCCCGATAACCTCGAGACCTGCGTCTTCGCCACCGGATGCTTCTGGGGCACCGAGAAGATGTTCTGGCGCGTCCCGGGCGTGTACTCAACCTCCGTGGGTTACTGCGCGGGGTACACCCAGAACCCGACGTACGAAGAAGTGTGCAGCGGTCAGACCGGTCACACTGAGGCGGTCCAGGTGGCGTGGGATCCCACCGTCATCTCCTTCACCGACCTCCTCGCCATGCACTGGACCTGCCACGATCCCACGCAAGGCATGAGGCAGGGCAACGACGCCGGTACCCAGTACCGCAGCGGCATCTACTGCTCCACCAAGGCGCAGCTCGAGCAGGCGAAGAAGAGCGCGGAGGTGTACGGCGCCGCGCTCAAGGCGGCGGGGGTCACCACACGGGACATCACCTCCGAGATGAACGGACCGGGTGACAACTGCGTGTACTACTACGCCGAGGATTACCACCAGCAGTACCTCGCCAAGCCGGGCGCCCGGCCTTACTGCTCGGCGCAGCCCACCGGCGTGCCCGTCCCGGACGACTTCCTCAAGGAGAACGGCGCCAAGCTCAGCGCGGGGTACTGGAAGAAGTACGGACCGCGGCCCGGGTGCACCATCCAGGTGTCCAACGAGCCCGTCCCCGTGGAAGAGGCGCTCCAGGCGTAAGAGTCTTGATCAAATCTAAAATTCTTTGATGAAACGTCCGTGTCGTGTCGCGTCGTGCTAGTCCCAAATGTCGTGCTATTTGTATCGGTAATCGGTCACCGGCGCGACGAGCTGGTCCCCGACGTCGTCGTCATCCCGCGGCCTGAACATCTCGTACACCCTCGCGCTGATCACGTCCCCAACCTTCCGAGAAGTCGCCCCCGCGTGGGTTCCCACGCAGTCCAGCCCTTTGAGCAGTTTCTTCTTCTCCGCCTCCGAAACGCTCGGGTCCTCGTACGCCGCCATCAACGCCGCCATCGTCGGGTACCGCTTGACGATGGCGATCGCCTCCTTCTCCACGAGCCTCGGGATCTTCATCAGCGCCGATGCCCACACCTGCGCGGGAGATTTCTTCCGCCGGACCCCCGGGCCGGCGCCGTGCCCGAAGCCCGCGTCGACGTCCTGCGAAAACTGCGAATCCAACGCCTGGCTCTCGTATATCGTCCCGTCGGGCGCGGCGCTCTTGCCCGCGACGAACGCCGCTTCGAGCGCAGCCTGCACCGCGGCGGTGCCTTTCCCGCCGTTGTGGCCCAGGATGGACAGGACGGTGGTCTCCTGGACGTACGGCTTCTCCGCCCACGCGCGGTGCATGTTAACGACGTGCTCACACGCCATCTTGACGTCGGGCGCCGCCGTCAGCCTCACGTCCACGTACACCCGCGCGTATATCCTCGCCAACGCGTTCTCGATGGGCGCCTTGGAGAACCCGGCGACGGCGCCGTTGGTACGAAAGTCCCGTCGTTCGCGCAAAGTGCACGCGCCCTCGACGTTCGTGACTAACAGCGAGATGGCGTGATTGGGACCGTGTGATTGAAGTTTGGTTTTGAACGCTCGGAGAGTGGACCGCAGCCCGCCCGGTGGTTCGGGCGCGTCGCGGTCGCCGTCCCTTACCCCAGCCTCCACCGCCGCGGCATGGTCCTTCCACGCCATCTCCACGAAATCCTCGCCCGGTACGTACACCAGTGTAAAGCCGCATCCGTCGCGGACGTCGGCGGTGAGGCCGGTGACTTTGAACCCGTTCGGCTCGTCGGACGGCTCGTGGTACCGCCACGTCACCGAGCGCTCCACCGGCAGCATCTGCGACACGTTGAGGCACTCGTGTACCTTCCCGTTGGTGTTCACGCCCATCTTGAGCTGGGCGCGGAGCATGTACCCGAAGTCTTTTCCCATGGTTCCCAGGCGGGTGTCCCAGACGCAGGTGACTTCTCGCATCTTGTGCTTCCCCGACGCGCGCTGTTGCGTGCGTTTGTCCGCGGCTTTGTCAGCCTTGGCGCGTTCCTTGGCGGCTTCTTTGTTCGCTCGATCCGTGGCTTTATCCGTGGCTTTGCGTTGGCGTTCGTGTTCCTTCTCCGTGGCTTTACGCTGGCGCGTGCGCTCGCGTTCCTGCGCCTTGTCGAGCCGGGCGCGATCGGTCTGGCTCATCGACATCATGATGGGTGAGTCGTCCGAGTAGTCCGCGCCGCCCTCGTCCGACACGCGCCTCGACGACGGCCGCGGGGGCATCCGGGGCCTCACGTCGACGCCGAGTAAGATCCTCTCCGCCGCGGACCGGCCTCCGACGGCCGACCGGGGTTGGGGCGGGGCTGGGACGAACCCGCCGTCGCTGATGTCCGAGCCCGATGGGCTGTTGTCCGATCTGGCACGAACGCCCGCCGAAGGTCGCCCCGTCACGCCCGGCGGGTCGTCCCTCACGACGAGTGGGGACTCCGCGGGCCGGACATCTTCCTCGTCCTCGTCGCTGTCGCTGAGGAGATTGACGACTTCCACCATCTCGACGCCGGGAAGTGTGCCGTCAACGAGATCCGCGGGTGCCTTTTTGACTCGGCGCCATCCTCTTTCGCGGGTTTGACCTGTCGTTATCCGGTGCGACCAGCGATCAGACCGAGCCGCGCGTGCATCGATGAGTGTCACCACGCGTTCGATGTCGCTTTCCGCCCTTCGTGGACCCGTCACCACCGTCCGGGCGGCCCGCGGTGGCGTCAAGACCCGGGCGCGTCCCCAGGCGGCGCGCATGTCCCGCGCCGTCCTTCCCGTCGGGACGACCCGCACCACGATTGGTGCTCGTCAGCCCAAGTTCGGACGCGGGTGCACCGTCACCACGCACGCGTCAGGTGCGTTCAACCCTCCCGCAGCCGCTCGTGGTATACGCGTGATGCGGCCGCGGCAGCGCGGGTGTCCCTCGCGCCCGAGCCCCGGCCGCGGCCCGCCGCTCGCGTTCAATCCGCATTGCACGAAACCTAAAACCTCAACAACCCCCGAACGATTCACCCCATCACCTCACCGTTCCCACCCTCCCCGCCTCCACCTTTCCCATCATCGCAGCTAGCGAGGGCAGCCAGCCCCCGACGGACGACGGCGACGGCGATGACGGCGACGGCAAGGGCCCCGGCACCGGCGACGACTTCTACGACGCGTGGCCCGAGTGGGTCCCGGAGGGCCTGCGACTCAACACCGACGACGTGTACACCGTGCTCATCACCTTCGCGGTGTCCCTGGCGTTCAGGGCGACGATCGCCGAACCGCGGTTCATCCCGTCGCTGTCCATGTACCCAGTCTTCGACATCGGCGACAGGCTCATCGCCGAGAAGATCACGTACAGGTTCAAGCACGATCCCTTCCCCGGCGATGTGATCATCTTCCACCCGCCGAAGACGCCGAAGACATCCGTGGCGTTGACGAAGGAGGTGTTCATCAAGCGCGTCGTGGCGGTGGCCGGGGACACCGTGGAGGTGAAGAAGGGCGAGCTGTACGTCAACGGGACATCGCGGGGTAAGGAGCTGAAGCTGGAGCCGGCGACGTACAACATGGAGCCGCAGACGGTGCCGGCGGGTGACGTGTTCGTGATGGGCGACAACAGGAACAACTCGTTCGACTCGCACATCTGGGGGCCTTTACCCAAGGAGAACATCCTGGGCAGGGCGTGCTTCAAGTACTGGCCGCCGCAGAAGTTCGGGGGACTGCCCAAGTACCCCAACAACGTCAACGCCGGGTCGTTGGCCTCCGTCCCGGAGAGGTACTAACTTATTAATCGTAAAGGACGACGTCTGCGCATCAAATAAAACTACTTGTATCAAATCGTCTACGCTAGATACTCATCAGAACATGGTCGTCAGGAGCTTGCGGTCCAGGCGCTTCGGCGGTCCCGACGCCGTCACCCGCAGTATGTGCTCCGGCTTTGGAGTCCGCTCGTGGTGCGCCAGCTGGTACGCCCCGAGCCCGTTCGCCACCCTGTCCAAGTTACCGTCGCCCGCGTGCTTGGGCATTCGCGGCGAGTAGCTCGTGATGGTCGGCTGCGCGTTGAGCGGCCGCGGGTGCCGGAGCTCGTCGATGACACTGTCGCTCAGGCCAACCTTGTGCGCGTGCTCCATCCGCTGGTGGTACGCGCCGTGCCTCGACGCCAGGAGCGCGCGCGCCTCGTTGACGTACTCGAAGAACCTGTCGAACGACGCCCGCTTCAGTTGTCGATGCTTGGCTCGCATCGTCGCGAGTTCCTCCTTGCACTCGCGCTCCTTCAGCTTGTACCACGCGGGCTGGAGCGTCGCGAACCTCGCGTGCGCCTCGTCTTCCAGCTGGTGTAGCTCAACCTTGAACCGTTCGCCCTCTTCGAGCTGGAACTTGGTCGGGTGCCGGGAGCAGCTCAGGTTATGGAGCAGCGCTCGGAGCTCAAAGACTCGTTTGCTCATCTTCGGCGTCAGCGGCGCCGTCGGGTCCTTGCACGTGTCCTTCGTGGACTTGAACAGCGTCCACTTACGCTGAATCACCCGCTCGATGTATGTATCCTTTCCCTCCCAGTGCCTGCGCAGGGCGTCGTGAAGCTCCTCGACGCGAACCTTGAAGAACGCGTCCTCCTCGTCCTCCACGGTGTCGAAATATTTTTGTTCGAAAGCCTTTTGCGAGTGCTCCACGTCCTTGACGTGCGATTCCCTCAGCGACTCCATGAACTTCCGCCTGTTCTGCCAGAGCACACCCGACGCCACGAACTCGCCGGCCTCCCTCAGCGCCACCGTCTCCTCCTTGAGCTTGGGTATCAGACCCTTGATGAGCTCCCGTCGTTCGTGCGCGTCGATGTGGCCATCCTTGTTCTTGTCGAATTTGCGTAACATGGACTCGGCATCTTTCAGGCCGAGGACATCGATGTAGAGGTCCGGGTCGATGTTGGCGAGCTCGCCGTAGTCTAATCGACCGTCGCCGTCGGCGTCCGCGCCCGTGAGCATTTTCTGTGAACACAGGGGAATGAGGGTGAGGCGGTCAGTCTCGGGGGACGATCGGGAATTAATTGGCTCGATTAAATTCTCGCGGGGGTACGGGTGGTGGTGAGATGGGTCAGTCCACTCACCCTCAGGTCCTTCACGGACTGCATCTTAAAGTTCGCGCTCTTGCTCGTCTCCATCGCCAGCTGGCGGTTGGACTCGCGGAACGTCGAGCGCGTCTGCTTCATGGAGTCGTACGCGTCCAGCTCCAGCCTGGACGGCATCTTCCTCGGGACAGCCACGGACGGCATCGCGGCTGTGTTGACTCACTCGGGTCACGGCTCGGGCTTTGAACGCGGTCCACGCGCACGAGTGCACGCGTGCGAGGCTGATGAAACCTTGGCGCGTCGAGGCCGTCCGCGCCGGGAGGTGTGGTCGGGGCTCTTGCCCCTATAATCGACCGAAAAGGAATTTTGGCAGTCTGGCAGTCTGGTTTCACGAATATGGGCCCGTGTTTAGGCTATGCGCTATGAGCCAGGAACTGAATACTTATCCACGTCGAGCATCACTGACGTCGGCACCTCGCCACGCAGTTACGCACCATTCTCGCCATGTCGACGACCTCAGCGTGCATCGCGCGCCCCGTCGCGCGCGTTTCCGTCGCCGCGGCGCGATCCACCCGCGCGGCCGCCACCGTGGGAGTGAAGACCGTTCACGTGGGTGTGAAGATCCACGGAACGTCGGCGTCGTTCGCCACTGCGCGCGGGCGGGCCTCGGTGGTGACGCGCGCGGAGGAGGAGACGAAGGCGGGTGCGACGACGGCGGACGACGATGAGATGCCCCCGTGGGAGAGGCGCGAGCTCATGAAGAAGGCGGCGATGGAGAAGGGCGGCCTACCGTGGCCCGCCTACCTCGGCCTGGCCGTCATCGTGGCCATCGCGTCCATCGGAAGCTGCTTCGAGCTCAACTACGGCAACCCCATCTTCGGCGTCGTCGGACCGGACTCTTTCCTGTACAAGCCGATCCTGTACTGGTTCATCGGTACCGGGTTCCCGCTCGCCGCCTTCCTCTGGACCAAGGGCATCGCCGGCGCGAACGAAGCGGCCGAGCTACAGGATGAGCTCGACGGGTACTGATAAATGAGAAAGACGGGGAGAGTCGCATAATCGGTTAGCCACATGTCCTAATACAACGCACGCTCGCATCGCCGACGCTACATTCGCGAAACCGTCAGTCCCAGAACTCGTTCCACCCGCCGTCCTGGTGCATCCCGCACCCGGGCGCGGTGGCGATGTGACTCTCCTTGTCCGCAGTCATCTCTCGCTCGGTGTCATCCGGCGCGAGCGACGCCAGCCGGACGCCGGCCGCCACCCTCCCCGCCCAATCCCGTCCTTTACCGTCCTCGTCCGGCACCGGCTCGCAGCACGGGCACCCACCGAGCTTCGTACCCCGCGCGCACACGAACGCCCGAGCGCCGGGGTCCATCTGCCGAAAGTACGTGTGCGCGAAGAGAACGCCACGCCCGTCGCCGCCCTCGCATACTTTTTCAACAGATTCCGTCACCGCCAACTCTCTGCGTCTCTGTGTATCGGGTGCGGAACCCCGGCCGTGGACGTGCGCGCGCCACCACCCCATCGCCTCCATCGCGTCCCGTCGTTTGCGAGCCTTGCTGTACACCATGTGAACCGCGACGAGGCCCGAACCGACGCCGTTGCCCCCCGGGGCGTGGTTGACGACCCCGGGGGTGTCCGAGTCGCACGTCGTTGGTTTTTCGGCGCCGTTCGGTGTCAGCGATCGAAGGTGCGACAGCGCGGATTTGGCGTCCAACACGGTCTTCACGCATCCCCGGCCGAAGAGCCAGTCCGGGGCGCCGGCGATGAGCTCGCTGCGCGTGCCGTCCTTGGGGGAAGTGCGTGGATTGACGGCGACGTAAGAGATGTCCGCCCTCGCTCTTTGCGCGTTGATCGCCTCGCAAGTCGCCGGGGAATGCGGGCACTCCCCATCGGCGTACACGGCGCCGCCCGCGCCGCTCGCGACCCTCCACCCGCCGCTTCCCGCCGCCCTCACCGCCACCGCGGATCGGAACATGGGCTGGTCTAAGAGCGCCTCGGTGATCGCGTTACCTTCGTCGTCCACCGCCACCTCGCCCCCGAGTTTGGTCTCAAACGCGGAGAGCATGTCATTCAAGACGCCAAGCACCGGGCCGTCGTCGGACATCGCGCTCCTTCGAAAGTACGTCAACCCGATGTTGAGCTGCGTCTTGATCTCCTCGCCGTTCGTATCCAGCCGCTTTAGTCCGCACCGCGCCACGCCCGGGTGGTCCGTCTCGGGCGCTAGCTCAGAGTCCGCCTCGCACTTTGGCCGCGTGCCGAGGTTGAAGACATCCGTCTGCGACACCATCGCGTACGGCGACAGGAGCGGGCCGTGAAGCGCCAAATACGGGTCCTCGAGGAACACGACGTCGGAGTCCACGCGCATGACCGAGTACCCAGCCAACAACGCCCGACGCACCACGCGCCACTGCTGCGCCCACAGGAGGAACATGTCGCCGGGCTTCACGTTCCAGAGCTCGAGCTTCGGGTGGTTGATGAGGTGCGAGCTGTGGACGCACCCGTCGATCTGTGCGTCGCGCCTGAGCTCGTCGCACAGCTTCGCGGAGGAGGTCAGCATGAGGTAGTTGCGTAGGCCCAGCGCCGCGAGGTTCTCCACCAGGTTGACGGCGAAGTCCACGGAGATCTGGGAGAGAGCCGGATCCTTGTGCATCCGCCGGTGGTCGCGAGTGTCGCCCACCGCCATGACGATGAGCTCCTTGTCCGATGCACGCGCGCGGGCGGCCAGGGCTTTCTCGAGCGCGCCCGGGGCCTCGATGTCGACGTTATCTATGGCCTCGATGCCTTCCATCCGCGGCGCGGGGGTCGTATCCTCGGTCGGCGCCGGCGTCTCCACCACGACGGGAGTGGCATCGGGTGGTTTCCACAGCGGCACTCCCGGCCTCTCGCGCCTTCCCCGCTTGTACCACAGGTCCCCGGCGTCCGCGCCGACGCACAGGGTGCTCCACACGAGCGCGAGGAGCAGCACGAGCGCCCACCCGCGCCCGTCGAACCTTCCCATCCCGCCCAGGCGCGCTCACCGCGCTGACGCCTCTGCTGCTGTTTGGGCAAGTATGTCAGAAGTTGCAAATTTTCACACTTACGAGTAAAGGTACGCTCCTTAAGACTTACAATTACTACCTACTCTATCCACCCACCGCCGTTAACACCTCGGGAAACTGCGTGAACACCGCCGAACACACCACGCACGTGATGACCACGCCCATGACGTCCATGAATACCTGGATCGTGGTGCCCGCGTTGGCGGGGTCCTGGCCGGTGGCGGCGAGCGCGAACGGCATCGCCGTCCCCGCGACGGTGCTCAGCGTGACTATGCAAAACAGCGACAGCGCGATGCCGAACGCGCCCACCGCCGCGGACGGATCGCTCGCGGAACCCGCGGCCACGACGACGGCGGCACCCGCGGCGTCTTCCACCGAGCCGCCGTCCAGGCCGCCCGTCGCCTCCGTGATCATGACCCTCGCGAACCCGCCGAGTGAGAGAAAGGACGCCAGCAAGAATCCGACCCTCGCCTGCTGCCACAGGGTGTCCACGAAGCAGTCCTTGGTCACCACCATGTCGCCGGTGGCGAGCCCGCGGATGACCCGGATCGCGCTCTGGTTCCCCGCGTTACCGCCGGCACCCACGAGCATGGTGAGGAAGAGGGTGATGATGAGGTTATCGCGAACTAAGTCGCCGTAGTGCTGGAGGACGACCGACGATGACGATTGGAGGACGAGGAGGCCGAGGAGCCATCGCCCTCGTTCCCACGCCTCGCCCACGACGGTGTCGGCGGCCGTTCCGACCGCGTCCTCGGCGCTGGTGACATCGTCGGACGACGCCGACGAAGATGACGCGTGGGTCCCGGCATCATCGTCACCCTTGGGCAGCTTCTTCTTCTTGGATTTTCCCGGCGCCCGTATCCATCTCGTCTGCGCCTCCATCACGCGCAGGGCGAGTTCCCGCTGCACCTGCTGGCTCTCCGTGAGGTTATCGTCGGTATCGTTGGTCTGCGTGGCCGTCTTCGCCACGTACCGGGTCTCCGCCGCGGCGTCGCCCTCCACCGGCCCGTTCTCAGCAGCCACCCGCCATTTATCTTTGCCGCGTTCCAGGTCAGCACCGGAACGCCGGTGGACTTTACCCGCGCGGCGTCGCATCTTCACGGTCGCGAAGGGTGTCGATGCGAAGGGCGACAGAATCATCGTTTGGTTTTGACGAGTACGCGTCCAAACCCACCGTGCGCGTCCCCACACAGTGGACCCAGCGCTCGAACCCCCGCCGAAGCCCAACCACCAATTTACCAGTTTCGCGCGTAACAACCAATACCCAGTCCGGGTCGCCTCGAGCGCCCCGCCACTCTGGAGCAGCGCCGTGGGGGATGTCACTCGCGATGCGCGCCTCGGCGGTTCGCCTCCCGCCGGTGACGTGCCGGTCGGCGCAAACCCGCGCGCCACCCGCGTGCCATCCTCGCCGTCTCGCGTCGCGCGCCCCACGTTCCGTCGTCGCGCCGTGCCCCGGTGGAGGTGGGATCTCGCACCAAACGTCGCGTCGGGCCACCCACCTCGTCACGCACGCCGCCGTCGCACCCGTCGCGGCGGCAACGAGCGTCGTGCCGGAGATCGCGTGCGCGTTCTCCCTCGGCTACCTCGTCGCCTCATTCGTCGCGTTCTGGTGGGGCGCACGGCGACCGGACTCCAACGCCGCGCGGTTCCTCCGCTCGTCGATGCCTCTCGTGCCCCTGTGCGTCGCGTACCTCGCGCTCCTCTGCGCGTCCTGGTCGCCCGATACCCTGTCGCTCATGATGCCCGGGTCCTTAGCGGAAGGACTCGCGACGGGCAAGCCCCAGTTCTTCCCACAGCTGGACGGCATCATGACGCTCCTATCCAGGCGGGTCACCGCGGCGAGCGCGTGGCTGCACATCGCGTGCATCAACTTTTTCGTCGGGAGGTTCGCCGCGATGAGGGCCCAAACGCTTCGAATACCCGTCGCGCACACCCTGGTACTGACACTCATCACTGGGCCGATCGGGCTGCTGAGCCACTGGGCGACGCAGGAGTTACTCGCGGGCAAGCAGGCGAGGGAACGAAGGCGGGCGATGACGGCGAGCGAGACGGCGCCGGCGTTGAGGCTTTCGGTTGGCGTGAACGGCGGCGGGATCTTGAAGGATGGGCGGCCGTTCGGAGAGGCGTACGGGTACGCGTACGGTCACAAGTACGGGGGCGGGTACGGGGATGGCCGGGTGGGAGATAACAAGGGGGGTAAGGCCATGTCCAGGGCGAGGTTCCTGATGCTGTGTAGGCTAGCTAGCTTCGCCGACAAGAAATAACAACAGCGATTTCGTCTGCCAGCGTGGAGGCATCCCTAAATAATGTTCGCCCCTGTCGCGTCA
>Ga0206682_10005116_pt1 | contig 10411 bp, 4 predicted proteins | sample M240m12015metaG_FD_155444 | JGI IMG/M metagenome (GOLD analysis project Ga0206682, IMG submission 155444) | Ammonia-oxidizing marine archaeal communities from Monterey Bay, California, United States - M2 40m 12015 | ecosystem: Environmental > Aquatic > Marine > Intertidal zone | place: USA... | reverse complement strand
CGTCACGTCCGCGACGACGCTCCACGCGACGGCGCCCCGTGCGGTCGCCCGCCGCGGCGCGGGCGCCGGACGCGCCTGTCGCTCGGTCGACGCCAGCTGGCGCTCGATCTCTCCTCCCGTCCAGTCAGCAGCGCGACGCGCAGCCTCGTCGCGTCCGTCCCGCCGCGCGCCTCCGGCGACCGAGGCTGCCGGCGACGCGGCGACCGCCTCCGCCGCACCCGACGTCGACGGCGTCGTCCCGGCGTTCGGCCCGGGGAGTCCCCCGTGGCCCTCGATCCACGCCGACCTGCGCGCGGGGAAGTTCGGGGAGGTGCGCACGGTGACGCCGGCGCAAGCCGCCGCGATGCTGCGGGACGACGCGCGCGCCGGCTTGGCGGACGTCCGCCCGCGAATCGAGTTCGAGGAGTTCCGCTGCGGGGGGGAGGAGACGTCCGGGCCGTCCGCGCTGAACGCGCGCAACGTGCCGTACTTCGTGCCGCACCGCTCGGCGGCGAAGCGGTGGCAGGGCTACTTCCTCTGCACGAAGGACGGCTTGAAAGAGCGCGATCCGACGTTTTCGCGGTCGTTCCGCGAGGCGTTCCCGGACACGTCCGCGCCCATCATCGTGGGGTGCAAGACCGGGGGGGACATCGCGCAGGCGCCCGTGACTATCGACCCGGTGACGAAGCGTCAGGTGTTCCCTGAGGGGTCGTCGCAGTACACGGACAAGAGCCGCTCGAACTCGCTCATGGCGATGTACGAGCTGCAGCAGGCGGGGTACACCAACCTGTTCCACCTCGAGGGCGGCGTCACGGAGTGGTGCGTGTCCGGTGAGGCGCACGTCGGTGACCCGAACGCGTTCTACTTCCACCCCACGATCCTGCCCGGGATCCTGTTCCAGCTCATCATGGTGGAGGGCATCGTCGTGCGGTCGAACCTCGCGTACGTGAAAAAGTTCCACCCCGAGAACTTTGAGACCATCAACCAGAACAACGCCGCGTACGGGTTCATCAACGACCTCGTCGCCAACTCGCCGATCAACTGGATGTTCGACTATTACAGCTGAGGCGGGAGATGGAACATCTAGCTAGCTAGCCAAGAGCTCGCCAGCGTTTCGCGTGGACACCGCGAAGAGCGTTCTGGGGTGCATGGTACGCGTCGCGGTCTGAACGATTCGGTAGTCGAGCCGCGAAACCATCACGAAACCATCACGTACAATCGTACACACGCGTGCGCGGACGATCGCCTACCTCCTCAATCTCGCGGCGACGCGCGCGAGCGCCTCCAGGTTCGTCTCGGCGTCGTAAAAGTTTTTCATCGCGGTGACGCTCGGGTCGAGCGCCGCCGCGTAGTGCCACCAGCCTCTGGGTACGAGCACCACCTCGCCGGGTCTGAGCACGAGCACCACCGGGGAGGCGCGCTCCCAAAACGCCGCGTTCGTTCGACGGGCCTCGGACGAGAAATCGAAGGGGTCCACGAACGACTGCGCGGTCTCCTTCTCGCCGGGGATCGAGCGCATGAACGGCGCGTCGCCGGGGGGACACAGCAAAAAAAGTTTGCGTCCGGTGACCTGCCCGAGCCAGCCGTGCGCGTCGCCCGCGTCTTGATGCAGGCGCGTGATGGTGCCCGCGGGGCCCACGAACAGCTTACACAGACTCGCGTCCAGCGCGTCAGCGGCGGTGCGAGCGGCTCGGGCGTGGTCGCGCCCGGGAAGGAGCTTCTCCAGGAGCGTGCGCCGCGCCTCCGAGGCGATGACGCGGGTCGCGTCGCACGCGCGCGTGAAATACGGCGGGGGGAAAGCCTCGGCGGCGGTCTCGACGCGCGCGTCGTTCGTTTTGTCCTCGACGCCTTCGACGTCTGCGCCGCCGTCTTCCTCATGATGCGACTCAAACGCGCGCCACCCGTTGCAGTAGAACGGCGCGTCCGCGCGCGCCGCGTCCTCCAGCGCTTCGGCGCCGCCGCGGCCCGTCGCGTTCAAAAAACGCGGCCGTCGCTCGACGTACTCGAGGAACTCCCGAAACGGAAGCTCGCACGTGCGTTGTTTCGTGCCGTGTACGTCCGCGCCCGGGACGCGTCTCGGGTCCTCCGCGGCGTCAGCGTGCCTCGCGGGCGCTCGGTCGTTGCACATCGCCGGTCGGTCGCGCAGCGGCCCGTTTCTCAAACCATCGAGGGTGGTCCAGGCGGCCGAGTCGGTCCAGTCGCGGCCGCCGTCGGCCACAACCGCGGGTTCCCCCGCGCCGGAGGTCCCGGCGCCCAGGAACTCCCGCGCGACGCTCGAGGGGTCGACGTTCGTCACGCGGCGCGCTTCGCGCGCGTTGGGGTGTGCGTCGAGAAAGGCGCGGACGATGGCATCGACGAAGACGTCGCTTTCGTCGTCTCCGTCGCCCTTCGAGAGAAGGGCGCGCGTCCCGCGCACAGTCCGCAGAAACGCCATCAGCGCGTCGTACTCGGGGGTCGCGCGTCTCGGCGCGCCGCGTCCGGGTCCGTCTCCAGTCAGACGCAACGCGCTCCGCGCGGCTTTTGTCTGGAGCTCGGCGAAGCTGCAGTCGAGCACGGGGATCGGCGTGACGTCGGGGAAGCGCTTGCTGTCCCACCCCAGCCCCTCGGGCATCTGCACGAGATGTATCTCTGGGAACGCACCGCCTTCGCCGAAATCGCCGTGGGTCCGGGGACGCCACCCGCGCCTGTGTGAGTAACCGGGTGGCACGCTGTCGGTCGGCGGTGGCACGTCCGAGCCCTTGACGCGCGTACACTCGCCGAGGAGCGCTGCGAGCCGCTCCGCCGTGACCGGAGCCATGGCGCGCGCGAAACTGACGTCGCGTCGTCCCAGGTTCGCGGAGACGAGCGGGCGTTTCTGAAAAACGCCAACGTCGGAGAATAATCACTCATGCCCGACGTTCGAGCAGTGTCGTTGTGCGACTCGAAAGGATAAACGCGTGTTTGCCGTCCCGGCCGGGCGCACACCACTCGACGCGGTCGCCGAGCTTACCCCTCGACATGCGCGTCGCCCTGCTTTCGCGGCGATGCGCGCTAGGCGCGCGGCGCGTGACGCCCGCGCGCACCGCGGGGACGACCGCCGCGGCGAAGCCGCCCCCCCCGTCCCGCGCGTGGGTCCCCGCCGCCGCCGCCCCGCGCTTTTCCCGTGCCGACCGCGCGTGGCGCACCGTGGACCGCTACGCTGACGCAGGGCGTGCGCGCGCGCTGACCGTGCGCGCGAAGGGCGACGGCGACGAGCGTTCGGGCGGCGGCGGTGGAGGCCGCGGCGGCTCAGGCTACCCCGAGTACTTCCTCGACATGGGCCCCCGCATTCGCAAGACGTTCCCCGACGAACCCGATTTCGACGCGAACGACTGGGACGTCATCTGCGACGTGCGTTCGCCCTCGGAGTGGCACGAGGACCACATCCCGGGAAGCATCAGCACGCCCGTGCTCGACGATGAGCAGCGCGCGCGCGTCGGGACCATCTACAAGCAGGAGAGCCCGTTCCTCGCCAAGAAGGTTGGCGCGTCGCTCGTGGCGCAGAACCTGTCTCGAATCATGGACGAGCACTTCCTGCACCGTGAGAAGGACACCAAGGTGCTGGTGTACTGCTGGCGCGGGGGCGAGCGGAGTTTGTCGCTGGCGCACACCCTGTCACGCATAGGCTTCACGGTGGGGCTCGTCCCCGGAGGATACAAGCGGTACCGGGCGGGCGTGTTGGAGTTTCTGCGCACGATGGATGGGTTCCGGTACCACTTGATCGCCGGGAAAACCGGGTGCGCGAAGGGCAAGATGCTCGAGCAGCTCAAGGCGCAGGGTGCGCAGGTCCTGGACCTTGAGCTCATGGCGCAGCACAGAGGCAGCGTGCTTGGTGAGGACCCGGAGACCAAGTTCGAGCAGCCGTCGCAGAAGATGTTCGACACGCGTCTGTGGGAGCTGGCGCGCGGCTTCGACCGGTCGCGCCCGATCTTCGTCGAGGGCGAGTCCTCGATGATCGGGCGCGTGCAGATCCCCAAGAACACGTGGAAGGGCATGCGCGCGGGCACGGTGACGCTGCTGGAGGTGCCGATGGCGTCGCGCGTGCGGTGGATCCGCGCCGGCTACGAGCACTTCGAGACCACGGAGACTGAGCGGCTGGTGCAGAAGTTGCAGAAGCTCATCCCGAAGGTGGGGCGCGAAAAGGTGCGCGAGTGGGAGGCGTGGGTCGAGCGGGAAAACTGGGACGCGTTCGTGGAGGACATCCTGGTCAACCACTACGACACCGCGTACGCCCTGGCGGCGGCGCGGAGCGGACGGGACGACGAGGCGGCTGAGTTCCTGATGCTGCCGGACACCGAGGACGAGACGTACGCCGCGGCGGCGGCGGAGCTCATCCGGAAGTGGGACGTCGCGCGGCCGCCGCTGGTCGACCCAGAGTCGGCGGAACCCGCCGAGGCGGAGACCGCCGCCGCGTCTTCATGACGGCGCGCGTTTCTCGCGCGGCGCGTATTATAAAATACGAAGGTAATAACCACTGTCACGAGAGGTGCGTTTTCGTGCGCGTTCGCGGGCGTGTTCTGCTAAGAAAAGTCGGTATTCAGACGTGTCTTCGATCGTCGTCGGGATACCTACGGCCGCCGCTCCTCCGCCTCCGCGCCGACGCGTCGCGAAACGCGCCCAAGTCAGTCGTCGCCCATGTCGATTTGCGAGGGCGGGAGCATCCCCGGAATCGCCTCGACGCGCGCGCGCTCGGAGGCTTGCCTCGCCGCCTGCTCCTCCGCGAACATCGCGCTGTTGTCCGAGGTCTTGAACTGTTTCGTCTGCACGAGGAAGTCGCGCAGATGGTTCTTAAACGCCGTCAAGTCCGTTTTGTAGTCGAACATGCCTTGCACCAGCACCGCCGCCTCCGCCGCGCTCATGTTCGGGAACGACGTCGTCAAGAGGTTGGCGACGTGCTCCTTGACGAACGCCGCGTTGTTCGGGTAGGCGCCCGGCCCGAGCTTGGCGGCGTCCCAGAGCGGCGCCGAGAGCTGGTCGCTCTCGGCGATGGTGAACAGGTTCTGCAGAAGCAGCGCGTGCAGCTTGAAGCCCGGCTTGTGGAACCCGTCTGTCATCACCGCGAAGATCTCCTGGACGAGGCTCAGGTAGAAGGACTGGTGGAACTGGTTGCAAAACTCGGAAACCTGGAAAAACTTGGTCATCTCCAGCAGCAGGTTGAGCCCGGTCTCGGCGATGTTGCGCTCGGTGTGCCGGAACGCCCAGACGATGGAGTCCACCACCAGCTTGAGCTGGCTCGGGTCCAGCGTGAACAGCGCGCGGAAGCAGTGGTTGGTGATCGCGCGCAGGAGCGCGAAGAACTTCAGGCGGTGGTCGGGGTAGTCCTCGAAGTTCACCGTGATCATCTGCAGCGTACACTCGAACACCGCCTCGAAGATTTTGGGCACCTCGTCCATCATCGCGCCCTCCACCTTGTTGATGATGGCGGCGTACAGCGAGAGCACCTCCGCGTCGCGCGCGTCCGGAACGTTGCGCGCGTAGTCGCCGAGCACGGGGTCCATCATCGGCGGCACGAGCTGCTGCGCCACCAGGTGCGGGTCCTCGCACCGCTCCACGAACGTCTCCACCAGCCGAAGCACCTCTCTTTTCACCGTGCGCATCGCCTTGACGAGCGACGTGCGCGACGCGTACGGACCACCCTCCGCGATGGACGCGCTGATGAGCTCCGAGTACAGCTTGTACACGTTGAGCACGTCCGCGTAGATGGCGCTCATCTGGTTCTGGAACGGTTGCCCGAGCGAGATGCACGCGGAGGTGTTGGTTTTCAGGATGTTCCCCAGGTTCTTGATCACCTCCTGCGGCTTGAGGCACTCGCCGCCCTGCGTCTTGGCCTGCGCCATGATCTGGTTCCACGTCGCGTTGGGGGGCTCCATCAGCCTCTGCACGTACTCCTCGCGCTTCGCCGGGTTCACCTCGGACGCGATCATGTGCCCGACAGCCTCGTAGAAGGTGTGGATCTGGTGCGGCTCCAGGTCGCGGATGGTGTCGCCGATGCCGCGCAGGAGCTCGTCCACGAAGGGCTCGCGCTCGCCAACCTGCATGATCACGAACTTGCGCTTGCACTTGATGGCGATCTTCAGGAACGTGTCGCACGCCATGTCCTGCACGCCGGGGTGCGTCTCGTGCATGAACTCGAACAGCTTGTTCACGACCGTCTTCAGGAACTTCCAGTGCAGACGCAGGAAGCGCGGGTACTGCCCGACGACGTACATGATGTTGGACGCGATCACCGCCTTGTGGTCCTTCCCGCGCGTGATCTCGCACAGGTTCAGCAAGTCGCGAATCGCCGTCACCAGGAACCGGTTCTCCTGGTCCTCCGCCATCGACCCGGAGATGGATCCGATGGCCCAGCACAGCGTGTTGAGCACGTTCCAGCTGTACTCCTTGCCGTTGAGCTGGTTCGACAGCTTCTCCAACATCTGTGTCTCCGTGTCCTTGTGGTCCAGGTGCGCCAGGTAAATGAGCGTCTCGCGCATGATCTTGTACTGCACCAGCACGTCGTTGTCCTTCAGCGTCTCGCGCACGATGTTCCCGTTCTCATCCTCCACGATGAGCACCTCCTCCGGCTTGGCCATGCGGCTCACCATCAACAGCCGGAGCTGCGACATCGAGCCCGCGTACAGCATGCGCCGCGTCGAGCCGCCGCCGCCGCCGGCGGGGGCGAAGGAAAACTCGGCGCCCCCCCCCGCGGCGTCGCCGTCGCTCTGGTACAGGTCGCACACCAGCACGTGCCAGTAGTCCAGGCACACCTTGAACACCTCCGGCTCGTCCGTGTACGAGATGTTCAGCAGGTACTCTAAGCCCACCAGCAGGTGCGCCTGGTTCTCCTGCGTCTGCTCCAACAAACTCACGTGGTGCTTGAAGAACTGCGTGAGGAAGATGGCGAGGTTCTGGATGTACGCCTGCTCGTCGTCGCCGCCGTTGGCGTACGCCTCGGCAATCTTCACGGACCTCGGCAAAATCTGCTGCAGCTGCGTGATCACCGTGACGTACAGCTTGATGAAGTGCTGGTCGTACTTTTGCTCCACCGCGAGGCCCCCGATCTCGCCCAGGCACTGCAGCGCGACGTTGCGGAACTCCGGGACGGGCGAGAGCTTCAGGAGCGTGTCCAGCAGCGTGCTCTCGAAGATGTACCCGAGCGGGATCCAGCTCAGGAACGCGTGCAGCGTCTGTAGCGTCTGCTGTATCAGCTCCGGCTTCTGCGAGTGCTGCAGCACGAACTCGCACAGCTCGTGGATGATGGGGAAGTCCGTGTTGAGCGCGTTCTTGAGCTCGGTGATTTTCGCTTGCGTGAGCTCGCCGCGCGAAAAGTCGAAAACCTCCTCGGACAGCAAGCGCAGGATGTTCATGCAGTTTTCGCACAGCGACTCGCTCTGCTTCGCCGCGCCCACGAGGTCGGGCACGAACGAGCTCCAACGCTTCGGCCAGTCGTGTTTCAAAATCTGCACCAACACGTTGTTGATTTTGTTGATGAACGCGCGGTCGCGCCGGAACGAGCTCGCGTCCGTCGAGAGCTTGATGATCAAGTTGCTGATGAAGTTTTTGATGCCCTCGCGCTGGTCGTCGGGAAGCGCGTTCCAGCGGTACTTGATCACGCCGTCCATCACCTGCAGCGCGAAGAACTTGGTGTTCGGGTTCTGGCTCTGCTCCAGAATCGCGTCCGCGCGCGTCCACATCAGCTCGTGCTCCTGCAGGGAGGTCATCACCTTCTCAGCCTCGGAGCGCTGCGAAGGAAGAAGGAAAAAAGAGAAAAGTGTCAGAAACGGCGTTTCCCGTTTTCGGTCACTGAAGTCGCGCACGGCGAGGCGCGATCTGCAGGTTTCCACGCTTCGCGAAAGCGTCGCGGGTCTCCTCGGATCTGGGCGTGGAAGGAGCTCCGTCGTGGGTGCCTCGAGGAGGGACCGGCGAAGCGGTCGCCCGGCAGCGTCCGCGCACGCATTGGGGAGAGAGATCGGGCGCGTACCATCGTCGGATCCGCGCCTGGGGTGTAGAAGGCGGCGATGATCTGGTCCAGCATGGGCACATCGAAGGGGACGGCGAAATCCAAAAGCTTCTCCGCGCCGGGGAACGCCATGGCGACCGAGTTCGAAGGGGCTCCCCTTCCTGCGGTTCGACCGGACTCAGTCCCGATTATGTCGCCGACACCTCGATGAGACGACGCGAGGACACCTTCGACGACGCCGTGGACGCGGGTCTCTCGGGTCTCACCGACGGACACGGGTGAGAAACCAGTGACGCGGCGTTCGCAGCCTCGGTTTTAAAACGACGCGCGGCGATCGGTTCGCGACGTCGACGACTTCGGTCGTGCGCTCGTCCGTCTCGCAGAGCACGTCTCCGCGCGACCGTCCTTGGGTCGGCGCCGTGCGTCTCGTGCGCGTGCCCGCGGCGGTGTGTCAGACCGCGGTCGGGGCCGGACGCTGATGTACCACCACAACCCTTCGGCGCTTCGGCGAAAGTTCCCAACGGGACGCGTGAGTCAGCGCACAGGCATTCAGTCTGCCCGTCTCGCACCGGAGGATCGTCCGCCTTTTGACGCCCAAAACGCGCTTTTCGTGATCGGCGCTTTTCGCGAAAAGCAACGAACTCCCCCCGGCGGCGCCATTGGACGCGCGCGCGACTTGACCGAGCGACCTGACCGGCACCTCGGGGCTCTCCACCTCTTTTCGTGACGCCCGGGACAAGATGGCGATGTCCCCCGCGCCCGGCGCGGCGGTTCCCGCCGGCGCGGGCGACCTCGCGGTCGCCGCCGCATTCGCGGCCGGTGCCGATTCCGAGATCGGCAAGCCGCGCGGCGATCGCAGCGACAGCGGCTCGGCGTCATCATCGGACGACGAGCGCGGGAACGACGGCGACGACGTCGTTATCGCACCATCACGACGTCGCCCGATCGCGGCCGGTTCGGACCCCGAGTTCGAGTTCAGCGACGAGGAGACGCGCCGCGCCATCCCGGGGGTGATCCGGGACGGCTCCGATTCCTCCGAGTGGTCCGATTCCAGCGACGACGAGGACGTGGAGGAGCTCGACCTGGCGAACATGCCCAAGTGGCTGGAGGACATCAAGAACAACGTCAAGAGCGACTTCGACGACGACGCCGCGCACGCCGAGCCCCCTCGCACGAAGAACGAAATCGCCGCTGACGCCGTCCCGCCGCCGCCGCCGCCGCCACCCGTCGGCCCGGAGGAGGCGCTCGTCGCCGTCGGCGAGGTCATCAGCGTCGTCGGCGACGTCGTGGTCGTGCAGTCGCTTCCCGGGCTCGAGCCCATGGACGAGGCATCCGTGCTGTGCCTGGAAACCAGGCAGGGCCTGGGCGCCATCGAGGAGGTTTTCGGGCCCGTCGCCGCGCCGCTGTACGCGATGCGCGTGCCCGCCGCGCGTCGCTCGGGAGCCGCTTCCGCGGCGGCGGGGGGGAACGAGGCGGCCGCTGCGGGACGCGAGACGACCGGCGACGACGCGATCGACGACGCGACCGACGTCGGCGATGATGTCACGCCGGACGTGAAGGTGGGCGCGCGCGTGTTCGCGGTGGAGGGCCGCCGGCGCGCGCTCGACACCCGGGGGCTGCGCGCCAAGGGGTACGACAACTCGGGCCAGAACGACGAGGAGGTGGCGGACGACGAGGAGTTCAGCGACGACGAGCGCGAGGCGGAGGCGAAGAGGAAGCGGAAGCAGAAGAAGCGGGGCGCGGAGGGCGACGCGCGAGGGGGGGCGGCCCGCGACGGGGGGCTCGCCGCCGCCGCCGCCGCCGCCGGCGGGGGCGCCGCGCCGGAGTTCCGCGGCGGAGGCCGAGGAGGTCGAGGAGACCGAGGGGGCGGGTACGCGGGCGCGGGGGGGCGTGGGTTCCAGCCCGCGCATCCTCCCGCGATGCAGATGGCGTACATGAACGTGGGTGTTCCCGGAGGGTTCCAGGCGCCGCCCCAGATGGTCCCGCGCGGTCCAATCCCGGCGGTCGCGGGCGGCGGCGCCTTTTTGCCGCCCGGCCATCCGAGCGCGCGTCCGGCGGCGCCCGCGCAGATGATGCACCCGCAGCAGATGCTGTACCAGCCGCAGATGATGCACCAGGCGCCGGGAGTGGCGATGACACCTCCGCCGGGGTTCGTCCCGCAGCCCCCGCCGGCGAACTGGCCGCCGGGCCAGCCCTGGCCGCCCCAGCCGCCGAGAAGTTAACAACGAAAAATATCTTCGAACTCAAGCGCACCGCGAGCGCACGCCCGCGCCCAAGACGCGTTCCGCACTTGCTTCGTTTTCGCGTTCGCCGGCGTTGACTTTTTTCATTGCGCCCCGCGCTTCCCATCGCGGTCCCGATGGCGTCCGCGTCGAGCGACGACGACGGGCGCTCGTTCGGGTCCGAGCCCGACTTCGCGGCGATGTCGAGCCTGCGGCTGGTGGAGGATGACCCCGGCCCGAGCGGGACGCACGT
>Ga0206682_10005115_pt1 | contig 10412 bp, 11 predicted proteins | sample M240m12015metaG_FD_155444 | JGI IMG/M metagenome (GOLD analysis project Ga0206682, IMG submission 155444) | Ammonia-oxidizing marine archaeal communities from Monterey Bay, California, United States - M2 40m 12015 | ecosystem: Environmental > Aquatic > Marine > Intertidal zone | place: USA... | reverse complement strand
ATTTTTTAATATAAATTTAAAATTTTCCCAGAATTCTTTTTTGTGTCCAACAGATTCAGTCATAATATGACTAATTTCATGTAAAGCAACGAATGTTAAAGTATTTTCATCAATAAGTTTACTTCCTTCTTTTGTGGTTGTTGTGCAAAACGCTAATTTCTCTCCTTTATTTTCTGAATATGCAGTAAATTTGCTAGTGGGAAGAGTTTCCATAATCTTTTTAGGATTAAATTTTTTAGTAAGACGTTGGACGTTTTTACGAGTAGGATATTTTTCATCTAAATACTTAACTAATTTTTTAAGTTTTCTGGTTACTTTTGCTAATAAATCGGCGACAAGTTCTAATTTTGGAGTTTCTCTTACGCAATATGTGTTACCATCTTCGTCACTTACAATACATTTAAGGTGGAACATTTCGGATTCAAAAAATATTTTTAAACAAAATCCAATAACAAAAATGGCGACCAAATATCCAAAAACATTTATATCTAGTTTCATAATAATATATATTGATATAAAACAAATTTCAAATATTAATTTGTTTTATATGTAATTTATGTAATTTATGTAATTTATGTAATTTATTGATTACCACAGCCGATTTCTAAAGGTCTGCGCTGCATATCAGGGGCAATTGTAGTTTGGTTCCATGGACCAGTATTTAACTGAGGATTGGCTGGTTCACTTCTAAGTTGTAAGTTAGCGTTTCTTAAACTCTGTCCAACAGTGTTAATACCAATGTGGTGTCCTGCTTTTAATAAACTGACATTTTTAAGATCACCGGCTCCCATAGGATTCAATTTGCTAAACTCACTGTTACCATCTCTTGGGAGGAGTTCACTAGGATCGACAACCTGCTGTTTGGCACAACTAGGAGGCAATCCATATGTATCTGTTGAAGCACCAGCGGCGGATGCATTGGCGGTATTTTGTCCTAAAGGATTTGATGGAACGAAGTTATTTCCTCCTGCGGCACACTGAATTTGACTATCGTCCATTCCTCCTTGTGCCATTGAAACATTATCTGCTGCTTGTGCAGCACTTCCACTATTTTCCATACCACTCATAGACATATCAAATCCCTTAGAGTAAAAATATAAGGCACATACAACAACAATTGCTGCTAAAATCATTAATGTCTGATTGTTCAAAAGTTTCTTCAACATCTTATTAAGATTCATTATATATTAATCTAAACATAAAATATTTTTTGTTTTCGTTGAATTAATTAATTTTTTCTACAAATCTTCAAATTCTTCATCATCACTACTATCAGCAACATCTAACATATATAATTCCTTAATTCTCTTAACTTCTAAATATGCCTTAATAGCATTAATTCTTGCTTTTTTTGCCTTTTCTCTTGCTTTTTTATAAATGTCTAAATAAACATCGGAAGCATTTTTAAGTTTAATAGACTCTTCTTCTGAAATATCTATATTAATTTCTTCTAATTCTGATTTTAATCCTAATTTATTATCTTTATTTTTTTCATTTTTTTCAAAATTTTCTAAACTTTCTTGTTTATTTTTGTCTAAAGTTTCAGGATTTGTTTCTAAAACTTCTTTATTTTCTGAATCTTTTTCGTTTAATTCTTCTTTAACATTTTCTTCCTTTTTTCCTGTTTTATTATCATCATCTTCTGGGGGATTTTGTTTATTTTTTTTATTTTTTACTTCTTTTTCGGTGTTAGTTTCTAAAATAGATTTGTCTGAATCATTATCTAGTATAATATTTTCAGTATTGTATTCGATGTTGTCTTGAGTATCGTCTTGATTATTAATTTTCAAAGTATTTTGTGCATTATATGGTAATATGGTGTCATCATTTGTATTATCTGATACGGTTTCATTTGATACGGTTTCGTCTTTATTTGGTATAAGATCTATTTTCGAGGAAGGATCAGATTTTTTTGTATTAGTTTGAATTAAACATTTACTAAATATAGGTTTTTCATTTAGTATCATAACTTGTCTTAAAAATATTTCTAAATGAAAACTTTGTGATGAAAATTTAAGACCTTTAAGTTCCAACATACAAATAACATTTTTATTTTCGTCAATGTTTTCTAAATGTAATTCATTTTCATTATCATCATAAATTTGTATATTTAATTTATTTAATGACTTATTTTTATAAATAAACGTTCTAATTAAACTATAAGTTCCTTTATATGTTCTAACACTATCATTCCAATTATATTCTATCTCATCTAAACTGGGTTTTTCATGAAACCAATTGTCACCATTATCACAAATAAGATTGCGAACTCTTTCTTGAATAGAGTCTAACCAATTAATAAATACAATATTTTCAGTATTATCTTTAGCAAAAAGTAAATCACAATATATTTGTTTAGAAGTTTTATGAATGCCCTTTTTTGTTTTACATTTTGGTGTTTGAATAACAATAGGTTTATTATTCAACTCTAATATAGCAGAGTATGTTCCTCCTTGTAAGGCTTTAGGTGTTTTAACAGTTATATTATCAAACGGGAAATTTTCATTAGGTAAAAATTCTGAACTCATTAAATCTAATATACAAATTTAACTTTAAATTAATACGCATTTATTTAAATAATTAAAATGTAGATAAAATATAATTTAATGGATATCAAAGAAACATTAATTAATGAATGCATAAGTGTTTTACACAAAGAAGAAGTAAAGCAAGAGTTTAAAGAATTAATGAAACCATTAATTTCTATGTTGATTCAAGAAATATATCCTTATATTTTTTTATCTATTATTTTTGTTTTTATAAGTTTTTTATTAATTTTAGGAATATTTATTTTATTATTGCGTAATAAAAATTTTTTAAATAGAAAACTATAAAATATTTGTATAGTATATAATGGCTAGAAAAACACGTAGAAGATCTCGATCACGCCGCCGCAGACGTCGCCGCAGAGGTGGTTCCGTCACTGGTGCATTAAGAACTGCTTTGTTACCATTTTTACTTTACAAAGGACAAAAACGCATGCAGAAAAGAGTTTCCCGTAGAAAGGGTAGAAAAGGTAAAAAAACTCGCCGCAAACGCCGCAAATAAATTTTTTAAAATAACAATATAAATTTATATTATTATTTTATAGTACGATGAGCAATGAATTTCAGGAAAATATTAAGGAATGGGTGTCGATTGATAATAGAATTAAAAATTTACAGCAAAATGTAAAGGAATTAAGACAAACAAAAAATGATTTAACCGACAATATTTTCCAGTATGCAGAAAATAATAATTTAGAGAATGCTGTTATACAAATCAGCGATGGAAAATTAAAATTTCAAAATGTTAAATCTACATCGCCATTGACATTTGGATTATTAAAGGAGTGTTTAAATGAATGTATTCAAGATAATGAACAGGTAGAAAGTCTAATTCAATATATTAAGAGTAAAAGAACAAGTAGAATAAATTACGATATTAAGAGAACTTATAGAAAAGATGCTTAGAGATATTTAAATAATAAATATATACTTATTCTCCTTAGCATATATGGAAGAGAAACAATTACTGATGTTGACAAATCAAAAATGGAAAACCTATAAAATAGATAAAAAAACGAAGGATTTAATTAAAAGTTTGGATAATATTAGAAAAAAAAATGATAAAAGGAATTTTATTGAGTGGTTAAATAAAAATATAAAATTGTATGAAAATGAAAGAGATGATGAAATATCATTAAAGGTAAAAGATGTTTTAGAAAATTTGATACATGATATAAATGTTATTATGAAAGAGAAGGGAAGAGAAATTCTAAACCAAAAGCAACTTAGAGATACAGTTGCATCTATGATATATAAAGAAAGTTGATATGAATAAGAAAGTTGATATGAATTCTGATTATGAAGGTGAATTTTTAACAAAAGAAGCGTATTTAAAAAATCTTGATGTGCAGGATTTTTTAAATTGTGATGAAACACGAAAAATATTAGATGAGGACAATTATTTTGATTTTGAATTAAATATAAAACCAATATTAGTAAAACTTTTTGAAAGGTATGCAAAAAATTATAATTGTGATATATTTTTAAATAATGATCCTGAAGGAAGAAAAAATAGCGATATATTTTCAGAGATAGTATATGATAATATGTCATGTAAAGATGATTTATCTATTTTTTACGAGTGTCCTAATTTAGCAAAAAAATTACTGACATAAAGCGTATAAAGAAAAAAATTTATTAATTTTATATATATAATGAGTTTTGGCAAGCACTTTAAAGACAGTGATTTTACATTATATGAAAAAGATGGCGATATTTTTAGTTTGCATATGCAATTCAATAACTTTTTTAGAAATCAAAATTTGCCTGCGATGATAGGAGGTGGGAAAAAAAATCATTTAAATGTTAATAATGGATTATCTGTGCCATTGGGTCTTGCATTATTGAATAAACAGGTAGATGTTACTAGTTATCAGGATATTCATAATAGAAAAAAAGAGGGGAGGTCATTAGATGGTGGAGTTTTAAAGGAAGATACATATTCGAAATTACTTAGTTTGGCAGATTTGAGAAATCACAAAAAATCCAATAGAAAAACAAGGAAAAAAGGAATTAAAACAAATAAAAAAAAAATTAAAAAATTAAATATAAGATCCCAAAGAAGAAAAACACGCAAGATTTAAATCATTTTATTAAATAACTTAACAAAATGATTATACTAATTAGTAACCGAATGACAAAAGAAAAATATCAATGTTTGATTTGTTTTGAAAATATAAAATATCCTCCAATATTGGATTTAAATTGTGAGTGTCAATACAATGTTCATTTTAAATGTTATAATAAATGGTGGAAAATGAAGAGAACTTGTATAATTTGTCAAACGCCCGCAGGTAGGGCAAGACCTTATTATAAGTTTAAAGACAAATCAAATTATCATTTTTTATTAGATTTACATCATAAATCAAATAAATCAAATAAATCAAATAAAATGTTAACAATACAAAATATAATACCTAATTTAAATCATCATATTGTTTTTGTAATTTCAGGATTAATAATTGATATAATTTTTTTTGATGTTCATATTATTTTTATTTTGGTTTTTTTAGTATTATATTTTCTATTAATAATACCTTAGATTTGACTCCAGTTTTCGTAATTAAATGGAGAAACCAAAATTTGGCTCAAATTCTTCTTATATTTATCAGTTTTTTGTTTTATTTGTCTCTCATCTTTTGTCAATGGATAAGGTACAGCATTATTCATAATTTTTTGCTCTTCTTCTGAAATACTGGGTTTGGGTCCGTAACAATTGACACCGAAACGCACGCGAGGATTTTTAATATATCCTCCATTTATCCCTGGTCTTCCACAATCATGTTTATGACCTTTAATTTTCTGCAACTTATTCCATGTTGTTTTTTGTGTTGGATAATATGCCATTTGGTCTTTTGACCAACCATAATTGCACCATTCAGCACCACTCTTGTAAGCGCTTTCTATTTGTGAATAAGTTGCAAGATCCCCGCCATATGCTTTACATAATGCGGATGCATCCTCATATGTGTAATCATTTCCTGGTATATTAAAAACTTGATTATTTAAAGAACCAGCATCTCTATTTCCTTCTAAATTAGACAATCCTAAATCTTTTTCTAATTCTTTTACTAAACTATTATTTTTTTTCTGTCCATCTTTTTCTTTTTTTCCTCCAGTTTTTCCACCCTCATATTGCGTTTCAGGATTAATTTGTATATCTACTTCAGGTGTCCCTAAGAATAAATTTTTTACTGCCGTTTTCATATCTATTTGAAAAAAGTATTGTAATCCATTTATTAAAACTAAAAATATAATAAGTCCCCACATGATTACTTCAATAATGGTTAAGCCTAATGATTTTGGTCCTGCACTAGTTGGTGTTCCTGGAGTATACCCTAAATATGAAAAAATGAAAAAGTAAACAATAATAATAACTGTTAAAATAATTAAAACTATTGGATTTGTTTTTGCTAATGAATCATTCATTGAATTATAAACATGTGAAAATCCGTCGCTTGAAGAAACATCTACGTCCATTAATATATTATATATATATATAATTTATTCACTTTTTTTGTTTTCTATAGAAAAAACAATAAGCATATGGAGATTTTAATTTATCTAAATTTGTAAATTCTTCTACTCTTGCATCATTAAATTCGTACCACTTACCATTTGCATTTTTTACATATGCATAGTAATGTCCTCCTCCAGTATTTCCACTATGATTGCAAATACCATATAAATCATATACATAAGAATGTTTATCATAACCGACAACATATTTTGATAAATCTAAATTATCAATAGGAAAATCGATAAATGATTGTTGTTTTTTACCATTGTTTAAAAATCTCTTAATTGTTATGACTAAAATATTTGGTAAACTCCAAAAAAGAATTTGTTTGGTAGCATTTTCTTTTAATTTTGTTTCATCATTAAATATTTTATTATCATCGCCTAATTCCTCAATTTCCGTATATAAATCAAAACAATCTATTAATGTTTTTTTTGAAGAAATTGGCACATTAATATTAAAAAAAGGTTCAGGAATAATATTTTTATAATCACTTTCTTTTGATTTTATTTGTGAAACAGAAATACCATAAAACATATTCAGAAATTCACTATATTCAGTCTTGTACATGGATTTCATCATATTATAACACTTTTCAGCAAGTTCATCGGTTTTTGTTTGAGCCTTACCACTTATTACCATATCTACCTCTCTGCATATAGAATTATGAAAACAATCAAAAACAAAAGATAAAAATTCAGTAAGATCATTTTGAACAAATCCAGTAAAAATAACTCTATCTTTAATTCTTGCCACTTTTTGCATAGCGTTAACAAATCCTCCGGGTGATATTATACAATTTTCACTCCACATTAATTTTCTTAAATTATCCCATTCACATATAATAAGTGAATCGTGTTTTTTATTTAGTCTAGTTTTATATATTTCTTTATCTAAAAATAAATTTAATTCATATGTATGAGAAATACACTGTAATGTACTATTCATAAAACAAGTATTTCCTATATTTGCTAAACCAGTGAGTCCCATATTTTTAAACTGTTTAAACTCTGGATTTTTCATTTCATTTTTTGATAGTTCAACAACTTCGCTCATTATTTAATATTTATAATATTTTACATTTAAACACATTTTAATAAATATTATAAATGAATCGAAGAAGGAGAAATAATGTAGGGGGAAATGTAATTAATACAGATAATGGAACTGTTAATACTGAATCAGTATTAATTCATGAATATATTGGATTGATGACAAATGTATTAAATTGTAATTTACAAGTTACTAGGTCTTTTAATAATAATGTTAGTTCAATTCTAAGTAATGTCAATATTTTATTTGATAATTATTATAGATGGGGAAGGGAACAACATGGGAGGTCCCGAAGTTCTCAGACGACGAGAAACTCTACTGAAAGTATATATAATTGGGGAACATTTCCCACAACATTCAACTCTACCACCGCACCTAGGGAACGTTCATGGGCAGATATAGTTTCTGAAGGTACTACGCGAAGAAGACCACCAACTAGGATGCGAAATAGACGACAGTCTCGCCGTGCTCAAACTACAATTCCTACTACAAGACCACCTGGTAATCTAACAAACAGAGTTATATCAAGACCAAATACATTCCAAACTTTTTTAAATAATACATTACATACTACGGGATTTACCCAATATACTCTTACGCGAGAACAGATAGATGATAGTTTGACAACAATGGCATGGAGTGAAATCAGATCATCAACTGACCAATCAGTTTGCCCAATAAATCAAATAGCATTTGTAGAGGGTGATATGATATGTAGAATTAATGAATGTGGGCATATATTTTCTACAAATGCAATTAATAATTATTTACTTAATTATGATACAAGATGTCCAGTTTGTAGATTAGATTTACGTCAGAATGTTAATTCATCTACATTAGAACAATCAAATACAACTCCTGAGACTACATTTCCTTCTACTAGAACTCCAGCGACTACATTTCCTTCTACTAGAACTCCAGCGACTACATTTCCTTCTACTAGAACTCCAGAGACTACATTTCCTTCTACTAGAACTTCTTCTACTAGAACTCCAGCGACTACAATTCCTTCGACTACATCTAATACAAGAACTCAAACAGAAGATTCATTAACAACTAATATAAATAATGCTGTTAATTTGGCATCTAATGCGTTTGTAAATGAGTTAACTAATAGTCTTTTTGGGACTGCACCTATTCCTGCACAATTAAATGCAGAATATTCTTTATTTTTACCTAATCAAACAGGAAATTCAACATCAACAAATTCCACATTTATTCCTCCAACTCCACCATTAAATTCTAATTCAACATTTACGTGGTCTAATACAACTAATTATGATGCATTATCAAATAATAGTTTTTTTAATACACCGTTAAATACAGAAACAAAAGAAGCAGACGAAACTAAAGAATCGGATGAAACTAAAGAAGCAGATGAAAGTAAAGAAGCAGATGAAAGTAAAGAAGCAGATGAAACTAAAGAAGCAGAAGAAAATACAACAAATGAATATGAAGAAAAGAGTGAAAGTGATGCATCAAGATATATTTCTACATATGTGGAGGGAACATTAAATATACCTGAAAATAATGAGAATGAAGAATTAAACTCAAGCCCTCAAGAAGATGAAAATGAAGAATTAAACTCAAGCCCTCAAGAAGATGAAAATGAAGAATTAAACTCAAGCCCTCAAGAAGATGAAGAAAAAAAATTTGAAAGAATCATAAGTAGTCGAAAATAATTGATGTAATTTAATTAATTTATAAATGAAAATTAATTAAATGTAATTATAAAATTTTTAAATTATTTCCCAAAGAAACTAGTTATAGATTTCTGACCTGTTTTATTATTATTACTTGTTCTTAAAGCATCATTAAATATAATTTCTTTTACATTATCATCTCTTAGTTTGGTTTTTTTCTCAATGAATTTATCTTGATTATCTTTATATTTTATTTTTAATTGGTTTAATTTCTGTTTATAAATTTTTTGTTTTTTTGTTTTTATAAATTCGGTCATTTGTTCCAATACTAAATTAAATATTTGTGTAACAGGTTTCATAATCTGATTTGTTATGTAAAAACTATAATCAGGTTTAAGATTGTTTTTCTTTATGAAATCAGGATGTTCTACACGATCTCCTTGAAGTTTTACTTTACCTTTTGTTTTAATATAAACAAATGGAATTCTAGAGCCTACTGCAGGTTTATTACCACCATCACGTTTTCCCATTCTTTCTGCCAGTACTTTATGGGCGATACCTTCTGGGTTTTTATAAAAACCATTAAGGGATTTAGATATAATTAACTTACTAATATCTATCTTTTCATCTACCATATCTTTTAAATATGATTTAACAAAATCAACCGCTTGATCAACCGATCCTCCTTTCATAAGTATATCAACAACTTCACCATAACAATCTTTTACACAAGGTGCATTATCTCTTCTCTTTAACACAATTCCCATAGATTTCATTTTACATTTATTTGGATTAATTTCATAAAGTTCCCCTACATAACGTTTTTTAGAAAGAAGTAGAAATGGGTCAAAAGTTTTTTCATATTCTAAATCATGAGGTCCTTTTAGAAACTTACTTGCTAATTTTCCTGCTTCTATAGCCAATTCTATCGTAATTTCTAAAGCCTTTTTTCCTATAATAGGAGTTCCATCTAATTCTGTTAAGTTAAACGAAAAGAATACACTATCTGTATCTCCATAAATATATGTTGCATTTGATTTTACCCTTCCATATTTTTTTGTATCTACCTCAATGTCTCCATAACATTCTTCTACAATTCTTTTCGCATACAATAAAAGTTTTCTTCCTGTAGCAGTAGTAGATGCTGCAATATCCTTATCATAAAAACTGCTTGTTTTAGCCCCACTTTGACCATAAAGTGAATTTGCAACAATTTTTTTACTTGCTTGACGCTTATCAAAAACATTTTTCATAAATTCATCATAAGTATCCTCAATGGATGCTATATTCGAATTTTCTACTGTAGTTTTACCCCTAGCCTCAAGTATAGTTGTTTCTTCTTCTGTCTTATTTATAAGTCCACTATAACTTTCACCGCTTTTAGTTGTAACTGTTTTATATTTAATCAACTTTCTTGTTGCTTTTCTAGATGCTAATAATTCCTTCAACACAGTAGGCATAATACCTTTTTCATTGTTTGGAAATTGTGCAAAACGGCATATTTTCTTTCCACAAATAATCTTTTCTGCTTTTGCCTTTGGATTTTTACGAATATATTTATAAGTATCATATGTAATATTCACATATTCATACCCTTCAAGATTATCATAAATAAATTTTCCATCATTATCACGTTCACCAATAATTTTT
>Ga0206682_10005114_pt1 | contig 10416 bp, 5 predicted proteins | sample M240m12015metaG_FD_155444 | JGI IMG/M metagenome (GOLD analysis project Ga0206682, IMG submission 155444) | Ammonia-oxidizing marine archaeal communities from Monterey Bay, California, United States - M2 40m 12015 | ecosystem: Environmental > Aquatic > Marine > Intertidal zone | place: USA... | reverse complement strand
TGTGCCACCACCAGTAAGACCTGTACCTGCAACTACCGATGTAATGTCACCGATGGGTACAGTAGCTATCTGTGTATCTACATAAGCTTTAACCGACTGCTGTGTAGGTACAAGTGTATCTGAGTTAGATGTCATATCATCTTCATCAGCAAAAGCTGTTACACTTATAGTACCATCAGATAATGTACCAAAGTCTAAGGTATTTACAGTGACAGCATTGATTGTGCCACCTTCAACTTTATCACCTGATATTTGATTGTCTGCTAGTGTTAGTGTACCTGCAGATACGTTAAGTGTTTTACCTGAGCCTACTGTAATGTCTGATGTAGCGATAGTAGCACCGTCTATAGTACCACCATTTATGTCTGCTGTATCAGCTACTAAGCTATCTATATTAGCTGTACCATCAAGGTAAAGGTTACGCCACTCTTTAGTTGCTGAACCTAAGTCATATGTACCATCTATATTAGGTATAACATGAGAGTCTACTTCAGCACCTAGTGTGATACTATCAGTATCTGCATCACCTAATGTAATGTCTCCACCTAGTGTGATGTTACCATCTACAGATAAGTTACCTGAGAAGTAACCATCTTTAAACTTAATAGAGTTAGTACCTAAGTCAATATCATTATTAGTTACAGGAACTATTACACCATCTTGAAAGCGTAACTGCTCAACTGAACTAGAGCCTACATCAACAAAGACTCCTACTCTATTATCCGTATCGTTTACTACAACCTTGTTTAAGGGAGTAGTAACACCAGGGTCACCAATCAATCCAATGACAGGGCCTTCTGCCGCTGTACCGTCATGCTTGTGACCAGTAGTGTTTACAAACGCCGCTAGTAACTGGTTATATTCGTCATTAGAGTCTGACGCATTGATAATATCACCATCGGTGTATGTAGACTGTCTTGTATAACCTGCCATTTAATCTTTCTCCTATCGACGTGCCGAAGCGTCAAATTCTAGCTGAAACCCTTTTAGTGAGTAAGGTTCTGAAACTCCATTATCAACAACCCTTAATGCTACAGCAAACCCACTACCTTCTACTGCTTGCCTTACAAGTGGTTGTGATTGACCACCGTATGTAGCTGTACCATAAGCAGATGCACCGTATATAGCAACGACCTTAGTACTGTCAAAGGGGTACGCTGCAGGTCTTGGTATGTTAGGATCTTCATAGTCATAACGTAAAAACAAATCTGCGTTTATTGTACCTTTAGGTGCGTAGTTGATTATCACACGTTGGAAGTTTTTCCTTATACCAGCATCACCCATAGTTAAGTCTGGTGATCTGTAACGACCTATGATAGTCTCTCCATCAAAAGTACTACCTTGTTCTTGCCTGTATACATAACCGTCAAAGCCACCATGTAATACAAAGATAGAACCCTGTTCGTTTAAAGAATCAGTACAGGAGGGTTGTATACCTAGTATCTCACTGTATGTGTAACCCTCTGCTCCTCTGTAGGCTATAACACCTTTAGTTGCGGCTCTTGATCTAGCACTATTGTTTACAAAGAATATTCTGTACTGTGTTTTATCTGGTACTACTACCGCTTCAAACTCATCTACATCTGTATAGACTGAGAATAACTCATGTACAGGAGCAGATATAGTACCTAGTTCAACGTCACCAATCTTCTCTGTACCAGCAACAGTACGTAATCCATCACGGCTTAAGAAAATTATGTCACCAGCAAATTCTTTTATTGTTGATCCATTGATGCAACCAACGTTACGAGATACAGGCTGTAGCTGAAAGTCCGCTATAGTATTACCAACAAGTCTAAAGATACGTTCTTCACAGAAGATAATTAATGTATCACGGAAAGGAAAGATACCAGTTATAGTATCATCTACTCGTATAGAACCTGCACCATTAGCTACACTAAAGTCACTATCTGTGTATGGAGCAGTAAATACCATTTCTTGTGGTGTAGCTGACATACCTGCAAAGAACATAGTATTCTTAAACGATGTAACATACTTAGGGTTAGCAGGTGCTCCTGTACCACTAATATCTGTTACTGTAGTACCGTCATACTTTGTTGCGTTGTTAGCACCATCTGCCCATATAATATGAGGAGTGTTATTAAAGTTATACCTAAAGAAAGTGTATTTGTTTGCGTTAGTTCTACCAGTATCTATTTGTGTCCAAGCACCACTACCACTTGCTGCTTCATATATTTTCTCACCTCTTGCAGCTATAACTTTATCATTACCTGCGAAGTAAGCTGACATGAGAACTGGCTCAGTAGAAGATGTTGTTTGAGGGACTACATTAGTATTCCACTTGTCATAACCGTTAATACGCCTATAACCACCTGTAATATCAGCTTCAAAGTTTTGTAACTCTAAGGCCATTCCAGCTTCCATAGTAAAAGTAGAACGGTCTAATACTAGACCACCTTTACACGGAAATACAAACGGATTAATTCCTGATTGATCTGCCATTATTTAACCTAGTATATTACTGTTGAATAGATATAGTCTGTTCTATTACCAAGTAAGCTTCTCATGTTTTTAATACCATCTTCAAATCTTTGAAAGTTTAACTGGTGTTGTTGTGTTTCACCACGGTATTGATAGCCATATGCAGTTGCACCATCTACAATAACAGACCTGTACTGCTCAGGTATTAAAGGGACATCGCCACCTTCAGATAATGTAGTACCATAACCATAATATTCATAACGTAGTGAATAAGCTTTATTAGGATATGGGTATAGACCGTAGTTATTATCAGGTGTTCTAAATACATAACGAGGTACTGAACCTGCATCGCTAGTATCTTCTTGGTCTATATATTTATTTAGGTAGTCTTTGTAATCTAATAGTATTAGTTTACCTCCAGCTGCACCTAAGTTATCATCTTTAACCAAACGAAATGTATCGTAGTCAACATGCTTAGAAGTTGAAGGGGGTGTATATCTTGTAGTACCAGCAACTAATGTATCTGTTTGTGTAGCGTGGTTATAAGGCCAACTAAACTCACTGGTATTAATATAGTCTATTGCATCATTGACTGCATTCTTACATTGAATCTGAAAACCTCTAGCTGTAGCAAAACCACCAACAGACAAAGGCACTTCGTTAAAACGTGCTATAACTTCATTTGTTATGTCTAAGTATGTGTATGGCATTAGTAGCGACTTTCAGATTAAATGTACATAAAGGGGCTAGTATAAAACCAGCCCCAATATTAAGTTTTATTACGCAGCGTTGTAGTGCGCTGTGACTAATGCTTCTGGGCGAAGAATCTTGCGTCCGTAAAGATGCATACCGCGAACGATGTCAGCGAATGAATCTGGGTCACGATAATTCTCGACCTTGTTGATCTGCTCAGCAGAAGCAACAGCATCGTCTTGACCAGCTACGATAACACCAAAGTTTACGTCTTGTGCTAATGCACCAGAAGTTCCAGCACCTGTACCCTTAGCAGGTAAAGAGTTGGATTGGTAAATACGGAAGCCGTGTAGGTTGTTTAAGACCAAGCCATTTTGTAGACCTGCTCCACCGAAGTCAGCATTCAACATACGTGAATCTTCGTCTTTGAGCATCTCAATAAATACCGGGTCTAATACCAGCCATCTACCTCTTGAGTCAACATTTGCTTGATCCATCTGACGTGCCATACGAGCAACCACTGTCAAAGGTGAAACAGTCGCTGTAGACAACGCTGTTGCGCCTGGAAGACGTGGAGCCAATGGGATTGAATCGCCACTAGCATATGCTGTTGAAGCAGAGTCAGCAGAACCCAATGAACCGAAGTCCGTTGCGTCCAAATGGTTAGCAGTTAAAAACTCACCTGTTAGGTTTCCAGCTGTGTCGTGCTGTGCATCACCTGATGTTGCGGTAATGTAAGCACCTGCAGTTGTGTGACCTGACATGTATGATAGAATGTCTGCGTCCATTGAGTCAGCCATTTTAAATGCTGCACGGTCAGCAGCTAAGCTAACGTAGTCAACATTTGAGAATTGGTCCTCGATGTCATCCATCTTGAACGCAAAGTAGTTAGCTTTGTCAATAGTCAAAGAGAAGTCTTCATCATTCAACTTTTCAACAGAGATAGCTGTGTGACGCTCAAGAGCGTTTACAGTCACATCTGGTTCTTTTTGAATGCGAACAACGTCGCCTTGGTTTGCAATCTCACCAAAGTAAGAGTTATTAGTGATTGCGTTAGCTACAGCTGCACGACGAAGTGCGATCTGTGCTTGTTTTGAGTAGATAATCGGGGAAAAGTTTCCGTTAAATCCACCACTTGCGGAAGTAATAGCCATAGTTAATTCTCCTTATAGATATGGCGTGACATTTTACGCTTCATACCAACTAAAGAGGCTCTTCTTAATAGGGTAGTCAGCTTTGCTCTGGGGACTGCCATCCTTTGAGCGCTGGGCCTTTAGTCTTGAGGTAGTTCTTTTTTGTGGCTAGAGCTTAGTTATAAGCATGTACAGGTAGTTGATACCTAACACTGTACATGCCCCTAGTTGTATTCATCTTTAAGCAGATGTCAACTATTTCTTTGATAAATCGTAAATAAATTTACCTTTACGTTGAGCGTCCATTATTTCTTCTTGACGCTTCTCATATTCTTTGATGCTCATCTTAGCAATCTGTGACTCACGTAAGTAAGTTGAGCTATCGTCTGACTCTGGTGCAGCTGAGCGTTTACTCTTTACAGAACTTGCTGCGCCCTTATCAGATGTATTAGCTTTCTTTGTAACAATACCTTTATCAGATTTGTACAAGTCAATAACACGGGATACAGACTTAGCATCGTCTACATTCTCATAGAGAGCATCTTGTACCCACTTAGGTTGATTGTCTGCCCATGTATGGAAAGCATCATCTTCTCTGATAGATACAAAGTCAGGATGCATATGTATTAACTCAGCTTCAGCTTTCTCTCGCTTAGCACTAGAGCGTAACTCTTCTATTTCAGCAAGACGTGCATCCAAAGTAGAAGACTTCTTATCTGCTTCTTTTGCTGCAATAGCTTCTACAATACCTGCAACATCTGGGAATTTCTTAGCCCATGCTTCAATCTCTTCTTCTGACTTAGGAAGTACAAGCTCATTCTTTGTTGCTGCATCTAATTGTTTCTCTAGCTTATCTAGCTTAGCAGTAAAGTCTTTCTCTTTATCCTGCATGTGTCGGCGTAAATCACCATACCGCTTCTTAAAGTTTTTCTCTTCACTACTTAACTCGGTATCATCTTCTTGTGCTTCACCTTGGGGTTCTTCTTCTTGTTCGGTACTACTCTCTGTCTGAACTTTGGGTTCGACAGGATCTTCGCTACTGGGTTGCGCCTCAACAGCTTCTTCTGTTTCATCTGTCTCGCCACGTGCTTGCTTTAGCAGTGCCTCTAGTTCTTCTTGATCACGCTTAACACGTGCGTCATTTCTTTGATGTGAAGCCGATGTAGTTTTAATCGGCGTAGTTTCTTGTGGCTCTTGTATCATGTTGTACTCCTTATGATGGGGCCAGCCTAAGCTGGGTAGCCTTATTGTTATATGAAGTTTTTGTAGTTACTTCTTCTTCTTTTTGGTTTTCTTCTTGGAGGCTAAACCGCCTTCTTTAAAACCTGTTACAGGTCTGCCTCTAGCAATATCTGACATTTTCTGGGATGCTTTTCTACCTTCTGATCTAATTTTACTTATCTCAGAAGCTGAAGCACCTCTTCTTTTTGCCTTAGCAGCAACAGTGTTAGTTGCAATCATAGATGACTTATACTGATCTCTGCCTCGTTGAGCAGCTGCCTCTGCCTCTTGTGCTCGTTTAGCCTCGGCGGCTTGAGCAGCACTAATTGCTGCAGCCTCTTCTTCTGCTTTACGTTTATCTCTAAGATCTCGGAATTGTTGAGATGTAATTGGGTCTCCGTATGGGTTATCATACAGAAGAGATGTAGTTATATTATTAGGATCTGTTTCATCTACTATAGGTTTTGATACAAAAGCCTTCTTACTTTCTGGGACTATTGGCTCTGGTACGTATACTTCTGGTTCTTTAACCTTCTCTAGAGCTTCTCCATATGTAAGCGTTGGAGTGAAGTCTTTACCTTCTTGATCTGCAAAAGACTCGCTGGCTCCAAAGCTTCCTGTTTTTAAGAACTCTAAGAAATCTCCGTCATTAGCTGAGCCAGGTTTAGATGCAAACTCACTACCTTCTTCTAGAGATATGTCAGCTATTTTTACAAATACATCTCTGTCTGCTGGATCTCCGTAACCAAGTTCAGTTGCTATAATAGTATCTTGACCTAAGTTATTATCTTCACCTTCCCCTGTATATCTTCTACCTAAGACAGGAGCACCGTCACTGCCTTTTACATCCATCTCATACCACTCAAAGCCATCACCAGCATACACACCATCCCTAGTGACCTGACCATAAGATTCAAACTTTGTTTTTTCTCTGGTTACAGGATCTGTATATGTAGAAACTTTACCTGTTGTAGGAGCTATTATTTCTGCCTCTGTTGGTAGCTTTGTTTCTGGTTGATCCATACCCATTATGGCAGGGTCACCAGAAGAAATAGCTCCTTCAGTAGGTGTTATATTTTTAGTAATATCACCTTCAAAGTCGTACACCTCACCAGCTTCAATATCCATCTTCATAGCTACTTCTTTTGCTTTTACTTCATCGTCAGTCTCTGGGAAGAACTCATTTTTTAGTGCTCCATATACACGTGTAATCAGACCAGGTTTACCTTTCTTGGATGCCTCTAATAAACCTTCAAGAACGGCTCTATCTGCTGTAGATGTTTCTTCTGCTGCAATCCTACGTTCTATTTCTTTGTCTAATCTTCTAGCACTATCCATCATAGCACCCTTAACAAATAGACCTAGTAAAGGATTAATAGCACCTGCACCAAATGCTATTGCTGTAGATTTGGCCGAGTTTTGATCTTCTAACATCTTAGCAATATCGTCTGTAGTAAGCTCTTTATAATTTATAGGATCTGGTGCTGGCATTGGTCTTGAGCTTCTGTCGCGTCCACTAGGAGTTACAACCTGTGGTTCTGGTTGTGCTGCAGTAGTAGCAGTAGTTGTAGTATCTGCAGTATCCTCAACTTGTAGTGTATAGCCTGGAGGTATAGACGTTTGAGGGTTACCATCAATAAATGTAATATATATTGTGTGTCCAGCCTCATTAACATATGTACGTACTTCTACACTAGGTGCACTACCTGCTACTTCATATCCTGCACTAATACCTTCACTACCTAAGCCCAGCGCACCCATACTAGCATAACCCTCATCACCGGGTGAAAGAGCATAACCACCCTCGTTCATTGTCATAGGTTGACCATCATCTTCTACTTCTAGTTCAGATATATCAAACATCATATCCATATCAGGTTCGTCTACAGGCTCACCACCAATACGTCCGTTCTCAGCCATATCTTGATACCCAAACTTAGCCTTAGCACGTAAGTTTTCAAAGAACCTAACACCGTAGAAGCGTACTACGTCAGCAGGTACGACATATTCACCTTCACTTAGTTGTGCAGGTATATCGTCACGAACCTCTTTTGCAGTAGAACCTATGGGAACTTCGTTTCCTGACACAGGGTCAATACCTTGAGTGTTGTCTGGTACTGTATCTAAGTCTACGCTACCGCCCAGTGCGAAAGCTGTTTTTGTTTGTTCATCCATTATTGTGCCACCTTCTGCATAGCCTTTGTTGGGTAGTTTATGTACAGTAACTCCTGCTGCACCTAACTTATTATTAGTAATATCAAAACCTTCACCCAATGTTTCTTGTATATATAATTTTAGTTCTGGTTGTGTAAAACCTTTTTGATATGTGTCTTTTGTAGTAATAATAGACATCTCTTCTGGGCCAGGTTTACCTTTTGCAGACATAACATCTCTACCTCTAGTAGTAATAACAGCCCTACCATCTGGTTCTAAAATACGGCCTATGTCTTTTACTATTGTATCTCTTACATCTTTAGGTACTACATTAAGCACATTTAGGTTAGTTAATTTTTTGTAGGACTCAGAGGGTATATCAGAAGGATCTGTAAAGTCAGGGTTAAAATCTTTTTTAGGAAAAGGTTCGTACGTATCAAAGTCTAATTCTTTTTTAGATAAACCTAAACCTGCACCAAAATCTAATGTCTTACCATCTCCTGCTAATTCTGTTAGAAGATTATCAGCTTTCTTATAAGTGGGTAGTGTTCCTGCTATTTGAGTACGTGCTGAGTTTTCTGCAGGAGGTAAGTCTGTACTCAAAACTTTTTTAGGACCATCCATTATAGGAGTGTTTCTTTGTTTTAATGCATCTAAATATACAGAACTTGTAGATCCATCGGGTGTTTCCATGTTAAGTCTGGCTATATAGTAATCACCGTCTTTTTCTATAAAGTTAAACTTGATACCTAAGTTTTTTTCAATTCTTTTTAGGTTTGGATTTTCTAGTCTTGTTTTATCTAAGCTATAACCTGTAATTTTATAAGGAGGTAAAAGTTCACCTTTAGAGTTTTTACTTTCTACCCGTACACCTTTTGTATATTTATCAAAGTAACCTGTGTCGTATAATTCTTTTGTAAGGTTTGCTTTTTTAGTAGCTATATTTTGAACATCAGACATTAGATTTGTTTTGAAATCTTTTAAATCTTTTTCTTCTTTTTTCTTTGTAAACGAAATTATCTTAGGTTCATCTACACTATTAGCCGCTTTAGGAGTAAAACTAATATTACCACCTGTACTACCTAAAGTATTAGGATCTACCTTAATACGCTTAGCTACATCAAAAACTTCTTTAGCTCCAGTTTTAATAGCTTTAGCAGCAGCATCTCCTACACCAGGAACAAGACCTACAATAGCAGCACCGCCCAGCGCACCAGCTAAATAATAGTTAGGCTCATCTTTTTTTAGTTCGTCATATACTTCCTTAGCAGCCATAGCATCACCAATAATAGGTGTCATACTAGCAACAAAGGTAGTTGCATCCTTTAAGGATATCTCTGGAGTATCAACTTTTAATGTATCTGCATAATCACTCCACTGATCGGTAGTTCCACCTTGAAATACTTCTTCAGTTTGATTATCTAAGTCATCCATTTACTTTATCCCTCAAGTACTGTAGTTGTCGTAAAGCACGTATAGCACCCTGATGCCTGTATAGTTCAGCAGTATCTGTAACAGTTTCCATACTACGATGTTGTGTAGAGATACGCTCCTCTAACTCAGAGAGAAACGATTCCCACGATATCTGATTGTTTACAAAACTCTTAAGAGACATTGCCACTAAATCCTTGCTCGCCTGGAACTGGTGCTGTACCCATACCTATCTGTCCACCTCCACCGCCTGATGTGTCCTGTACGCCTCCCTGAGGTGTCTGTGGCGCTTGTTGGCCTCCCTCAGGTGCTGGTACACCCTCAGGTGCTTCTGGAGGCTGTGCTGGTTGCTGGAAGCCTTTGAGGATCTCAGCTTGGATAGCAGCATCAGCCATAGAGTTAGTAACCTTATCAGGATCAAGATCCATAGACTTAGCAATCTCACGTATAATATAATCCATCTTAGCAAAAGGAGCTAGTACTGGATTCTGTGCAACTTGTAAGAACTGCATTAAGCGCTGGGATCTTACTTCGTTAGCCATTAAGCTTTCTGTACCTGACGCTTGTACTTCTAAGTCACCACGTATTTGTTCATCAAAGTCAAACTGCATGTTGAAAGAGAAGAAAGCTTTACCTAAGGGGCGAAGCAAATAGTCATCCACGTTTTTAACTACTGTACGAATAGAACCGTTAGCAGCGGACATAAGCATACTAATACCTGAGGCTGTACGCCCAACGCCTGATACACCTGTTTGACCATGTGCAAAGCTAGGGAAGCCAGTACTCTCATCTGCTAGTACTCTTGCCTTATCAAAGAGTTGCATATTTTCTTGTGCAACATTTGGGAACTTAGTACCAAAGATAGCTTGTCCTGGTGCACCCCCAGCCCTGCGGAAGACCTTGCCCGGGTATACAGATAAGTCTTGTCCCGGTGTTAAGTTGGTCTCATCTACTTCTATAATAAGATTACCAGATAATGCAGCATTGTCAATAGCCATACGCATAAAGCCATTCATCAATGTTTGTGTATCGTCCATGTTCTCAGCAATACCTACACCAAAGAAGCTGTAAGGGTTATGCTCGTAAGGAACAGCATAGTAAGGTATACGTGTAGGTTTGAATGGGTTTAGTACAAATCGTAGTACTTCACCATTACATGTCCAAACATTACAGTTAACCTCATCTAAGTCTTTCAACTCGCTGGGTATCTTAACCCCATGCTCTTCAAGTAGTTGAATATCTACGTAACCCCAGAACTCTAATACTTCCCAACGCTCAGAGGTTGGTTGTGTATCATCATCCTCCATAGTCATTTCCCAGTATTTCTGTATATAGTCAGCAC
>Ga0206682_10005113_pt1 | contig 10417 bp, 8 predicted proteins | sample M240m12015metaG_FD_155444 | JGI IMG/M metagenome (GOLD analysis project Ga0206682, IMG submission 155444) | Ammonia-oxidizing marine archaeal communities from Monterey Bay, California, United States - M2 40m 12015 | ecosystem: Environmental > Aquatic > Marine > Intertidal zone | place: USA... | reverse complement strand
ACCTCACTTAGCTCAGTTGGTAGAGCACCTGACTGTAGTTGTGTAAACAAACCGTCTCAGCAGACATCAGGGTGTCCCCGGTTCAAGTCCGGGAGTGGGGACCAACATCCAACATGAATAGTTCATGATTTTCATTGCGGATTAGCAAGAATACAAATTTAATAACCATAGCGTCGTTTTTCTCCATTAATCTGGGGATCGTGTGTTTTGACATGTGTCAAAGCCGAAATTGTCTTGAAAAGAAGAAGAATGAACCATTCATGTTTCAGGATTCAGTAGGAGTATGCTCTCATGCCAAATCGTAGTCCAATACTTCTCTCCGCTTCATGTCATATTCAATCACTGGATTGAGTGAACGGAATTCATCTCCTCGGTGTGACAATGCAATAACCTGAATCTTGCCTTCATGTATGGCGCGATTAAAGCGTTCCATGAGCAAAGACACCCGATGACGATCGACGTGGCCCTGTGATTCATCCATCACGATTGTAACCGGCGGAAAATCCGGGTTGTTTTCACTCGATGTTTCGTAAATATGAGTAGCAACGGCGAGTCGAATCAATGCATGGATCACTTGTTGGAGACCGTGAGAACCAGCGTGTTCACCTGGGAGGAAAGTATCCAATGGGCCTCCAATTTCGAGTACCTCAAGCCGTTCGTTAAGCCGAACATCCGTCCACTTCCCTTCTGTTACTGCATGCAACCACGATTGCACTTTGTCTCGAATAGGAGCCGTCTCTATGCTCGTTGCTTCTGTGAGTTTTTGTCTGAGCCGATTAGCGAGAGAATCCTTTGCTCGAACAGAAAGTTCATACCGATGCAATTCGATTGAATCCAATCGCATCGCTTCAGTCTTGTCATGTACTTTGGAATTGATGTCTTCATCAAAGGCAACCTCAAGATTTGATTTCAGCTGGGCTAAATCAATCTGTAGATCGCTCAATTCCTTGTTTGCTCGAGTTTTGTTCTTCAGAAGTCGCTGATGCTCAGTGACTCTTGCAGTTCGCTTGAGCTCCTCACTTCCCTCAATTTGATTGAGCAACCGTTGTGTATCAGCAAGGCGCTTCTTCGCATTCTCTAGATGACCTGAACGGGTTTTCATTGATCCATTCTCATCGATTGCTTTGGTACGTTCTGCGTCATAAACGCTTACACGTGCTTCAATAGCCATACGTTCAGTGGTCAATTTATCCGCTTGAGTTCTGGCCGTTGTGATGAGAAGTTCTTGTTGTCGGCGCTTTTCATCGACTCCGTCAATCTGAGTTTGAATACGTTCGACCGAATCCGAAAGTTCGCTGACTTGTGCCTCAAGTGCCTCAACTGGCAACTTGGGGGGTTCGGCTGGAATGCCTTCGCGAAGAGAATCGATTTTTTGCTGAAGTTCATCCAGTTTCGGATGATCTCCTAGAATATCGCTCAATCGTTCGAATTCGCTACTACGTTGCATTTCCTGCGAGATTTCTGTGGCCAAACTCTCGATTGATTCATGTCCAAATCCTAATAGATTCTGCATTAATTCGAGATGCTTTTTCACATGATTGTCAGTTTCTGTCGCGGACGTTGAACGTACGATCACATCCTTGTTATCTGATGTACGAATGCTGATTTCATCTAGCAGAGGAATGCCTTCAGACTTGTCGCCAAGTGAATGGCCATCGATGACAATGTCTGCGTTGAATCCTTCTGATACATCTACGACCCATGCGCTCGAATCTCTTTGAACCTGAAGAACACTCTCAGTCAATTTCAACTGAGTGTGAAGATCTCTCATGATTGTCAATTGCTCATCATCAAGCACTTCGTCTTCTTTTAGCAACTTGTTGAGATCGTCTGTACTCTTCGAAACAACTTCATACGCCTGATTAGCCTTCATGAATTCATCGTATCTCTTTGCTGAATCCAACATGCCTTTGGTGGAAGCGAGCGATTGTCTTGCCTCTCTAAGTTCCGCCTTGAGGATTCCCAACTCCTTGTCGTTCTCTCTCTGCTCGTTCACCAAATCATCTTTGTGGATTACAGCAAGCGTTTCATCCTTGATTGAGCTGGAAGCATTTTCCTTCTCTGTCCGAAGATTTGTTTCGATATCGTTCAAGTGATTTACAGATGAGGCTGCAATTTCAACCTCGCGTTCTTGACTGTCACGTTCGACTTCTAAGCGCTGTTTTTCTTGCGCAAGTTGGGTATTTTCTTCAACACCTCCTTCCTGATTAAACACGTCCCATTCAGCATCGGCCTCCTCGGCATGCTGTTCCGCTTTCTCCAACTTGCTTTCGGTGCGACCGATTTCCTCGAGCCAATTCGAGAACTCCTCGGACCGTTGCTCAAGTTCATGAACTCCTTTTCTCAAATTCTCGTTGTTGTCTATTCGAATTTTGAATTCTCCAGTCGGATCACGTCTGTCAGACGTCAACAGGCCTTGTAAATTCGTTGTCAGGTCCTCGAGGAGCTGGCTGCCCTCATGATCGACACTGTGTTCCAGTCCAAGAGAATCTATGCCACTTTGTCGAGCCGGAGCGATTGAATCCATCCCTTGTGGCGCAAGTAACCAAGCCAATAGGCCCCAAGATTCGGGGCTCTCCTCGTTGGAGCGAGAATTCCCTTTTCTCGCACCGATGAGTTCCAAAATCTTCTCATCTGCTATCTTGCCGCGTTCGAGAAGTTCTTTGTCATCGCCAACGCCTGAGAACAATTCGGATGAATTCTTCACTCGTTTTGCATTTGCTCCTCTTCGTTGTTTGATGATGGTGTATTTCTCTCCATTAATCAACAATTCAACCTCAACCTTGGCGACTTCTCCAGAACTATCAGTGTAATAATTGACCCAATTGCTAGTGGCTTGGCCACCTCGGTCGTGAATCTCGAACAGAGCATAGCGAAGTGCCGAGAAGGTGGATGATTTTCCACTTTCATTCGGTCCAGTGATAAGGCATGAACGCCCATGCTCAGAACCATCACAAAAATCGATGAGAACTGGGTTATCGTGTGGAATCGCCTTCCAGCCACTGACCTTGATTAAGAGAATATGTAATGATGCTACCATTAGTTCACCTCCTCCATTAACCCCGAGTCACGAAGACAGCGCCAAAATTCGACGAGTTCGGCCTGAAGATGTGTAAGTCTTGATTCATCCGTTGTCGAATCGATTTCGTTCAAGATATCTTCTTGCACTGAGTTGAGCATCGGTGGCAAGGATATTTTCTCTTGCATCGCTGCAATGTCTATCGTTTGTCGTATTCCTGAAACATCAATTTCTAAGAAGCCAAAACGTGGTTGTGCTGCGTCCTCAAATCGAGGAATCGTATCCGTCAAGAACATCAAATCAGCCTCTCCTGTTAAGATCAAATGTAGGAAATCACAACCTTCTTCGCGAATTGAATCAACTTTTGCAAGGAGCATGTCTTCGGTATATCCTTCGACATCAAATTGTTCCCTTTTCCAGATCAGTTGTCCGGTTTTGAGTTTCGTGAAGGATGGTAATTGTCCTTTTTCGATTTCTACAAGTGCAACATAACCAGCTTCACGTTCACCAAATTTCGTCTGTTCGTGTGTCCCAGGGTACAACGCATTGTCTTGAACTTCCGTCCATGAGTGCCAATGGCCTAAGATGCAAAGGTCATACCCTTTCTGTTTGACATTTGAGGTGTCAATTGGAAGTTTTGCTTTCACCTCATGCGAGGATGTAGAGAAATCCATGTACGAAACATCATGAGCATGAGCCATGACAACGTGTATTCGATCATCACCGTTGACATCACGTAGCAGCCCATCGTAAGGTTCAAGCTCATGTTTGTGGTGAACTGGCAGCGGGTGCAAGACAAAGTCTCCGATATCAATCTCGTCGTATTTATCATAAATGTGTAAATGGCTGATGCTTGTCAATTCAGGCTGTGACCATACACTCCCATGGCCGCACAAATCGTGGTTTCCTGGAATGATGTGTACATCCACAGTGTTGTTCTCGTGTAGAATACGTGCGACGTCCGAAATGAGTGCTTTCCGTGGATTTGCGACTTCAAACAAATCACCTGCTGCAAGGATAGCGTTTACTTGATGTTCCTCCCCTAATTTGAGGAGGTAATCCAATGCCTTCAGACGTGCATCATAGAGCATGTCTTTTGCTCGTTTGTTGAGCTTGTGTGCACGCATGTCAAGTTGCCAGTCCGCAGTTGCCAGTATTTTGACCATCATTCATCACCGTCCGCTCGTCGCTTTCGCTCGAGCATTGATGGTCCCAGCAAAGCATCCGTCTGCTTAACCCATTGATTCCACCCGTTAAGAACTTGGCTGTAACGATCTTTGTTCGATTCGCCATCATAGAATTCGTGTGTTTCAGATACAGCAAAATCCGTTGGGGCATGCATCAGTTGAATCACCTCGCTCTTGATGAGCTCGTTGCCAATTTGGTTTGCGTAACAAAGAGGCAGGGCCACAAACAAGATGTGACCTTCCTTCTCTTGCAGCATTCCTTGAACTGAACGAGCGCAAAGGAAACCCTCCTCTTCGTGACCGTTTGAAATCCCTGGGATGGACTCGTATTCCTCCTCATCCTCTTCAAGATCTTCGATCAAAGCAAAGTCATGCTCGAGTAAACCATGTCCCAAGTGAATCCAAGCGGTTGGATTCTCATTGCCCTTGAAGGCATCTGAGATGTTTGCCTCGAATCGAATCTTGAGCCGATAAAAATCACTATCCTCTTCGAGAACCTTCGAACATTCCAGCTGGCGATAGATGTGTGCAATTGTTTCGATTGCGGTCATGAGCCCATGGCTGTAAGGGTAGGCGATCATATCCTCAAGCGAGTTGAATCTCAATTCCCCGTTGCTTTTGGTTTCGACTCCAGTGATCACAAAATCACCGTTGTAAACACCATCTCCAACCGTAATAAAACCATCAACATCCATCTGGTTTGGATGCATCCAGCAAACGGCCTTTTCTCGTTCTGTCTTCGTTTGTTCATTCTTGTTGTGCACATTCTTCATTGTTTCACTTCCTTTTTCAAATTCCATACAATCGACCTCTTCCGTTCGCTCCACTGTATGTTTGTCCTTTCCACCCTGTCCCGTAGGAATTGGTGTGACAATCGCCGATCCGTACTCGATGTGGTGTAGTTACAGCGCCACATTTCCGGCACTTCATCAAATCAGCAGGGATTTTGCTGCGTGTCCGATGAGGTTTTGCTTTGCCTTCATCGACCTTCTTTTCGACAGCAGATGGTGTCTTCTCCTTGACCTCGGACATCTGCAACGTCTTTGCCTCAACTGGCATCTGTTGCATTTTCTTTTCCTTAATTGGTTTCGGCAATGGTTGCTCACCGAAGGAAATCTTGTCTCTTGGGTGCGCTTGCCGGTGCTGGCTCTTCTTTTCATTCAATATCTTCATTTCTTCTTCATCTCCTTTACAATTTGTAGTTGAATCTCTTTGGGTGACTCGACGCTCTCGATGCCAACCTCGATGATATCGCCCACCACGAGATTATCGACTTGATGACCGTAGACACCACCGACGACATCAGGGGCAATTTGTACGAGCGCCAATGAATGGTTGATGTACGATACAACACCATATGTCGTATTTCCAACAGCATTGATTAGAACTTCGTATCGGGATGCAGCTTCGCTGCGATCAATCAAAGAGGCCAAACCAGATCGTGTTGTGCCAACAAATTGTTGGCGAAATTGCCGATCAGAACCAAACCAGAGCGTCCAAGCCGTTCCAGCATAAATGGACTGCATTCGCCCTGGTTGAAGCAGCTTTAACTGCTGTTCATTGCTGATTTCAGCCCATTCATACGCATGGCGCATCAAGCCGAAGAGTTTGTACTTCGGCGTCTTGAACAACCAGCGTAACCACCAGCGTCGAACATCGACAGTTTTGATAACATCGTATTCGCTTCGGAGGCTTGAAATCAACCCATCTTCGACATCGCCGAATTTGATACAAGAATCTGTTTTGACGATATCCCAAGTCGGAAGATTACGAATGAAGGCATCCATCTCCTCCGTTGTCGTGGATGAATGGAATCCACCGTTGAATTCGTGTAGGACGCTACACAGGAGGTCCTGGTGCATGTAAGGGAAGACAACTGAACCTCCTGTATTTTGCTCATCAGCAATGGATGACTCAGGATGCGTCATGAAATTGACGCCGATGATGGCTGGACACGCCTCGCCTGTCGCATCGACGTACATGTGGCGTAAATCTGAAGCAATTTCGTCGATTTCCTTAGGATCAAATCGAACAGATTCTTTGGCGTCTTGGACGTAGAATCCGGTTTCCTCTTTGAACGTTACAGTCCCATAGAGGTGCTTCAATTCAGCGACAAGAACCACATTGCTCATGACGATTGCAAGATCGACTTCTCGACGTTGACGGCCGTTGTAATTACGGTGGATTCGTACATTCCTGTGTACGTTGAGAACGCCCGGCATAGATTCAATCTGCTTTGCAAACGCCTCCTCGTGCGTATGAATCACGGGTCGACGGATGTTCACGATGCCCAACCTCCTTGGTGACGTAACTCGGTCAAATCCACGCCAAACAGAGATCGTCGTCCGATTCCATGAACCGGACAATCTGAACACGACACAGAAGGAGTACTTGCGCAGATGCAAAAGCGGAGATCGACATCGAAACGTGAAGAATTGACAATGACAGGGTGGCTCGTCCAGTGGGGACTGTAGTCCACGGAATCTTGTGGCTCATTCTGGAGCATCAGTATGCATGCGCGACAGACCCATTCGCCCTCGACATCAACAATAGCAACATCTGAACAACAAGCTTGACAATTAATTCCCTTCAAAGCCCCACCTCCTCTGCAGGTTCAAGAACTGTGAAGCATCGTTGGACATCAGCAAGTGCATCAACAAGGTCCTCCACCATGCTATACCGTTCGAATTCGACAGAACCGCCATTCACAGCGGCTTCAAATAGCTCATTCAGGATAGATGAATAGGCTCGCAATGCGTCGCTTAAAGAATCTGAGAGAGACAAGAATCCTGGAGGGGTCGCCGGCTGGTGCATGCTTATCCGACCCCTTGGGTCTACTTAACTGGATCGCCGTTTCAACGTATCGGAATTTCAATATATTGAGATGTTTTTGCAATTATAGCGTTAAAAAATTTAGAAACTAATCATACTAGAATGTGTAAAAATTAAACAAACAATTGATATATTGTAGCATTTTAGCATCAAATATGGACAGAGATGAACGCCTGAGGTTTCTGTTGTTGAAAGAGAATAATTTCATTCAAGAAATGTATGAAAATTATTTCGAAAATAGAGAATCTTTTGGAGATATAAAGAGATTTATTCTTGGATATTTTCGATTGAATAACGACAAACTTCTCCGTTCCGCTGCATTGGAAGAATTTAGGGAATCTTTTCAATCAGATCCAACAACAACGGTTTCTTTTCTATCAGCATTAGCGCGGTATCTTAAGAACGATTTGAATTTTAAATCAGATTCGCACAGTTCTGAGTACGTTGAATATCAGAAAATCCTCAGAGAAGTAGTGTATCAATCCTTTTCCATTTTCTCTTGCCAATATCAATCCGATTTAGAACTAGAACTTATGCTTGATTATGAATTAGTTGTCCGAAACAAGGAAAAAAAGAATTATTCTCGTTCTCTTGAGATAGTAAAGGAAATGTCATCTAAATGTGCACATTCTAGATCTGAAGGTAGGCGCCTTTTTGGAGGGAAGAGTTACCTCATACACCCATTGAATACGTTTTCTGGTCCAGAAGTATACATTCAATTACAGTATAACCTGATTCATTCAAAAATGGGCAACCATCTTTCAGAAATGAAATTTGATTCGATAAATCCGGACATATCCTTTTCTAGATTTTCCCATGATGGATTTAGAATAGAAGGGCCCGAGTATGAAAGAAAATTCCAGAATGCGTCTGAATTATTGTACCAATCAGCGAGGGAATTGCTCTACAAATCATTGCAACAATGGAAAAGGAATTCTAATTCCCAAGTTTTTGAGCAATTCTTTTTCTTGATTCTCGATGTTCTCTTACGTCGATATCATAGAAATGAGAATGATTTTGTAAAAAGCTCATTCATTGGAGAGGATATTGACTCTTTTTCAAAAATACAAACTCTCATTGATCGGTCCCATTTATCAAAAAATGTCCAGGATGGTTTGCCTCATATTGAGGATGCAAAATCAGTGAAGGCGGCAAAAAATTGGATTTCAAAAAAATATGCCGAATTGCATGCAATATTGACCCTGGATAGTCTGGAAGCGTATTCTGATATTCGTATTTTGAGGGATTCAATCGGAGATATTGACGAAAATGCACCACTCGCCGAGAGAAAGAGCAGAAGGCCGAAAGTTATCCAGTATTTTAGAAATAACGAATCATCCGAACAAAAAGTTGGTCGATTAAGCCTCAAACAAAAAATCAGATTCGATTTGTCGAATGGCATACAAGGTAAATTGAATCGAGCGAACACATATTGTGATGCAGTACTTCTCAACATGATGAAAGTTGGAAAAATTCAAAAAATTCAGCAGAGGGATTTGAATGGGTTGAAGGAACTACTCGATCCGGAAACCAAAATTGGATATGAGAGCACTTCATTGTCCAATGATTTTTTGATTCTGAGAATGTTACACCAAAAGTCGACTGGGCAAGTTATCAAACTGTCTACTCCTGAAATGATTCGAGAACATAGCGTTCCAAAAACTCATTTTTCAACTCATACGTTAGGGGAGTTTGAGAAACTTGAGCAGTACCGTATGAACGAAAAATTCAGTGAATTAGAACCCATTTACCACCTTTCTACATATTTCGCTAGGGGTTACAATATCTTGCAATTTGCTGAAAAGAAAAAATCTGAGAAGAATGGTAAGGCAAAGGAGAACCATTGGACCATTACGAGGTCAACAAAACTCGACAGAATCAATGTCATTGCAAAAGGCCTTTCCGAATTGAGAGGCATAGTTTCGGAAACTATTGACAAGCCCTCGATGAATGATACCACGAAGGGCTACAGAGAAGACCTTTTTGCTTCTGAAAGTCATCCACTGCTCATTATTTCACAGAAAGATTCTGGAAAAGAATCTGAAGAATCTATGTCAGAATTTGATAAGACAGTCTACGCAATACCTTTCATAATTCATCGATTTTCTGAAATTGTGAATGCACTTGCTGACCTTAACCAGTACAAGCGAAATCTGACAATACCCTTCCCGTACAAGAGAAGGGTTCCAACTTTGATAAACAAATATTCAACTCTCGTCTTGTTGGAGTTAAAGAGATTACAAAAATTCATCAAATTATTGAATAATGTCAGCTTTGATATCGATCAAGATTGGAAAGAACGGTACAATAACTGCTTGTACAATTTAGAACAAGACAGGAAAGCAGCATTATACAAGGATCCATTTGTTGATTTAAATGAGTCGAAATTTAAGGGAAAAAACTCCGCATACAAGCCACTTGAAATTGAACGTGAGTTTGTGAAAAAAATCATGAATTCAAACCACACAACCGTGCACGAGTCTTCTCCTGTAATTGGTTATCTTGATGCAATGATTAACACCCTTGATCGAATAATTTGCGATTCTCAAGTGAATGACTTAAGTGAAACAGATTGCATAAGTTTGTTTGAGCAATATTTTGACGATGTATTCAGTTTCGAAGGTAAATTCTCGCCGAATGAACTCATTGTCGGTACGATCGCCGGAGTGAACCTTGCGAGAGGCTGGTCCAACTAATTCAGAAACTCGAACTTTGAAGGTCTGAACTTTCTCAACTTCATTCCAACATCTCCTCGAGAGTTTGGAGGATGGCTATCGCATGTCGCAGATTTCCAGATTAAAGTTCATCCAAAGCAAACGAGGTAATCTCGTGCAACTGCTTCTTCCAATCATCCGGGTGTCCCCGGTTCAAGTCCGGGAGTGGGGACCAAATCAGAGATAATCACATTCGTCTGAATAGAAAATCAAAACTTCTTCAATTTGTTGAGAAGATGTGAGATCTTTTTTTATGTCGTCAAGATTTGCTAATCCATGAACAATAGTTGCAAGAACAGATGTTTTTGATAGTTTCATTAGTTTTGAGGTAAGGCTATCTGTAGCATCTTCTCCAGACCATTTCAGTTTAGGGATAGGTGGCAATTCCCATTTTGGCTGTAAATTAACTGAATTTTTCCAAAGGAATGGATTAATTTCCAGACATTTAGTCAAGAGTTTTCTTCTCAAGACAAGACTTGCGTTCTTTGATTCAAGCCAATCAAGATGTTCGGTAATGTTCCCGTGTATGAGAGTAACATCTATTTCTCCAATTTTGAGATGTCTTTCATTTCTCTTTCTCGGTCTTAATTGATCTGGATGTTCGATAAGCCATTCAATCCATTGAGCAAACATCTCATCTTTCCATGGCGTACCTTGAGGAACAG